>Ga0209487_1004830_pt1 | contig 10236 bp, 6 predicted proteins | sample Poulit2012_FD_187524 | JGI IMG/M metagenome (GOLD analysis project Ga0209487, IMG submission 187524) | Agricultural soil microbial communities from Georgia to study Nitrogen management - Poultry litter 2012 (SPAdes) (version 2) | ecosystem: Environmental > Terrestrial > Soil > Agricultural land... | reverse complement strand
ATGTTAGCAACGGCATAAATTCCACCGGACTCAATCCACATTATTTGCGATGGTGTAAATTTTGGTGTTTGATTTATATCATACCCACCATAAGCATATAAGAGTGTTGGGTGATCACCAGTTAATTCCAGTCCCTTTTTATGAACTATAAACATAGGAACTTTAGTACCGTCTTTGGACAGATAAAAGATTTGTTTTACAGTAATATTTGCCGCATCAACTGGCGAATCTATTTCAAATATATTGTTTAATGTTGCAGTTTTTAAATTATAAGTAACAATTTGCGGGGGGTTAGTAAATGAATTATATTGAATAAATATTTCATTATTAACTCCCGCATCAGCAACGTCTTCAATAGTAATTTTTTCAGGGAGTGGTACTTTATTTACAAATGTACCATCCGTTTTATAAATCTTTAATTCCCCGTTCACATCATTAAGAGTAGCAACGGCAAAATAATTATTTATTTTTCTAACTAAAGTGATTCGGCCCTCTTGTTCGTTAATGACTTCATGCCAATGGTTCTTGTCTGGTTGATTAATATCAATTGCAACGACGCGATTTTTAGGAGCATCATCGTTAGTTAGCAAGTAATACGTGTTTTCATCGTTACCAATAATAGTGAAGTTTGAACTACGATTACCAATTAATCGTTTAAAGGGCACATCTTTTCCTAAAGGACGATAATAAATATCACTTTTAGGTTCCGTCCCATTGTGGGCACGTAGCAATAAATATGCCTTATCATCACTAATACGTGGTTCATAAGCAAGTTCTTTATAGTTAGAGTCTTCAAAGATAACTTTATCTTCAGATTGTGGAGTATTTAATTTATGCCAAAAAACTCGATTGTTGAAAGCCCTTTCGTTTTCAGGAACTAAGTCTGGGTTTGGATAATTACTGTAATAAAATCCATCATTATCAGCGCCCCAGGCTATGGCACTATGTCTACGTAAGTGAATAACTTCGGGGAGTTTTTCTCCCGTTTCAATATTTTTAATGTGAATTTCTTGAACATCACTACCATTGTAAGCAATTAAATAAGCTATAAGTTTACCATTAGGGCTGAATGTCACATTTCTTAAGGCTGCCGTACCATCTTCACGTAACTCATTAGGGTCTAATACAATTTCCAACTCAGGATGGTCCAAGGATTTACACCGATAAAAGATAGGTTGGTTATTTTCGCCATTGTTTTTATGAAAGTAATAATGGTCACCAACCTTTTGCGGGATAGTATACGTTTTATATTTAGATAGTTCTGTGATTCTATTTTTAATAGAAAAATAATCAGGATGACTTTGTAAGTATTGATCAGTTTTTATGTTTTGTTGTTTAGTCCAGCGAATAGTATCTTCTGATGAAGAGTTTTCTAACCAACGATAAGGGTCTGGAACATTAACCCCATAGTAATTATCAACAACATCGCTTTTTTTCCAATTAGTTTCCATACGTTTTATACCTCCACTAATAAAGTAATCATTAACATTAAATGTTACATAACAATTTAAGTTTAAATAATTTGAAGTTTATCGGGGAAGGACGTTAATACTTCTACATTTCCATCTTCATTAATATAAACTTCCTCTTCAATACGGACTCCGCCAAAATTAGGAATATAAATTCCCGGCTCAATCGTAAAGAGTAGACCTTTTTCGGCTATTTCATCATTTTGCGAATGGACAGATGGCTCTTCATGAATTTCTATCCCAATACCATGCCCAACTCTATTATTGAAATATTGACCATAACCACTATCTTCAATAACTTTGCGTGCGGCAAGGTCAAACGTCTTAAGTGGCACACCACTTCGAACAGCTTCTACCCCGGCAGTTTTGGATTGTAAAACGATATTATAAATTTCCTTTTGTTTTTCGGTTGCTTCACCGATAATAAAGGTCCTCGTTATATCAGAGCAGTAGCCATCTTTTAAAACACCAAAGTCGATTAATAAAAAGTCTCCATTTTGCAGTTGTCTCTCACCTGGTGAGCCGTGCGGTAATGCCGATTTTTCTCCAGATAAGACAATACTTGAAAATGAAGGCCCATCAGCACCTTTTCTTCTCATAAGTAGTTCAAGCTCACCGACTAAATCGGATTCTGTCATACCTACTTCTACTTTCTTTATGCCGTCTTTGAGAACTTCCTCAATAATGTCAACAGCCTTTTGTGCCTTATCAATTTCAGAACGTGATTTAACTAAACGCTGTGAGTTAACAAAGGGTTGAATGTCTACAAAATTCGCCTGTTTATAAATGTCAACTAAATGATTGTATGTAAAAACGTTTACATTTTTCATTTCAAGACCAAATTTAGCGGCGGATTTTGCCTTTAATGTATTTTTAAAAACATCATAGGGGTTTTGTTCATCTGAAATAGGTGTAATATTTTTAACAACTTTTTGTTGTTGAGCAATTTCTACATCTAATGCGGGTACAAATAAGTGTGTTTCGTCACTTTGAACATCAATGACTAAAGCCATAAATCTCTCGTGTGGGTCGGAGTTAAATCCCGTGTAATAAAAAACATTTGCTGGTGACATAATCATACCTATATCTATATTGTTATTTATTAGATATGATTTTAAATTGTTAAGGCGATTATTATATTCAGTACTCATTAATTAGACCTCCTACATAATTATTGTTATATAGTAAAAACATGCAAGTTCTATGCCTATTAAATATCGAGTATGTGGACACACTTAATAGATTACAAACCGAATCAATAGGGTTAAAAGTGTAAATTATTAGCCACTCTTTTTAAAAAAATTATACACTTATAAATTAATTGTTATTATGATGTAATATTTAAAGATATTAATTTCAACATTTTCTACGTTATTTTTCTAAAAAGAGTGCTAAATAGTCATATAAAAGCAATCTATATAAAAAAATAATAAAAAATCAACACCTAATTTTTTAGTGGTATATTTTTTGCATGTTATTAAGGTTAGAAGATAATTTTTTCAACTAAAAAAATTAGGAGGACAAAACATGAGTGAACTTTTAAGTGACAATGAATTTAAACAAATATTACGTAAAGATGTGCCAGAAGAAGAAACTTGGGATTTAACCGGTATATATATTTCAGATGAAAAGTGGGAGGATGAATTAATACAAACGGATAAGGAGTTAGATAGTTGGGTTATAAATCCACCTAAATTAATAAATGCCCAACAATTATACGAAGCTATCGATTCATATGATAAGCTATTAGTGAAATTAAATCGGGTTACTAATTATGCAATGTATAAATATTCCGAGGATAGTACGAACACCCATAATCAATATATGATGGGGCGCTCACGTGATTTATCTGTTAAGGCGAACCTTGTAAAAACAAACTTCGTGGATGATTTATTACAAATTTCTAAAGAAGCCATGGCACAATTTTACGATGAAAAAAGCGAGTTGGAACTGTTCAGACGCTTTTTAAGCCGAATTGATCATATACGTGATTATTACTTGTCGACTGACGTTGAGAAAGCTTTAGCTAATTTAAATTCAACTTTATCGGCTCCGGAAGCAATATATCTCGCTGTCAATGCATCAGATATTACATATGAACCTGTAAAGGATAAAAATGGGAAACTATTTCCGGTCTCTTTACATATGTATATGACACAAGTAGAAACTTCACCGGACAATACTTTGCGCAGAAATGCTTTTAAATCATTAACTGACGGACTTAAAAAATATCAACATGGAATAGCGCAAGTTTTTTCAACAGAAATTAATAAAAATGTATCATTAGCGAAAATGCGTGGTTTTCCTTCCGCCCTAGACATGTTATTGCAATATACTTCACCAGCGAATGAACAATTTCACGTTTCCGATAACTTATCAGTACAGTTTTTTGAAGATATTCTCGATACCTTTCGAAACGAACTTTCCCCACATATGCAAAGGTATGCTAGATTGCGAAAACAACATCTTGGTTTAGATAAATTACTTTTTTCTGATATAAAAGCTCCTTTAGATCCGGACTTCGACCCACCAATAAGTTATGAAGAGGCAGGAGAAATTTTAGTTGAATCGGTTGCTGTATTAGGTAATGAATATCAAGAGTTAATGCGAAGAGTTTTTGAAGAAAGATGGGTATATCGGGCAAATAATGTCGGCCGAAGAATGATTGCTTTCGGTGGCGGTGTTCATAGTGTACATGGATATTCTTTCTATCCTTATGGTGGAAATCTTTTTGACGTATTTTTGTTAGGACATGAACTTGGACACACACTTCATAATACGCTTGCAGCTGATAATCAACGTATTGTAAATAATTCAAAGCCAATATTATTTACCGAAGCACCATCTACTATGGTTGAGCATTTAGTTGTCGATTACTTACGTAAAAATAGAAATGATTCACGGTTACATCGGTGGTTAAATATGTATTTAATGATGAGTTACCATCACAATTGTGTTACGCACATTTTAGAAGCTGAATTGCTACGCCGGTTATACAAACTAGCCGAGAACAATACACCATTAACAACAGCTATCTATAGTGAAACTAAAGGAGATATTCTTTCTGAATTTTGGGGTGATACCGTTGAAATTGATGAAGGTGCGAAGTTAACTTGGATGCGTCAACCCCACTATTATATGGGATTATATCCATTCACATATTCAGTAGGTATTTCAGCCTCTACAGTTGTAGCCGAACAAATTATAAACGGAGACTCAAAGGCTGCAGAAAAATGGATTGCCGCCCAAAAAGCTGGCGGTAGTGTCAATGGATTTGAACTTTACAAAATTGCTGGGGTTGATATGTCTACAACAGACAACTTGAAGAAAACAATTGCTAAAATTGGAACAATTGTAGATGAGTTAGAGGAAAGCTTTTAAATTAATGAACAATGTTAGATTTAGCTAAAAAAGAAGAATGGACAGCTATTTAAAGTGCGCTGTCCATTTCTTAATTAATATGTTGAATGAAGAAACAGTAACATATTAATTATTTGACTTTATATTCATATCATATAGAAACCAGTCACTATTAGGACTAATGACTACCCCATCTAATGAGTTGTCATATGCAGCAGTAACTGTACCGTGCTCCATAACGATCCACGGAGCGTCTTTCATAGCCATAATATTTGCACTTGATAAAACATCTTTTCTTGCTTCCTGATCGACGATTGTACGTGATTCTTCAACGATTTTATCGAACTCAGGATTGCTATATCGGCTATAATTTGTTGAACCAATATTATCAGAATGGAGATTGGGATATAAAAGTTCACTTCCGTCTGCTGTACTGTTAGCCCAACCTAAAAATAACGTTTCAAATCCCCCATCCCGGGCAGTGTCTAGAAACGCACCCCATTCCATAGTTTCTAACTTTGCATTTATTCCAACTTCTGTTAATTGAGATTGGACAATTTCTGCCATTTTCATATAATTATCCGTATCGGAAACTAAAATTTTCATTTCTTGTCCTGTATAACCATTTTCTTCGATTAGTTGTTTAGCCTTCTCTGGGTCATAAGGATACGCCTCATTTTTATCTTCATCGTTATAACCAAATATTTTCGGACCAATAATACTTTCATTATGGATACCAAGACCATTCAATTGGCTGACATAAGCTTCTTGGTCAATTGCATAAGCTACAGCTTGTCTAAAGGCTAGATCGTTATACGGTTCCTTTTCTGTATTAAAACCGAAATATGAAACTCGGGTACCTTCAGACTTAATAACTTCAACATTATTTAAAGATTCAATTCTACTTAAATGGTCTGATGGAAAGTTAATAATTAAATTGACATCACCAGCTTCCAACATAGAAATTGCTGTATTCATATCTGGTAAAACTAAATAAGTTACCTTTTCAATTTGTGCTGGTTCACGCCAATAGTTTTCATTTCTCTTGATGACAATTCGATCACCCTGAATCCACTCATCAAAAACATATGGGCCTGTTCCGACAGGCTCTTTATTTATGTCACCTTCTTGGTCGGCTGTCGGGCTTACAATTGCCGCGTTTGTATGACTTAGAGCTGCTAGCATAGGCCCATAGGGGTCTTTAGTTTTGAGTACAACTGTGTATTCATCGCTAACTTCAATTGAATCAACAGGAGCTAATAATGATCCTCTTGGGGCACCACGTTCTGGATCTTTTAATTGATCAAAAGTATATTTGACTGCTTCTGCATTAAATGGTGTACCATCATGAAACTCTACATCTTCACGTAATTTTATTATCCAAGTATTTTCATCGGGTGTTTCATAGGATTCTGCTAACAAAGGTTCTGCTTCCATTGTTTCTGGATTTAACACAAACAATGTTTCATATACTTGAATAGTTACATCTGATGTAACGGAATCATTAGTGTCAATTGGGCTAAGCCCGGGTGCGTCATTTGTAGTAGCATATACTATTTCATTTGGCCTTGTATCTGAACTTTTATCTTTACCATCATTTGTCGTATCATTACTGCAACCTAAACTGACTATAATAATGAACAAGAAAATAATAAACGGTTTTAATTGTCTTCTCATTAAAATTCCCTCCAGTGTGAATTGAGATCTTGTGCAAAACCGTTAGTGAAATTCTATTTAATCCTGAATGGACATCGTTATAGCAAAGTTTATAACTGAAATGATAGTATACTACATGCTCCTTTCTAAAGTGGATTTTAATTCAATAGTATTTTGAAACTACAAGTAAAATATTTGTTATAAATATTCGAACACTTCCGCTGACAATACACTAATTGAAGGCAATTATTAGAATAATCAACTTATAGTTCATTAACAACACTAGTGAATTTAGTTAAATAATAAGTGCAATTTTCATGCCAAAAACTTTTAGGCTATATTAATTTTATTCGAACAAATGAAAGTATATGTTGTTAAATGTCTATATTTTTCACTAATGCTATTTATCAATTTTGTTTAACCTTTATTTTTATAAATCAATTCCCAATCTATCCATACGGTTGTATAAGGTAGCTCTTGTAATCCCTAAAACTTCTGCACATTCCTTTTTATTTCCATTAACTTTTTCAAGCTCTCGAATAATAATTTCCCGTTCATATCTTTCTAATTGTTTTTTTAGTGGTTCGCTTGTTTCGGGACTATTTAAATTAAGTAATAACTCATCATTTAAAAGGTCTTCTTTATAGGCACTGTAAAAAGGGAGAATTTCAGCTTTCAGTTTACCATTGTCGGAAAAGACAATAAGTCGTTCGATAACATTTTTTAATTCACGGATGTTACCTGGCCAATGGTGTTGTAATAGAGCTTGCATAATTTGTTGTGAAATTCCATGGATCGGTCGATTATACCTAACAGAGTATTCGTGTAAATAATAATGGGTCAATTCAATGATATCTTCTGGACGCTCACGTAAAGGAGGGATTTCAAACTCAACTACATTTAGCCGATAATATAAGTCTTCTCTAAACTTTCCTTTGTCTACGAGTTTTTTTAAATCTTTATTCGTAGCCGCAATAACCCTAAAGTCAATCGATAATTCCTTTGTACCGCCAACTCTATAAAACTTTTTCTCTTGTAATAAACGGAGTAATTTTACTTGCATATCTAATGGCATTTCACCAATTTCATCGAGAAAAAGGGTTCCATTTTTGGCAAGTTCAACTTTCCCCGCCTTACCGCGCTGATCGGCACCGGAGAAAGCCCCCTTTTCGTAGCCGAATATTTCACTTTCAAATAAGGAGTCCGGAATAGCCCCACAATTGATCGGAATAAATGGTGCAGATGATGTTTCTCTTAAATTGTGCATAGCTTTAGCGAACAGTTCTTTTCCTACGCCACTTTCGCCATGAATTAAAATATTTGCATCAGTTAAAGATGCGCGTTTTAATAATTTTTTTGTTTGTCTAATTTTCGGGCTGTTTCCTAAAATATCTTTAAACGGATCTTGGTTAGTATTGTTTATTTCTTTTTCTAAATTGTATAATCTTTTAGACGCTTCATACAACTCATTGTTTAAACGGATGACGTTAGTAACGTCCGTTTCAGAAACAACAGCACCAATAATTTCATCACCAAAATAGACAGGATTTGAATTAATCATAACGATTAAGTCATCGCGTGCATGGTGTTTTTGGCTTTTAACAGATTCTCCTTTCCGTAAAGCATTTAATATTTCCAAATGGTCATGTTCAAAAAAATTAGTAATTTTTTTGCCAATAATTTCATCAGCTTCTACTGAAAAAATTTTTTCTGCCCCTTTTGTCCAAAATAATACACGCTTATCTTTATCAATTGCTGTACATGATTCGTTAATTGTTTTAAGTATTGTGTCGGTAAAAGCTTTTAAATAGTTATAACATTTCTTCAATTGTGTGACAGAATGTCTTGCATCTAAATAACCACAATAATTTCCATCATGATCAGTTACAAGTACGACATAGTGCTTTTTTAATTGATCAAAAATAAACTTAAAACTCGAACGTTCTTCAACTGTAGGAACAGGAATACAACTGCTCTGTTCACAATCATGTTGATGAACGATAAAAATGCTATCTTCGTCAGTTTTTATAAATAAAGTTTTGTTTGGATTTTCCTTTTTATATTTATTAATAATTTGTGTTGTCAGTTTTTCTTCTACAATAACTCTGAAATCCTTTAACAAAAACTCATTAATATCGATAAATTGTTGCAACATAGACTCAACTCCGTTTTGTTAAATAATTTTAACGTTTGTAATTAATTTTACACACATTTAAATAATTTTCAATCAGTAATGGGAATAATGTATGAAGTTAATAATGATCATAAGATTTTCCACCTTTGTAAAGTGGTGCAATGTCATTTATTAAATCAACGAAAGTTTTCGGTATGGGCATGGACAAATTATTGCACAAATAAACATTATGTTAATAGTTATACTAGAAAATATGTAATACCTTTAATATTAATCAACTTACTTAATATCCGTTGGCATAATTCGAATTTTGCGATCCTTTGAATAAAATTCCAAATTAGTCCGTGAGTTTTTAACTAAAACAAGTTATACTTAGGATAAAGATAGTCAGTTACATTCCACAGTTAGTTTATCTTTATATAATATAAAAAAGTTAAAAGGGGTAGTGATCAACATGAATGCTCAAACAAAAATTGTTCCAATAGGTGATGGTTTACACGTATGGACAAGACGAGTTGGAAAAAGTCCGATTAAAATGCTCTTACTTCATGGGGGGCCGGGTAGTACACATGAATATTTAGAATCCTTTGCAGACTACTTGCCACAAGAAGGTATAGAAATTTATTTTTATGATCAGCTTGGGTCGTATCACTCTGACCAACCAGATGATCCTTCGCTGTGGACAATGGAACGTTTTCGTGAGGAAGTCGAAACGGTTAGGAAATATTTAGGTTTAGAAGATTTTTACCTTTATGGTTCTTCTTTTGGTGGGTTTTTAGCGATGGAGTATGCTTTAAAGTATCAGGCGAATTTGAAGGGATTAATTTTATCTAATACAACAGCAAGTATAGCGGCATATGCTGAATACGTAAATGAATTGAGAGAAAGATTACCAGAGGATATTCTTGCAAAAATTAAAGATTATGAGCAAAAGGAAATGTATGATCATCCAGAATATGAAGAGCTAATCCAAATCCACTTGGATAACAAATATATTTGCCGTCTTGATCCTTGGCCAGAAGCTGCACAGAGAGCATCTAATCATACAGGGCTACAAGTTTACAATACAATGCATGGACCAAATGAATTTGTCGTAACAGGAAACTATAAAGATTGGAATAGATGGGATGATTTACATAAGATTGAAGTGCCTACCCTCGTTTTAGGTGCAAAGCATGATTCGATGTCAATAGCTGATCAGGAGCGAATGGGCTCTCTCATACCAAATTCCCGAGTTAATATTTGTCCAAAGGGAAGTCATTTATCAATGTGGGATGATGCGGATAACTTCTTTAACTTTATTAAGCAATTCGTAAAAGATGTAGAGTCAGGAAAAAAGTTAAAATAAGCTAAATTATATAAAAATAGTATACTTAATTTTTAAAATGACGTTAGTGAAAACAGTCACCAATAATTTCACAACGTCATTTTTATTTATTTAAATAAAATATTTTTGTAGTTCATCGTCAAGTAATTTTCACTATTTTTTATAACCTCGTATATTATTATTAACTAGTATTTTTACTAGTTTCTTAAATCGTTGTACCTTTCAAGGTATAATGTATTTAATCAGATAGAGGTTGTCGTGTGTAACCTTGAAGCTTTGTCTTCGCTGGA
>Ga0209487_1004829_pt1 | contig 10240 bp, 4 predicted proteins | sample Poulit2012_FD_187524 | JGI IMG/M metagenome (GOLD analysis project Ga0209487, IMG submission 187524) | Agricultural soil microbial communities from Georgia to study Nitrogen management - Poultry litter 2012 (SPAdes) (version 2) | ecosystem: Environmental > Terrestrial > Soil > Agricultural land... | reverse complement strand
ACGGCACCCGTTTTGATACCTGGCCAGATCGTCAAAAAACCAGAGAGGAGATCCGCAGAATTGCACCGGAGGATGAAGAGAACTACATCCGGTTTCTGAATTACTCTGAAGATCTCTACCGGATGACAGCCGACGCTTTCATCTTCAATCCACTCTACAGCCTGAGCGATTTTTCAGGTTTAAAATTTAGAAACCTTCTGAAAATCAATCCGTTTTTAACTGTTTCACAAAAAGTGGACAGCTATGTCACGTCTGCTTATCTGAGACAGTTTTTCAAAAGGTTCTCTACCTACAACGGCTCTTCTCCGTTTCAGGCGCCGGCTACCCTGAATGTGATCCCGCACGTAGAGCTAAATCAGGGTGGCTACTACGTACACGGCGGATTGTGGAAAATTGCGGAATCCCTGCACCAGATCGCTGTGAAGATGGGAGTTCGGTTTAAATTTCAGAGCGAAGTCAGCCGGATCACGATCTCCGGCAAAACAGCCACCTCCTGTATTCTGAAGGATTCTACGGAGATAGCGTGTGATCTGATCTTTTCAAATGCAGATTCTGCAGAAACCGTTTTGAAACTGCTCCCGGCTGAAGCCGTTCCCCCTGTCGAACGGTATCGACAGCGCAGCACAGAACCCTCCTCTTCCGCCTTTGTTATCCTGGCTGCCGTCAGGAAACAGTGGCCCGTGCTGTCGCACCATAACCTCTTCTTTTCAGAGAATTATGAAGAGGAATTTGATACGATTTTTCAAAAGAAACGAATGCCGGAGGACCCGACAATCTATGTAACCAACAGTTCTGTTACGGATCCCCGCGATGCGCCATCCGGCAGCTCCAATCTCTTTATTCTGGTCAACGCCCCCTCTGTTCATGGGGAGCAGAATTGGAAGGAAATTTCAGAAAGTTACCCCCGAAAGGTGTTTGAGAAGCTGGAAAAGAGCGGGCTGTATGGCCTGCGCCAACATCTTCAATTTTACAAGATGCTGGATCCGGTTCATTTTAAAGAAACCTACCGCACGAATCAGGGCGGCATTTACGGAACCTCATCCAACCGGATCACCTCTGCCTTTATCAGGCCGCGCAATAAGTATCGCCACCTGGATAATCTCTATATGGTCGGGGGTAGTACCCATCCCGGCGGCGGTATTCCGCTGGTATTACAGTCTGCATTCAATGCGGTGCGGTTATTGCAGGAATAGGGGTTCTGAGGAGGGCGTGGATGGCTGGACACTGAATAGTACTTTTCCCAGCAAATCAACCCCGGCAAGTTGATTTGGTTCTCTGAAGCTGATGATCACTTCTCCATCGGTTGCCCGGAGCGGATCAATCTCCTTGGGCTGTTCCGGGCACGTTCCACATCGGCCTCTTCAATTCAGACAGCAGTTCTTCCAGGCCCTTCCTTCATCGCCTCCACGATCACTGGCCTCAGATCGTTTCTTCTTTTATTGGCAATTTCAATCGTCCTCTATAAAAGAAGGATCATACCCGGAAGAATGATTTCTTTACCCCGAAAATCAGGACACTGTTCTCATCTCTTCCGGATCCCATTTGACAATGGTCTGTTCATAATAACTCTGATTGCCTGCAAACGTAGGGCCCGCTGCACGAAGGCCAAAAACAGCGTCCTGAACAACCGGTGTACCGTTCCGGATGGAATCAAAAAAGTTCACAAAGTGATCATACCGCATTCCTTTGTAGTTGTCCGGATCTCTGTAAATGAACTCGCCCGGCTCCTGAAGTTTAGGATTTTCCGGATAGGCCTTCTGATACTCGGCGATGAATGCTTCCCGAATCTCCCTGGAGAAAGAGTCGATCGACATGCCGGGAGCCTCCGGCATCACATTTCTCCGGAGAACCAGCGATGACCAGCCAATGGTAATATCACCTTCTGAACCCACGATTCTGAATTGAAACTGCCCGCCATCACCGCTGACAAAGTTTGTACGAAGTGCCAGGTTAAATGCCGGATGCTGTTCGGCTTCCGGATAATCGTAAAGTCCCAGATGAATATCAGGCACATCGCGGCCATCTTTCCAATAGCGCAGCCCCCCGGTAGAATAGGCCCGGACAGGGCCGAGTGAATCTGTGATAAAGTGAAGCATGGAGAGCATGTGAACATAGAGGTCTCCGGCCTGCCCTGTTCCGTAATCACGATAATTTCTCCATCGGAAAAACCGCTTGGGATCCCAGGGCAGATCTGTAACTCCTCGCTGATAAGTTTCCCAATCGACAGTTTCGGGAGAGGCATCCGGCGGAATGGAGTATTGCCACGCACCCAGGGCGCTGTGGCGGTCAATGATCGCCTCTACAAAGTTGATCTCACCGATCTGTCCTTCCTTGATAAGCTCTTTGGCTTTGGCGCTCAACAGGGAACTGGTGTACTGACTTCCCACCTGAAAAACAACCCCGGTCTGTTTCTGAACATCGATTACACGATGGCCCTCCTCCACTTTCTGTACCATCGGTTTTTCACAATAGACATGCTTCCCCGCATTCATCGCATCGATATTGATCTTCTCATGCCAATGATCGGTCGTGGCATTAATAATCGCATCCACATCAGAGCGGTTCAGTATCTCCCTGTAGTCAGCCGTCGTCTGAATATGATCACCAAAGAGTTCTTTCGCCCTGAGGCGCCGTCCCGAATAGAGATCGCATGCCGCGACCAGCTCAATGCCGCTCACCTGCAGGGCCGTCTGTGCATCTCCGATCCCCATCCCTCCAGTTCCGATCAGAGCCACACGGATGCGATCGTTGGCGGAATACTTTTTCTGGCCACGGTCTCTGAAGGTGAGGGCCTCTTCTGGTGTGGCTGAACGTGCGGCTACAGGAAGCAGGGCTATTCCTGCCGCACTGATGCCTGCTTTCTTTAAAAAGGAGCGTCTGGAGTGGTTTTTTCTCGTCATTCGAAATCGATCTTGGTTCATACGTTTGGCCTGTCGGAAGATCTCTGAGCATTATACAATTTCAAAGTCCGCTACATCCCATCTGGGCTGCGTTTTATTTTGTAAAATAAACACACAGGCACAATAAATAAATATCTGTCAATATAACGTTCTGATCTGATTCTCAAAATTGCCAGGAGGGAGTATCAAGTCCTTATTATTTATGGCTGAAATTTTATTCAAAAAGAGGCAATGGAGACTAACTTGGACAGTTTTGTGATTAAAATAATCGTGTTAAGCTATTGTTAAAGATTTTTGTTTACAACTTTTTTAATTCAAAGCGCTTTCTTATCATATGATGAAGTTGCTTCGAAAGGACTCATAAACGTTTACAGGATCAGGGATTTGGCTTTGGGGGAAAATTCCGAAAACATAAACTCTGTCAGTATAGTTACATTTGTATCCTCCAGGACGATAACGGACTCATTTCAACTAAAAGGCAGCCCGGATTACGCCTTTTGAACTGAATTTGAGTATGTTTTTTATAGCGGAATTTGTTCCGGCGGTACTGTCCTATCACAGATTTTTATGCTCTCTTGTAAACAACTAACCCACTAACAGGAGGTATAAAATGATTAAAGTACTTTACTATAAACTTTTATTCCGGAAGTTGCGGATTAGCAAGTTGCAGATGTTTGTAACTTCCATATTTTTTGTGCTGCTGCTGAGCTCATCAGCCATCGCACAGCAAAAAGAAGTTTCGGGTACCGTCACCGATGCATTTACAGATGAAACCCTTATTGGCGTTAACATCGTTGTGCCCGGAACAACCATCGGAACGACAACCGACATGTCCGGTAACTACTCAATAGCTCTGCCCGACACCGTTACACAACTGCAATTCTCTTATGTTGGTTACGAAACGTTGATCATCGCCCTCAATGACAGGAGCGTGATTAATGTGGAGATGCAGGCTTCCGCAATTCTGGGTTCCGACCTGATTGTTACCGGTTATTCGGTTCAGCGAAGAGTGGACCTCACCGGATCCATCAGTGTGGCCGATGTCGATAATATGCAGAGAATTGCTGAATCCTCAGTCACCAAGCAGTTGCAGGGCCAGGTGTCCGGGGTCTCTGTGGCTCAGTCGGGCCAGCCGGGGGATGAGCCCGCTATCCGTATTCGGGGTGTCGGCAACTTTGGCAATGTGAATCCGCTCTACGTAGTGGATGGGGTTCCCACCAGCAGTATCCGGGATCTGAACCCCAATGATGTGGAGTCCCTTCAGGTGCTGAAAGATGCCTCTGCAGCCTCCATTTACGGTTCACGTGCCTCAAACGGGGTGATCATTGTCACTACGAAGAAAGGCCGTCCGGGACTGAACGTCTCCTTCGATACCTATGTCGGTTATGAAACCCCCAAACATCACGGCAACCCGTGGAATATAGCCAGTCCCCTGGAGCATGCTCAACTGGAGTGGCTGGTTGCAAAAAATACAGGGCAGCAACCATCTTCACCCCTTTATGGAAGTGGCGCTGAGCCTCGTCTGCCAGATTATATCAGCCCGGCAGGTGCCATGGACGGGGAGGTGAATCATGATGATTACTATGTTAACCCAAACTATACAAGCACGGCAGACCTCGGAAGCTTTGTTCGTATAACTCGTGCCAATCATGAAGGAACCAACTATTTCCAGGAAATATTCAAACCTGCCTTTACAACCAACTCCAACCTTGCCATCAGTGGCGGTTCGGAAGATGCAACCTATCTGTTATCGCTCAACTATGTTAACCAGGAAGGGACCCTGATCCGTACCTATAATGAGCGGACAACGTTGCGGGTTAACACCCAGTTCAATGTGAGGGACAATTTCCGGATTGGCCAAAATGCTTCTCTTTCTCTTTGGGACAACCCTCAGGTAGGATCACTCGAGGAAGGTTCTGCAATCGGGATGTCCTATAGACAACAGCCTATCATCCCGGTTTATGATATTGCCGGAAACTTTGCCGGTAACTTTGGCGCCCCCCTGGGCCAGGCTGCAAACCCGGTAGCCCAGCGTGAGCGTACAAAGCAGAATACCGGAGAGGAGATTCGTATTTTTGGTAATGTTTTTGCCGAATATGACCTGCTGGACAAACTTACATTCCGTACCAATTTCGGGGGTAGTTACGGTTCGAGCAACTGGAGCTGGTTCCAGTTTCCTGAGTATGAAAGAGCTGAGAATACGGTAACCAACCTCTACGGGGATGCTTCCTGGAACGGGTACAACTGGACCTGGACCAACACACTGGCCTATACAGATCTTCTTGCGGAAGTCCATAACATCTCCATTGTGATCGGTACGGAAGCCAACGAAGACACAGGAAGGGAGCGAGGAGGTACGCGTACAGACTACTTCTCTTTCAATCCCAACTATGTAAACCTGAGCACAGGTGCCGGAGATCCAACCAACTATAGCAGCAGATATGAAGTAGCCCTCTTCTCTATTTTCGGCCGGGTAGAGTATAACTATGACAACCGGTATCTGTTAAATGCAACCATCAGGCGAGACGGCTCATCCAGATTTCTGGAGAACCGTTATGGAGTGTTTCCATCCGCCAGTATCGGATGGCGTATCTCCCAGGAGTCTTTCATGAGTGATATTGATTGGCTCTCCAACCTCCAGTTTCGTGCAGGGTATGGGGTGATGGGGAACCAGCTCAACGTGGCAGCTGCGAATGCCTTTACGCTCTATGGGGGGAACCTGAACTCATCGTTCTATGCCATCGCCGGTGGCAACACCATCCATCAGGGTTTTTCTAAAACCAGGATCGGTAACCCTGCTGCCCGCTGGGAAGAAGCCCATAGCATGAATATCGGATTCAACGCTATGTTCTTCCAGGGCGGACTTGAAATTGATATGGACTATTACCAGAATGATGTCCGGGATCTGCTCTATGATCCGGAACTTCCGGCACAGGCAGGGCTCGCCTCCCGTCCCTATGTAAACGTCGGAAACATTCAGAACCGGGGCCTGGACGTCTCCATAACTGGGCGTCGTAATATCAACCAGGATTTTAACATAAGTGCAACAGCCAATATTACAACCTACAATAACGAGATTGTTAAAATTGCGGAAGGTATCGAGCACTTCGACGGAACCACCCGAAGATTCGGTGCGGGTAACCCGATCATCCGAAATCAGATTGGCTGGCCTATCTCTACCTTCTTCGGATATCAGATCGAAGGGTTCTGGAACAGTGAGTCGGAGATAGAGCAGGCAGATGCCTCCGTCCGAAATAATCAAAATCTCTCCCAGAGTGTCTACCAGGAAGAAGCTTCCCCCGGACGTTTCCGGTATGCCGATGTAAACGGAGATGGTGTGATCACACCAGATGACCGGACAAGGCTTGGCGATCCGCATCCTGACTTCACATACGGTTTGAATATCTCTGCAAACTACAAAAACATTGACGCCAGCATGTTCTTCTATGGATCCCAGGGCAATGATATCTGGAACCAGGTAAAATGGTGGACCGATTTTTATCCATCTTTCCAGGGTGCAAAAAGCAAGACCGCACTCTATGATTCCTGGACGCCGGATAACCATAATGCTACGGCTCCAATACAGGAAAATGCCGCCTCTACCGCTACCAACAACGTTCCCAACTCTTATTACATAGAAGACGGATCGTTCCTGAGGCTCAGATCAGTACAGGTTGGCTACTCATTTCCAACCAATCTGCTCTCACAGGTGGGCATCAACCAGCTTAGGGTTTATGTGCAGGGCCAGAATCTGTTTACTCTCACCGGGTATTCAGGCCCCGATCCGGAGATTGGCAATACACAGTCTGCCAACGCAAGCACGACCAGTTTCGGTGTAGACGAAGGAGCGTATCCTACTTCGAGACAATTTCTGTTTGGCATAAACCTTGGTTTTTAAAAATATTAAATATACAGAGGTCTAACTATTATGAAGAACTCAAAAAAAGCATTTTATATCATTGCCTTGATGATTTTTACAGGGATGTTTACCAAGGCGTGTGGAGATGAATTTCTGACTCGCCCGGCACTGGGCTCCCTGAGTGAAGAAGTTCTGGCCGATCGTGTCGGTGCGGAAACCCTCCTGATGGGAGCCTATGGAGTACTGAGCCAAAGTGCGGCAGTAGCCGGTGACAACTGGGCCACTTGCCCATCCAACTGGCTGTATGGCAGCGTTCTGGGAACAGAGGCACACAAAGGAAGTGATGCAGGTGACCAGCCCCAGATGAATACGCTCGGAGGGATGAACGTATCCCCTACCGTCGGATTCCTGAATACCAAATATATCGGCCTCTACGAAGGGGTTACAAGAGCGAACTCCGTATTGGCTCTTCTGCCCGAGATTCCACAAAGTGATCTCTTTTCAGAGGCGGATCGTACCCAGTATGAAGCTGAAGCGCGTTTCATCCGCGGACATTTCTACTTTGAACTGCGGCGATTCTTTAATCGGGTCCCCTGGATTGATGAAACCATGGATCCGACCGTCCCTCAGCCGAATGACCAGGAGATCTGGCCGATGATCGAGGCGGACTTCCAGTTTGCCTACAACAACCTGCCTGATACTCAGAGTCAGGTCGGCCGGCCAAATAGCTGGGCTGCGGCATCCTACCTTGCGAAAACCTACATGTATCAGGATAAGTTTTCTGAGGCGAAGGCACTCTATGACCAGATCATTCCAAACGGGCAAACCTCCAACGGCCTCCCCTATGAACTGGTGAACCTGGATGAAATCCACAATCCGATTCATAAAAACCATTCGGAATCTGTATTTGCCATACAGGCTTCTGCCAATGACGGAACCGGGGGTGACATTGCAAATTCGAACTCAGGTATGATGCTGAACTATCCCTACAACAGCCCCTTCCGCTGCTGTGGTTTCTATCAGCCGACCGTCTATCTGGTTAACGCTTTCCAAACGGAGAACGGACTGCCCCTGCTGGACAACCATCTGGCAACCGACGTAAAAAATGATATGGGAATTCTCTCCTCTCAGCAGTTTGAACCTCATTCAGGAACACTGGATCCACGACTCGACTGGACCGCCGGACGCCGTGGCGTACCTTTCCACGACTGGGGGCCTCACCCGGGTGAACGCTGGATAAGGGATCAGGCCTATTCCGGGCCCTACGCTTCCAAAAAACATATCTGGTGGCAAAAGGATGATGCAGAGGTGAACAACCCCGCATCGTGGGCACCCGGCTCATCCTATAACATTCCAATTATTCGCTTTGCAGATGTTCTGCTGATGGCGGCAGAAGCCGAAATTGAAGTCGGTTCACTTGACAAAGCTCTGGAATATATCAACGAGGTGAGAGCACGTGCGGGAAATCCGGAAGGCTGGGTTAGAAATGAGTTCAATGAGGAGTTTGCTCATGCAATTGTTGGCAGCGAAGCAGAGATGCTGGCCACCTCACCACCCTCCTCGGGCAGCTGGGTCGTGCGAACGGACCGCAACTCCACATTTGTTTATCTGGGCGGAGGCGCGGGCGATATAAGTAACTGGAATGAGTATACTGAACCCAATTACGAAATCGCACTCTATTCAGATCTGGGAAGCCAGCAGCAGGCCAGGGATATTGTACGGTTTGAGCGACTGCTTGAACTGGCTCTTGAAGGGCACCGGTTCTTTGACCTCAACCGCTGGGGAATTGCTGAAAATACCATCAATACCTTTATGGATTTTGAGGGAGATTATTTCCCCACTTCCTATATCAATGAGGGTAGATTCAGATCCAACAGAAATGAATACTTCCCCATACCCCAGAGGCAGATCGACCTGAGCTTTAGCAACGGTGAATATCAGCTGACACAAAATAGCGGATATAATTAAACGGCAAGTTCAATATAGGTTCATGGGCGAATAAAAAAGGCACGGCCAGTTTGGCGTGCCTTTTTCATTTTATGAACTTCCGGAATTAGCTAGTAGAGAATATCTCTACCCTCTTGCCCTCTCCATGACCGACGCCAGGCTGACAGGTTCTCCCCCCCGGCGTAAACTTTCATCCGCTGCTTCCATGAATGCATAAATCTCGAGAGTCTCATCCATGGAGACCGCAGGGATTCCGGTTCGGAAGAATTCCAGGATATGGACCACAAGAAGATCGTACCCTTCAAATGTTCCCAGGTCCGCAATTCCATCACTGCCGAACGCTTTTCCCCCAAAATCCTGACTTCCTGCACGCAATCCTCTGAACGTACCGAGCCTGTTCTGATCCCACTCACCCACCACTATATCGGTGGTTTCAGTTTTAGTTCGGGTCACTCTCTTGCAACCTGTACCCATCGCTGTGAAGAGCATCTCCACACCGTGGATACCGTACCAGAAAAGATCGGGATGGGTCTCCTCAATCGTGGCCGGGCTATACGTATCTGCACCCAGCACCTGCCCGATCATCTGATCATGACGTACTGCCTGTACGGCGGATACATATCTTAGGGAAGAAGAGGAGAATACCGGCGCCCCCGCCTCCTCGGCGGCTTCCAGTATGGTGATGGTATCTTTCAGGCTGGCAGCTACCGGCTTGTCAATAAACATCGGCTTTCCAGACTCTATCACCTGCAGAGCCTGTTCCAGCCGCGGATGGCCATCGTTCGTCTCCAGAAGCACCATATCTACCTGCTCGAGCAGCTCCTTGATGGATCCGACGATCTCAACCCCCATTTCCTGCACCTCTTCACGATATTGAGGGATCATGTTGTAACTCGACTCAATGGTGCGGCTGCCATAGGGATAGGCAGCTGTCACCCGAAAACCGGAGAGTTCGGGATGGGCCTCAAACCCCGCGTGGATCAATCGGGTAAATACCGGGCTATGAGACGTATCCAGGCCGATAATTCCAATCCGATACTGAGGCTCCCGGCCGGCTTGTTTCTCATGCTTCACCGAGGTTACTGCCCGGGCTGAAGCTTTCTCACTGCCGATAGGGCCCAACAGGCCAGCTCCGACAAACGGCAAGCCCGAACCCGCCACGGCAAGAGACTTTATGAACTTTTTTCTGTCTATCATTCTATCGTCTTATTCGTTAGAGTTAAATCCCTGCAGGCGGGATCAAAAAGGAGAACATGACCGCTTATCGTCTACATCCTGTAAGTGAGAGGCCATACGCTTTTATAAAGGTTCGGTAAACGCTGAATACTGCAGCGTTAGTCCAGATGGATCACTTCAACATTCTCAACCCGCCCGTTATTGAGTTCAAACCGGACGATCGTCCTGTGTACCTGAAAACCTTGTTTTCCGGCAGCCCCCGGGTTCATATAGATCATTTTATTCAATTGTTGATCCCGAGCGATCCGGAGAATATGTGAGTGTCCGCAGATAAACAGATCGGGCGGGTTCCTCTCTA
>Ga0209487_1004828_pt1 | contig 10241 bp, 8 predicted proteins | sample Poulit2012_FD_187524 | JGI IMG/M metagenome (GOLD analysis project Ga0209487, IMG submission 187524) | Agricultural soil microbial communities from Georgia to study Nitrogen management - Poultry litter 2012 (SPAdes) (version 2) | ecosystem: Environmental > Terrestrial > Soil > Agricultural land... | reverse complement strand
GCGTAAGCGGAGAGGAGCTTACGAATGATGAACCAGTCGAACCTTTTCACGTGCGGGGATTTTGGGACATTCTTGTTCGATAAGGTATGAGGCCGTTTAAGATCCCGAGAACAAGCGCGGCAGCGATGAAGCCGATGTGGCGCGGGTGGAATAAGTAACGAGCAGTGGCGTAGCTTGACGGTCTGTGTCGATCAATCAGCGATATCATGAAACTTCACGAATATCAGGCCAAGGACGTCATTGAAAAGTACGGCGTTGCCGTGCAGCCGGGGTGGGTAGCACGAACAGTGGATGAGGCAGTGGCCGCGGCCGAGAAGTTGGCGGAAGCGGGTAACGACAAGTTCGTGGTCAAAGCACAGATTCATGCAGGTGGCCGTGGTAAGGGCGGCGGCGTGAAGCTGGCAACGAGCATCGAGGACGTCCGCGAGAAGGCAGAGGCGATCCTGGGCATGAACCTCGTGACACATCAGACGGGTCCGGAAGGGCAGCTCGTCCGCGCGGTTCTGGTGACGGGTGCCGTCGATATCGCGAAGGAATACTACGTTGGCGTGACGCTCGACCGCACGACCAACCAGGACGTGATCATGGTGTCGACGGAAGGCGGCGTTGAGATCGAGACGGTGGCAGAAGAGACGCCCCATCTTATCCACAAGGCGTGGATCGAGCCGGGCATCGGTCTCCAGGCCTATCAGGCCCGTGAGCTTGCATTCGCGCTCGGCTTCGAGGGCGAGACGTTTAAGCAGGCCACGCGCTTCATCACCGCACTTTATCGCGCCTACCAGGAGACCGACGCATCGCTGGCCGAGATCAACCCGCTCGTGCTGACTGAGCAAGGCGATGTCGTGGCGATAGATGCCAAGTTTTCGCTGGACTCCAACGCGCTTTTCAGGCATAAGGACCTGCTCGAGCTGCGCGACATCCATGAGGAAGCTCCGCTCGAAGTGGAGGCGAGCGAGCACGGTCTCAACTACATCAAGCTCGATGGAAACGTAGGCTGCATGGTGAACGGCGCCGGCCTTGCCATGGCCACGATGGACATCATCAAGATTGCGGGTGGCGAGCCTGCCAACTTCCTCGACGTGGGTGGCGGCGCGAGTGCGGAGACGGTCGAAGCCGGTTTCCGCATCATCCTTAAGGACCCGAACGTTAAAGCCATCCTGGTCAATATTTTTGGTGGCATCGTAAGATGCGACCGTGTGGCCAACGGTGTGGTCGAGGCGGCGAAGAACGTGGATATCGACGTTCCGCTGATTGTTCGGCTTCAAGGCACGAACGCCGAGGAAGGCCAGGCCATCCTCGAGCAGAGCGGCCTCAAAATCGAGACGGCTATTCTGTTGAAGGAGGCGGCGGAGAAGGTGACATCCGCCCTGGGAACGGGGGCCGCGGCCTGATACACTGTTGGAAAATTGCGGAAGCGGGTGCGGGTCAACGAATCCGCACCCGTTTTCCATATTCTAACGATGGCCCCGAATACAATCGGTAGCCAAGACCCCTCATCATGACGAGGCAGGAGCCATGGTAGACACCGTCAAACTCCACGATCTGGAAATCCGCGAAGGGATCGAAGACATCACTCCCGAACGAATCGTCACGCTGTACAGGCGGGCGCCGCTACACCGCAACGTGGGAGGCCCGCGGCGCGTGTGGCAGATGTTCGAGCAGGCGACGCTCGTACTTACGGCATGGCACCGCGGCCACCTTGTCGGAGTGGCAAGGGTCCTCTCAGACGGCGTGATGTATAGCTACGTGTGCGACCTCGCGGTGGAGCCGGATGTGCAGCGTCTGGGTGTGGGAAAGGCGCTCATCAGCGAAATCCTGACGCGCTGCAAAGGCACGGAAGTCATCTTGCGCGACTCCGACATTTCCTCTGGCTTCTACGCCAAGATCGGATTTGAGCGCGTGGAAAACGCCTGGATCTACCACGCTTGATCGAAGGGGTCGAGTTCGACGCCTTAATTGGGGGTATGGGGGATGCAGGCAGTGCGCTGCTTTCATGCGTCCCGCGATGGACAGAAGAGCGTGCGGGCGGGAGGAAGCTGTGAACGTCCCGGCTTTATTTGGCCGGCGCGGGTCGAGGCGACAACCCGGTTCATCCCCACAAAAATACGCCCGTCAAATATAGCACCGGAGGCGAACCCGAGGTTTACCCGTGTGGGAGAACGGGCCCGAACGGCGTCAGGGCGCCGAGTCGTTGATGAGTTTCAGGTGCTCTACGACGTCTTTGACGCCAGGTATACGCCTTGCGATCGACACGATCAGCTCGCGGTCGAGGTCGCTACGCACGCTGCCGTGGAGCGTGACGACGCTGTTCTGGACGTAGGCATGAAGCCCTGAGACGCCCGCGATCTCCATATCCCGATCGAAAGTCGTCTGGAGCCGGCGTGCGATGATCTGGTCGCGGCGCGTCCGGGTATTGGCGTGACGCCGCGAGGCGGCAGCGCCTCCCAGAACTCGACGGATGACTCGGACCTCCATAACGGACACTACCTGCGGAATTGACGGAGGCGCTTCAATACTTCGAGTATCGCGGTGTTCCGTGGGGTCTCTGGAGCGAATGAGGAAGGAGTACTAAGTTATCGGTCCAGTATCTCACTGACGACCGGCGACTGAAAACACTAGTTAAGCCGTCCGCCAAATCGGCCCCTTACGTCCTGCCGCGGTTGGCGGAGCCGTAGGATATCGCGCAGATGGCCGCTCTTGACGCGCAGGTCGAAGCCCCACGACTGGTATGGCCCGAACGGCGTCCAGTGGGCGGACAACTGCCAGCACTCGAAATCTCGCATGATATTCAGGTTCGTCAGCACGATATCGTCGCGGACCAGGTCGTAACCGGTGCGCCCCTGCACTTTCCAATTGGGCGTGAGGTTAAAGTCGAAGCTCGCGTTGACGATGGCGGTGCGGTTGGTTTGGAGTCCGCTGCGGGTGTGCGAGAAGTTGAAGTCGAGGTTCAGCGACCACGGTATCGCGAAATCGGCGTAGCCCCCTGTGGACATGCTGTAGGGCATTGAAAGCGGATCTAATGGCGTTGCCGGCGTGCCTCCGGGCGTCATCGGCCCTTGAGGCGTCATGGGGTCGCCGGGTCGGGCTCGACCGGCCTCGAACGGTCTCGCTGCTCCTGTCGGTGAACTTCGAAATGCCGTGCTGAGGTTGAGCGAGGTTCGCACAAGCCGAAGCGGCATCCAGGGGCGCGTCGAGAAAAGGTATGAACCAATATCGCGGCCCGTCGCGGGGTTGGTGACGTAGGGCGAGTAGGTGGCTGTCCACCGGATATCGAACTGATCGAAGAGCCGTGTCCGGGCGTTCACGTTAACGGGCGCCAGCCGGAGCGAGTCTGCCACGAAATTGTATGACGAGCTGACGTTCAGATCGAGCAGCTTCAGCGTCTGCTCCGTTTCCTCGCCGTCATCGGCCAATCGAATGCGCTTGGTCTCGAACACATTGCTCACCTGGAACGAAAGCGCCTGCTGCGCCGAGCTGATACCACCGATGATCGGATATTCAACCTCGTTCCCCTGAGCGTCGATATACGAGCGGGTGTATCCCCAGAAATCGCGCGTGAAGTCGGGCGAGTACGAATAGGACAACGAGGGCCGGACGGTGTGACGGAGGCCACGGAACGCGCCGATCTGTACGGGGAAGGTGCCGTAAAAGGCCGTGTTTCCGGATGCGGAGAGGCTGAAACGTCGCAAGGCGAAAAAGCCTGGTACCTGCTCGGTGATCACTCGGTTGGCGTCCTCGTCGTATTGACGGCGCTGAGTCTGCGTGTGCCACGATTCCGTGTAGTTGGCCGAGGTGGTGACGTTAAACCGGAAGCCAGGCGATATGAGCGGAAGGCCTACTATCGAGAAGTTGCTTGATATCGGGATGTTGTGCGTAGCCGAAAGATCAAACGGTGTCTCGTCGTCGGTGGCGGAGCGATACGTCGACGGGGAGAAAAGGGCATCGTACCACTGCACATCGGGGATGCCGCGCTGCTCGAGGATGGTGTCCGGCAGCGGCGTGTAGTCGAACCGGTTGTCAAGCCGCCCACTGTAGCTAAGCGTAATGCGTTCGAAGAAATTGTCCCTCGCCAATCCCCTCGACCGTTGAAACGGTTTGACAGAGTTCTGCGAGAATGACATCGACGGCAGCGTGAGGTTGGCGTTGCCGGTGGTCAGATTCTGCGATTGCGTAAGGCTGATGTTCATCGATCGGCCGGCGTTGGGCCAGCGTTTCGCGTAGCGGACGGTCGAGCTCACGTTCTGGCGAACCCGATCGTCATAGCTTTCGGAAATCGACCGGGCGTAACTCGACGACGTCAGGTTGACGTTGCCACTCAACGTGGCCGTCGGGTTGATGGTCTGGTTATGCGTCCACTGCAGAGACGCTGTGTCGTAAATCTGGAAGTCCGGGTCGCGGCGTTCTCCGCTGCGGTTGCGCACAAAGTGGAAACGGAGGCTTCCCGAATAGGCGTTGCGTTTGTTGTATCGATAGAGCGGTGCCACCGACCAGCTTCCGCGCGTCCAGATGCCGCCCTGCACCTGGAGATCCATGTAGTCACTGATGGCCCAGTACCAGCCCCAGTCCTGCAGATAGAAGCCCCGCTCGTCTTCCCCGTAGCGAGGTGCAAGTGGGCCGCTGCGCCGGCCTTCCGTTGCGGGCAGAAAACCGAACGGCAGCCAGAGCGGAGTCGGGATGTTGAACAGGTAGAGTTGGATCGGCCCGGTATAGATCCATTCGCCGTCCTCAATTTTCATTCGATCCGATCGGAGTGAATACGATGGATCCTCAACACAATCACATGTGGTGTAAACGCCGCGGCTGATGTATAGGGTCGAGTCTTCAGCGACGGTCACGGCACCGGCTCTCACGAAGCCCTCTTGAATGGCTGTCTGAGCGGCTTCGATGCGTCCCCGTTCGGTCCGCATGTTGAAAGCAAGCCGGTCGCCGGAGAACGACTCGCTACCTTGCTGGAAATGAGGGCGGCCCACGATCGACGTGTCCGACTCCAGGCCGCGCGCCCGTAATAAGTCACGATCGAAATAAAGATCGACTTCGTGCGCCTCGAGCGTCACATCCCGGTACGTCACCCGTGCGTCACCCACGAGGTTGGCGACATCTCCGTCGTCTGCATCAAGCACGATGACGAGCGAGTCAGCTGCGGCAAAACGAACGCTGCGAGCTCCGGCCGTACTCCCGGCTCCAGTCGCCGTGACAGGTCCATCCACGGGAGCGGCGACGGTGTCTATGTCTGTCGTAAACGTATCGGCAGAAGGTAGACCGTCTGAGCCAACGACCGTCGTATCCGCGGCTGTGGTATCGGCGACAATGCCGTCGACCACAACGCTATCAACTGAAGCGGGGCGAGGCAGAATCTGAGCCGACGCCACGCTGATCGTGATCGCCGTCAGATAGAATGTGATGAGGATAGAGCTCAGCCGGCGCATCTCGGCGGGACAACGCGAGAGGGAGCTAATTGGAAGCCCGCAGACGCTAAATGATTCGCGCCGGCAACCGGAGTCGTCAGATTCCGATCTCCTGGAACACCAGATGTGCGGCGCCCGCGAGTGCGACGTCGTTACCGCGCGTCTCTTGAACGATTTCAAGGCCGTCGTGTAGCGCCGGCATAACGTATTGCGGCAGCGTCTTGCGAGTTGTGTCGAGTATATAATCACCCGCGCCCGAGACACCGCCTCCAACCACGAATTTGCGGATGTCGAGCAGGTTGACCACGGAGCCCATCAGGCATCCGAGCTTGTGCCCGGCCCAGGCAAGGATCTCCACGGCGGCCTCATCTCCTTCGACGGCTGCTTTGTGCAGGATGCGTGGCGAAATGTCTGTGAGATTCGGCGCCGTCATCTTATGTACAAGGCTGTCGCGCCTGTTGCGTAAATACAGTCGGGCGTAGTCAGACAAGAAGTTCTGCCCGAGATACGCTTCGATAGCACCGGGTACGCCCGACAGTGCCATGGGCCCTTCGTAATCGATCGTCATATGACCGATCTCGCCTGCGCCGCCCGTGCTGCCCCGGAAGATGCGATTCTCGTAAATGATCGATCCGCCGACGCCTGTTCCAAGGGTCACCATCACGAAGGAGTCGAACGGTTGCCCCGCACCATAGTGAGCCGAACCAAGACCGGCGACGTTTGCATCGTTCTCGACGAGCACCGGCAGGTCGGCCCTGCCGAATTGCAGTCGAATCGCCTGGGCGACGTTCACGGTGTCCCATCCCGGGAAGTTCGGCGGACGCGTGACGGTGGTTCGTTCCCAGTTGATCGCGCCGGGCGAGCCGATGCCGATACCCACCACTGGATCCGAGGCCCGCGATGCCAGGTCGCGCGCCAGATCGGCGATGCGCGCCACCACGGCTTCCGGCCCAAGCTCCGCCGGTGTGGCGATCTGCTCCTGGTGCACGATTCCTCGACTCCGATCGACGAGTGCACCTTTCAGATTGGTGCCGCCCAAATCGATCCCGACCGCGAAGTGCGCCATGGAGAATTTTATAGATGTGGATGGGAAGGGAGGCGAGCTACTCCGTCCATTGCTCGGGATAAACGGTCTCGCCTGGGCGGCGCATGCCGTATTGCTCACGAGCGATGCGCTCGACGTCTTCGTCGGTCAGTCCCGCCTCAAGCGATGCCTCGATAGCCTCGATTTGAGCAGAAAGCTGCTCGTTTTCGCGGCGCAGCTCCGTCGATTCCTGCCACCAGACGGCGCGGCGGACAAAGCTGTGGCTGTCGAAAAAGGTGAGCCACACGAGCAGAAGCCCCACCGCCACAAGGACGATGGGGCGTCGAAATCTGCGTCGTGATTCAGAGGCCTTCTTCGACATCAGGTCTTAGATCCGGAACGCGCTGCGGCCGGGGTAGATGGCGCTTTCGCCCAGCTCTTCCTCAATCCGGAGAAGCTGGTTGTACTTTGCGATGCGATCGCTGCGGCTTGCCGAGCCTGTTTTAATCTGGCCCGCGTTCGTTGCCACGGCGAGGTCCGCAATCGTCGTGTCTTCCGTCTCGCCCGAGCGGTGGCTGATTACGGATGTATAACCGTTCTTGTGCGCAAGCTCGATTGCTTCGAGTGTCTCCGTAAGCGTACCGATCTGATTGAACTTGATCAAGATCGAATTTCCGGATCCTTCCTCAATGCCGCGTGCCAGACGCTCGGTGTTGGTAACAAAGAGGTCGTCACCTACGAGCTGCACGCGAGAACCGATCCGCTCGGTGAGTGCACGCCAGCCTTCCCAATCATTCTCGTCGAGCGCATCCTCGATCGAGATGATCGGATACTGATCGACCCACGACGCCCAGAAGTCCACCATTTCCTCAGACGAACGCTTCCGATTCGGATCGCTCTTCCAGAAAACGTACGAGCCGTCTTTGTACATCTCACTGCTCGCAGGGTCCAGCGCAATGAAGACGTCCGAGCCGGCTTTGTAGCCGCTCTTTTCGATCGCCTCCAGGATGACTTCGATGGCCTCCTCGTTCGACTTCAAGTCGGGCGCAAATCCGCCTTCGTCGCCCACCGCCGTGCCATAACCGCGGCCGCGAAGTACCGTCTTCAGGTTGTGGAAGATTTCCACGCCCATCCGCAAACCTTCGGAATACGTGTCGGCACCGACCGGCATCACCATGAATTCCTGCATGTCGACGTTATTGTCGGCATGCTCACCGCCGTTGATGATGTTCATCATCGGCACGGGCAACATCCGGGCGTTCGTGCCGCCGATGTAGCGGTAGAGGGGAAGACCAGTCGTTTGGGCAGCAGCTTTGGCCACGGCAAGCGACACGCCGAGGGTGGCGTTGGCGCCAAGACGCGATTTGTTGGGCGTCCCATCAAGTGCAATCAAAGCCTCATCGATCGTGGCCTGGTCCAGCACGCTCATCCCGACGATCTCGTCGGCGATTTCCTCATTGATGTTCTCAACGGCCCGAAGGACACTTTTCCCCTGGAAGAACTGCTTGTCGCCGTCTCGCAGTTCTACGGCTTCGTGCTCACCCGTTGAGGCGCCGCTCGGAACGGCTGCGCGGCCAACGGCACCTTCGACGGTGGTGACTTCAACTTCTACGGTAGGATTTCCGCGGCTGTCAATAACCTGACGGCCGATGATGTCATCGATAATCATAGGTATAGCTTTGTTAAGGATGAGCACTGCAGGGGATACAGAATGTGAAGCTCGGTATCACCACATGTAATAACAAGAAATGGGGCCGGAGTAATCTGAATTTGCATAAAACGAAGAGAGGCCGACGGGAGCACCGCCAGCCTCTACAAGGAGCTTCGTCAGATGTTGGGGCCTGTTACGGGCGCCGGACCGTGGTCGATTCGCCGATCCACGAGTAGCAGCCGTAATTGACCTGGTACGTATCCCCGACGCTCCACCCGCGGAAGAACAGGTCTTCACTGGAGGGGAAGGAGCCTGAGTACGACCGGGCTTTCTGCCGGGCCTGGCTGGCTACGGAGGGGTCGCGGCTTGCAGCGCGCTCGTAGTAGTCGACAGCGAGCCAGTAGACCGCGCGGTCCTCCCGATCGAACGATCCGCAGTTGCCTACCTGCGTCACGTAGAGGTCTCCGATGGCGATGTAAGCCGCACCGAAGTTGCTGTCGATCTCGAGTGCCTGGCGGAAATGGCGTCTTGCATTCTGCAGATTGCCAATCTGCTGCTGAGCAATACCCATGTTGAAGTAGATATCGCGCTCACGTCCTTCAACGCCTTCCGTCTGGAGTGCGCGTTCGTAGAGCTGGTAGGCGCCGCGGGCATCGCCGTCTTCCAGCCGCATCCGTGCTACGAGTTGGAAGGTGCGGGCATCGGGCTGCACTTCAAGCAGGCGCTCGCTCAACTGTTCTGCCATGTCATGGCGGCCCGTGGTGATATACAGGTCGAAGAGCTCCGCTATCAGATCTGCATCATCCGGGTTACGCTCTACCTGCCGCTCGATGAAAGCGACGCGCTCCTCCGGCGTGTCGAACAGCGTGTTCTGGACGACGGCGATATACTCGGCCACGTCGGCTACATCACCGTGCGTCTCCTCCACGCGATCGATGAAGCTCAACGTCGCCTCTTCGTCGCCGAGAGAATGGACGTGATTGATGAGATAGTTGACGTAGTAGGCATCGAGCGACGAAGCGTCGAGCTCATACGCCTCCATATAAGCTTCCGCGGCCTGAGCCTGAGCATTACTGAAGTGCGCCGCATTCGACTGGATGAACCGGCCTTTGTTGATCAGCCAGCGCTGTTCGTCGACATTGACGTCAGCCGCGCGCAACTTCGGAACGGCCGTCTCGAATATGACGAGAGCGGAGTCGAGGTAGGCCGGGTCTTGCTCAGCAAGGCCTTCGAATGCCTCGATGGCCCGCCGGAAGTTCCGATCACTGTCGTTCGGAAATCCAGGCGCGTTTTCCAGGATCCAACGGAGGTTGGGAAGCGCACTCTGGTAGTTTTCGTTCTTAAAGTCCTCAAAATAGAGGCTGTAGTGTGTTGCAATCTCCTGATCCGAAGGTTGCTGCTCGGATTGTGCCATCGCCGGGGCGACGAACAGAAATGCGGCCCCCAGAAGGGCGCATCTCAGCGAGTTGCTAAATGTCTGTCTGAGTGTATACATCCGACTTATTCCTTTTTGCGGGTGCGGGACTAAGTTATTGAAGACAACCGGAGGTCAGCGGAGTTGCCGTTGTTCGAACCAGCGCTCTCCGATGTTTATGCTCGCCGATACCCGGTAGAACATGTCGCGAACGAGGCTGTGATCGGTCGTACCTCTGGTGCCTACATGGACATTAATATCAAGTCGCGTGCCAGAAAAGAGGGCCGGTACGCTAAAGCCGCCTGTTGCTGCGTACGTCATTAATTGAAAATCGTCAACCGGGTCCACGTACGATCGATCCACGTAAAACCCCAGACGATACGCCATTCTCGTAAAAAGAGGCGCCAGGAGATCATTCGGGCGGGGAAGAACTTCTACACCACCCGATACGCGCCAGCGGTCTGCCAGGCGCGATTCTCCATTGGGATTATACCCCGCTAATGGAAGATTGCTTTCAAACTGGGTCCAGGGTGAATACGTGCCGTCGAGGACAATAAGCCAGCTTCTGTCCACTCGATAAGCCACACCGGCATCTATCGACCACGGCAAGCGGACATCTGCATCGAGCGCGGTGCCGAGGGTGTCTCGGTCCAGGCTTTGGCCGAGCGTACGCACGCGATCCCCCGTCAGACTCACGGGTAGCGAAAACCGGGCGCCGAGATAAACCTCGTCGTTCGTGGATAGCGG
>Ga0209487_1004827_pt1 | contig 10241 bp, 8 predicted proteins | sample Poulit2012_FD_187524 | JGI IMG/M metagenome (GOLD analysis project Ga0209487, IMG submission 187524) | Agricultural soil microbial communities from Georgia to study Nitrogen management - Poultry litter 2012 (SPAdes) (version 2) | ecosystem: Environmental > Terrestrial > Soil > Agricultural land... | reverse complement strand
TGTATATACGTGTTACCACCTTATTTTACTATTTGCTCACACAAATAGCCTCATTGAGTACGCAGATGTGCTTGCTACATCTTGAATACACTGGTATTTGTAACGGATACCAAAACCCGTCGGACCCTACTTATACTTTTAAAGTATGTTCAGTACGAGACTCTGAGGCCATTGTTCAGATTGTACATTTTTGCTTCTTTTCAGCTACCGAAGCTCTCTGTGGGAAAAATGTTGAAATCTTACTTTTCTCATCAATGTCGTTTACATGTATGTTTTTTTAAGTTAAATTGAATTATACGAGAGAACAAAATGGATGTCAAGAAGTTTGATAATTTTGCTCATTCAGAATGTACGATTTGTTTGAAAATATGGTAAACTAGTCATAGATATAACATAAGGAGGGGGCTATCATGCGGCCGATTTTAATTGGGTTATTGGCGGCTTTATTTTTTTCGTTTACTTTTGTCTTAAATCGGTCGATGGAGCTAGCTGGAGGTAGTTGGGTATGGAGCGCTTCTTTACGTTTTTTCTTCATGTTACCAATTTTATGGCTATTTGTTGGATGGAAAAGAAATATTAAACCCGTTTTAATCCATCTTAAAACATATCCGATTCAATGGATTGTCTGGAGTACTGTAGGGTTTGGTCTTTTTTATGCTCCACTTACGTATGCGACAATTTATGCACCTGGCTGGCTCGTCGCCTCTACTTTTCAATTAAATATTGTTGCAGGATCTTTACTTGTACCATTGATCAACAAAACGAATCGAATCATTCCAATACAAAGTGTTATCATCTCGCTCATTATTGTTATGGGAGTATTTTTGACACAGATAGAGCATGCTGAATCTGTACCACTTAAAGGCTTAATATTAACTATCATTCCGATGATTGTCGCGTCTATTTCCTATCCTTTAGGAAACAGAAAGATGATGCAACTTGTTGATGGAGCTCTAAATCCTGTACAACGAACGCTAGGGATGACGATTGCTTCTTTACCGTTTTGGGTCATATTAGCTATTTTTGGTGCATTTACCTATGAAGCCCCCTCTGAAAGTCAAATATTACAAACATTCATTGTCGCAATTACTTCAGGTGTCATCGCAACGATATTATATTTTTTCGCAACAGACATGGTACGACATGACAACCATAAATTAGCAGGAGTTGAGGCAACTAGTTCTGCAGAAATCATCTTTGCTTTAGTCGGAGAGTTACTATTTATTGGCGCAATCTTCCCATCCCTCATCTCATGGGTTGGAATTATGCTTGTCATTTCTGGAATCATTTTACATAGTGTGATTTCAACTTTAATCGATAAACGTAAAGTAGAACTAGAGCGCATTTCTTAATCTATTGGATCGAGTAGGTGACTAACCATTAATTGGTTAGTCAACCTCTCACACCACCATGAGTCGGTTCCGTACACGGCAGTTCAACCTTTTGATTATCTTTTCTCATATATTCTGGTTAATTCCTTCAGTCCCCAATTTATGAGTTTTTCTTTTGTTATGGCACGATGAATAATCTCACTCCGTGAGATTCACAAGTATCATTGTCCCGTCATGGTTAATGCCATAACCGCGAAGCATCCTGTACTTAGTTCGGGGTACTTTCCACCGTTTCCATATTAATAGTCTTAATCGGTGGTTTAACCACTGTTCTATTTCTTTAATGAATTTCTTCATGTTTGAAATACCATAGTAGTTAATCCAACCCGTGGTAGTTTGGTTTATCTTTGTGATTATTTCATGGAATGTGCCAGGTCTTTTCCGACTAGTCAATTTCCTTAGTTTATCTTTGAACTTGTGTTTTTCCGGATTACTAGGTCGGCATCCAACCTTCCCATAATATTTTTAAATCCAATCCAAGAAAAGTTACGGATGTGGCTCCACATATCTTACTTTTATTTTCGTTAATCGTAAGGTCTAGTTTTGTTTCAAGAAAATGAGTAACTCTTTCTCCTGCTCGCTTACTCTTAACGAAAATGATAAAATCATCTGCATACTGAATAAAAGGATGCCCTCTCCTTTCTAGTTCAATATCTAACATATTAAGGTAGATATTTGCTAAGATTGGAGATAATGGTCCGCACCGAAACGTTCCCTTTGTTGTTTCAATATAGTTATCTTTATCCAGAATTCCAGAGCGTAAGAATTTCCATATCAATGTTAATACAGTTTTATCTGAGATAAAACATTCTAGGTACACTCTCATTCGTTGATGATGGATTATGTTAAAATAACTTTTAAAATCACAATCGACTACCACTTTATAGCCTTCTTGATAATATTTAATTTCTTTATCCATGGCTTGATATGCATTCCTTCCTTTACGGAAGCCGCAACTATTATCCTAGAAATTAAGATCGATCATTGGGTCAATAACTTGTAAAACAGCTTGTTGAGCTACTCGATCTAAGACACATGGAATTCCAAGATATTGTTTAGAGCCATCGCTTTTGGGAATGGCTACTCTTTTCACCGGTTGTGGTTGGTAGGTTCCATTTTTTAACTTTTCTTTTAAAGGAATGTAAAATTCCTTCATGTGGCTTTTAAGTTGATAGACGATAATACCGTCTACTCCTGGTGCTCCTTGATTCTGATGCACTTTTCATAAGCTAGCCAAAGATTGCTATCTGAAACTACTTTATCGATTAAGTTGATACCATCTTGTTCTTTCATATCACTGTGACATCCCTACACTCTCCTATATACTCTTCTATTTCCAACATATCTCTTCATAGGTAGTCATCTCTTAGACAAATACCACGATGATTATCTGCATTTAAACAGTGATGTCTGCACCTCCTTGTTTTCCGAGATCTAAGATTGTTCAGCCCTTCGCTTTCGCATAAAGTTACTATGGCTTTTGCCAACTTCTCACGATTTATCGTATTATCACTAATATGATTGTTAATTGAATAACCCTCGAGACCTCCCCTGATAAGAGCTATAACTTTCTCACATGTAACTGCTGTATAGAACTCGTACAGTATCGGATTTCGTTTTGATGCGCAAACTCATCCATTCCAATTCAGCCTTATATACAGTTTCTGTTCGTCAGTTCGGGATTTTTCCCTCAGCTCTCCTTCAGAATCCATCTCACAATGGACACCCTTGCTTTTGGCTAACAGTTCCTACTGCAAATTCTGTAGTGGACTTTCACCACCAAGTTATATCCCATGCTGAGCGCACGCCAAAAAATCTATCTTAGCAAGAGACTAAGATAGACTTTTTAATTCATAGAGTTTGTGGTAGCCCTCCTGTATTAAAACTTACCTAAAAACAAGAGGATACACCCGATTAATTTTCAACCTTATTGAATATGCAATATGAACATAAACACTAGTTGTCATCCGTCACTTTTGTCTAATTTCATTAACTAGTTGTTTTGCCTTTTCATAATCTATATTGTACTTTTCAGCAATTTGCTCTATATTGTTTTGGCTTTTATTATCAGATTCTTTATTTACTCCTCCGTAAGTAAATTCTCTACCATATGGAGCGTTAAATTGTAAATTGTAAACATCTGGCCGAGAGTAATGACCTATTGGATCAAAGAATGCCTTCCACATTCTTCTTAAATTAAAATCGAGCTCAGCGTATAATATTTTCTCCTCATTAATAACCGGTTCAACTAAATATTGTCCTCCCGGTGCTACAATGGCGCTTCCTCCATTTGCCCAGTCAGCCTGAAGTGAAGGAATTGCTTCTCTCCATTCATCTGAAATACTATCGGCGCGTAAATAACCACCAGCGCTAAGAACAAAGTTTCCAGTCTCGGCAGCATACTCTCTTATCGCAAAGTCCGGCTCAGCAACAAAGTTCGGTCCATTATCTGGCTCCAATACTCTTTCATTTTTAACTGGATTACCCGAACGAAACATTCCGGGCCAATTTGCTACATGTATTTCTTCTCCCATCGAAGCCATAGCATATTTAGAAAGACTCATATGATGTTCATAACATATCAATCCACCCAGCATTCCGATATCGGTTTTATATACTCTTAAATCTCTACCATCCCCTTGTCCATAAATTAAACGTTCGTGATGTGTTGGCATTAACTTACGATGTCTACCAAATAACTCTCCCTTTCTATCAAAATACAACAATGAGTTATATATAGTTTCACTCCCAGGCCTGTCAGACTTCTCATTACAACCCATTACAACGTAAATCCCTGCTTCCTTAGCTGCTTCACCAATCTTTTTACATTCTTTCCCATTTACTTGAATTGCGTTATCTAAAAGGGCTGTCCAAGTTTTAGCATATCCTTCCGCACTTGCATTATGATATTGCGCCCAATAAGGATACTGTCCTAAAAAACATTCACTAAAAACAATAATATCTGCACCTTGTTTCCCGGCTTCTTTAATCGCTTCACAAGCTTTTTCTAAATTTGCTGGTGTATCAAAAAACTCTTGTGCTAATTGAGCAACTGCACCTACAATCTTTTTGTTGTTTGTCAATTTAGCTTCCTCCTTCTTTATAATCAATAAATATTTTATCAGTTCATATAATATAATAATACTAGCATGAGCATTATTATAGCCAATTTATAAACTTGTAAAAGTTTGTTAGTAATAATATTATTATTAAAGACCTCGACCCATACATTACTTTTTCCCTTGAAATGCAAAGGATAGGTTTGGAAATATTTGTATTTAAACAAGCTATAGTCTATAAATAATATATATAATCTTAATTGAATATTAACTGCTAAAGATTTTACGGTTCATTAACACATTTCTTCATAAGATTAATATTATACAGATGCTTTATCTGAAATGGTTGTTGGCTTCTTTAAATGTTTCCTTGACGTATGTCCTTTTTCATCCACAAGAATACTAGGATATTTGTTTCTATATATCATAAATAACCCATAGTAAAGAATTGCCGCTAATGATGTTGCAACGTAGAAGCTTAAATTTGAAAAAAGTGTAAATCCTACAATAGTTGAAACAACATAAGCAACCATTGCTATCACATTTATTCCTTTATAATATCTGTATTTACCTTTAGAATTGTACACGTTGTCTAGACTTATTTCTCTTTTTCTAATTAAATAGTAGTCTGTGGCTATGATTGCCATTGCTGGACCGGCTGTAAAGCTAAATAATGAGATAACAAACTCTAACTGTTCTTCTAATGCCCATGGTCTTACAATAAACACTAAAATTGCAAAGACAAAAACGGCTAACTTATAACTAATCTTTTTAGGCATAAGACCTGAAATAGCGTAAGCTGATGGTAATAAAGTTGAAGCAGCATTAGTTGATGCCTGCGCCACTATAATAAATATTTGTAATAAAATTGCTAAAAACATCGATTTTTCTTGAATTATTTCAGAAATAACAACTAAAACATCCATACGACCTGAAAGAGAAATAGTAATACTTCCTAAAAGGGCGAAATAGGCTAAAGGTAAATTACCAATAAAACACGCCATAAAATACTTTTTGTTACTCTGGAACCATTTATCACTTTTAGAGTCCTTTTTACAGTCTCTTGTATAATCATTTGCTCCTAAAGCGACGCTAGAGAATACTCCTATTACTATCGCTAGGCTATAAAGCCAAAATCCAAAGGATAAATTAGTATCTTTCATATTACCCATGCTAAGTGTATCAATAAAGGATACTTCATAAGCAGAAAGGACTGCATACAACATATAGATACCTACTCCAAAAAGTAATGGTGAGATATAAGCAATAAATTTTTCAATACTTTTTATTTTCCTAAGAGTTATAGCAACTAAAATTGCAATATTTATAACAATACATAGAAATATATTTTCATAGCCCAAAGTAATTTTAAAAATTTCATTTAAAGCGATTGCACCAACATAAGCATTTAATCCAAAAAATATCAGACTTGGGAAAGTACGAATCATGTTTATGATTTTACCCCCCGTATACCCAAATGCTACCGAAACAGAAGTAGCAAAGCTTATGCCATACCTTATACCAATATCCTGAGTGATAAAGGATAGTATCCCTATTAGCATTGATCCGATAACAAATACAAATATTAGCTGACCAATTGTAAAATAGCTAACTAAAGGAGATAGGGCCATAAATGCTGTGATTTGTACAGATAGCCCAAACCAAATAAAACCATACCCAACTGGCGATATCCTCTTGTTATCACCCTCAACAGGCGCTAAATCCTCATTATACAAGTCATGATCTGATGATGCTTTAAATTTGTTCATAAGTTAACCACCTTTTGATATTTAAATTCTATAAATATTAATTTTAACTTTACCTCTAAGATTAATTTGCTAGTTAATAACAATATAAAGCAAAAGCTTGTTTGTTCTAAAGAAATTGTAAAACGAAGGTTCTTGTTGATTATTACTAATACCTTCTACAACTATTGTTACAATCTCCCCTACTTTTGGAAAATTAGGAACATATTTCACTTTAAAGCTAGAACCAATAAAAAAACTCTATTATGACTGTATATGGATCTTTATCCCCGTTTCATATATAAGGTTAGGAAACCTCTCCTTACTGTTTCCAGCACTTATAACTAATCGATATTTAGATGTCTTGATGGTTAAGGACATGAAATCTTCACTTAATTTGTTAATGATGTCTTAACTTCTTCATTTTTAACCTCTTTATATTTTTGATTTGCTAATTGCAGCACAACGTCTAATAAAACGTTTGTTCCCTTAACAAGGTCGTGTTCTAAAGTTAATTCTTTTTCGTTATGGCTGACCCCATCAATACTTTTAACAAAAATCATCGCTGTTTTTCCAAGATAACTCATATATTTCGCATCATGTCCTGGTCCACTAAACATCGTATGTATTGAATAACCATGACGATTGCTCGCTGTTTCAATTGCCTGTAATACTTCATCGTCAAAATGAACAGTTGGGGAATCCCAGTCTTCTGTAATACCTACCTGTACTTGAGACGATGCAGCAATTGCTTCAATGTCACTTTTAAACTGTGCAATCGCCGCTTCACGCACTTGATCATTCGGATGTCTTATATCCAATTTAATTGTCGTATGACCTGACACTACATTAACAACATTCGGATAATTATCCACTTTACCAACAGTTGTTAGTAGCCCTGGAAACTGATTTGGTAATGCATGTGCTCTTACAATCATCTCTGCGGCCGCAGCAAGTGAATCTTTACGGCTATCCATTGGAGTTGGTCCTGCATGATTTGTTGCACCTTTTATTTCGATATTAAACCAATTCATCCCTTGGATACCGCTTACAATACCAATATCCTTTTCTTCTTTTTCCAATATTGGTCCTTGTTCAATATGTAATTCGACAAAGTTCTTAATCTGACCAAGACGATTTTCTTCATTACCCTTATAGCCAATTGCTTCTAATGCTTCTTCATATAAATGCCCGTTATCATCTGTTTTACTATATATTGTGTTTTTATCGAAGACTTCTGCTACACCGCCAGATCCGAGCATTGGAGGTCTAAATCTCGCACCTTCTTCATTTGTGAAATTAATAATTTCCAATGGATAATCTGTCATATATTGCTCATCATTCAATACACGAATGACTTCCAATGCACTTAATACACCTAGTATTCCATCAAAACGTCCACCTGTTGGTTGTGTATCTAAGTGTGAACCAAAAGCAACAGCAGGAGCATCTTTCAATTTCCCCTCACGTCGACCATACATATTGCCAAAATCATCTATTCTAACACTTAATCCATCTTCTTCCATCCACTGTTTGAAAATATCTCGCATCTGTTTATCTTCATTTGATAAAGCGAGTCGATGCAACCCACCCTTATCTGTTGTACCTATTGAAGAGCTAATCGTAAATGTATTTAGAAAACGCTGCTCATTAATAGTAAGTCTCATAGCCAATCCTCCCTTTACACAATATATATGCAACTTATATGCCAACTCTTCAGATGCAGATTTCTAGTAGTAATTTTTAATACTGGTTATACGGTTTCTATACACTTAAAATTATTTTCAGTTGGAAAAGAAATTAAAATCTTTACTTCCTGATTATGAGAGTATATACTTAAATTGATTCGATATCGATTCAAAGTGAACTATTATCGATTCATAAAGGGGTATGATAATGGATATATTCAAGAAGAAATATGTAGAAAAAATATTAAATAATGTAGAAGATGGCGTTTTTATAACAGATCATAAAGGGGTAGCAATTTGGATGAATAACACCTCACTCAAACAGCTTGGCGCACCCCGTTCCAAACTAATCGGCATGGATGTAGATACGTTGGAGGAAGCTGGTTATTTCACACCTTCCGTAACGAAGGAAGTCATCCAACATGGAAAAGATATTTCCAAAGTCCAGGAATCCCTTAACCGTCAATATCTAGCAACTGGGAAAAGACTCTCCTTTCAAGGGGGAGAACAGGACCTAATTCTTGCTCAAGTAAAAGATATAACAGAAACGGTTCGCGCTTCCTTGAAAGTGGAAAAGGCCGAATACTTATTGAAAAAATATTGGGATGAATTACAACAAGTCAAAGATAAACCTCGGGATACAGGGCAACCATTAATCATCGGAAATAGCCAAGCCCATGATGAGATGATGCGCCTCATCGACCAAATTGCTCCATATGATGCTACTATCCTATTACAAGGAGAAACTGGTGTTGGAAAAAGTATGATTGCAAAGGAAATTCATCATCGTAGTGACAGACACAAAGCACCTTTTATGCAAATTAATTGTGGTGCTATTCCAGAAACTTTACTGGAATCCGAGCTTTTTGGTTATAAAAAAGGGGCATTTACAGGGGCTAATCAGACTGGGAAAGTCGGTTTGGTGGAGAAGGCGAACGGGGGAACTTTATTCCTTGATGAAATTGCTGAATTACCAATGACCTTGCAACCTAAAATCCTACAACTTATCCAAGATAAAACCTTTATTCCCATTGGCGCAACCGAAATAGAGCAGGTCGATATCCGAATTATTTCTGCCACAAACGAAGATCTAATAAGAAAAATAGATGAAAAGGTATTTCGTAAAGATTTATATTACCGCTTAAATGTGATTTCCGTACATATTCCATCCTTAAGAGAAAGAAAGTCTGATATTATTCCTTTGTTATATCACTATTTAAATGTGTATACGATTAAATATGGGAAAAACATCACCCTTACCGATGACATCTTACAAATCTTACAATATTATGATTGGCCAGGGAACATACGAGAACTCGAAAATATTGTGGAGCGTCTAGTTGTGACGACAACTACGAACCAAATTAACATAGAACAATTGCCCGAAAATATTCAACAACTCATTACAGCAATTGAAATCCCGTTTGAAGAGGCATTTGATGAACAGAATTTACAGCAATATTTAGAAGGGATTGAAAAAAGTATCATTGAAAAGGCCCAAATAAGGTTTTCATCGACCCGAAAAGCAGCACAGTATTTAGGAATTACACAGTCCTCTTATATGAGAAGATTGAAGAAATATGACCTGTAAAAACAATTGTGACATAAAATTTGCAAAATAGTATAGGTAAGATGATAACTATAGATAGTACACCAAAAAAAGATAATTTTCGTATGCCTGGTGAATATGAAAGATATAAAAGAATCTGGATGCTTTGGCCGATGCGAACAGATACATGAAGAATGTAACTGCTGTATCTAATGTATGGAACTCATACAGTATTGGATTTCGTTTTGATGCGCAAACTCATCCATTCTAATTCAGCCTTATGTACAGTTTCTGTTCGTCAGTTCGGGATTTTGTCTTCAGCTCTCCTTCAGATTCCATCTCACAATAGTCACCCTCGCTTTTGGCTAACAGTTTCTACTGCAAATTCTGTAGTGGACTTTCACCACCAAGTTATAGTTTATGACGGGCGCAGCACACTAAACAAAACAGGACAATCCAGTGTTTGGATTGTCCTGTTTTTTGCTATCCTTATTAAATTAATGTGTAAGGTCATTTATATGCTATTTAAATTGATTCTTCTTCCATTTTTACTGGTAAAGGACGACGAGCATCTTTAACAAATAATGCTAAAATAAATCCAATACAAGAAATAGCCGAAGCTACGTAAAATGCAATATTAGCTCCTTGAATTAATGCATCAGGATGTCGCGAACCTAAAGCACCTAATGACATAACAGTAACTAATGTAGCAGTTCCAATCGATGCTGCAACTTGACGCATTGTATTGGTCATTGCCGTACCATGTGGGATTAATCTTGTTGGTAATGCATTTAATCCCGCAGTTGTCG
>Ga0209487_1004826_pt1 | contig 10243 bp, 6 predicted proteins | sample Poulit2012_FD_187524 | JGI IMG/M metagenome (GOLD analysis project Ga0209487, IMG submission 187524) | Agricultural soil microbial communities from Georgia to study Nitrogen management - Poultry litter 2012 (SPAdes) (version 2) | ecosystem: Environmental > Terrestrial > Soil > Agricultural land... | reverse complement strand
CCTGTGCCGCCAATGGCCCCCTCGGAAGCGGCCAGCGTGGTGATTATTTCCGACCGATTATTTCCGACCATAGTGCCGCCACAGCTTGAAACATCCCCTCCGATCTGATAGCCTGCCGCGCTTGCTGAATGCTGCCCATATGGCGTATTCAGGAAAGTGACGGGTGGTTTACGTGCCAGCGGAGCAAGCCACCTGTTGTTTATTCATTGGCCCGTACGACTGGCCGTACGGTTTGCCGGGCAGTGGCTTGCACCCTGTGCCGGATTCCTACTGATAGGTATAAATGAGCATGAGCGAGAGTTTTGCGGAACTATTTGAAGAGAGTTTGAAGTCGGTCGATATGAAGCCCGGCACCATCGTTACGGGTGTTGTGATCGACCTCGATAAGGATTGGGTAACCGTCCACGCCGGCCTGAAGTCCGAGGGCATTATTCCGGTCAACCAGTTCCTGAACGAACAAGGTGAGCTGGATATTCAGATAGGTGATGAAGTACAGGTTGCCCTGGAGTCGGTAGAAGATGGTTTCGGCGAAACCCGTCTCTCACGCGAAAAAGCCAAGCGCGCTGAAGCCTGGAAAGTACTTGAAGCCGCTCATAGCGCCGATGAAGTGATCACCGGCGTGATCAATGGCAAGGTTAAAGGTGGTTTTACTGTGGATGTGTCCGGCATTCGCGCGTTTTTGCCCGGTTCACTGGTAGATGTGCGCCCGGTTCGCGATACCGCCCACCTGGAAAATAAAGATCTCGAATTTAAAGTTATCAAACTGGATCAGCGTCGCAATAACGTCGTTGTATCCCGCCGCGCCGTACTGGAGCAAGCGAACTCGGAAGAGCGTGAAGAGTTGCTGGCGACATTGCAAGAAGGCATGGCGATTCAGGGTATCGTCAAGAACCTGACCGACTATGGTGCTTTTGTGGACCTGGGCGGTGTTGACGGCCTGCTGCACATCACCGATATGGCTTGGAAGCGCATCAAGCATCCGAGCGAAATCGTCAATGTGGGCGATGAGATTGAGGTAAAAGTACTCAAGTTTGATCGTGAGCGCAATCGCGTTTCCCTCGGCTTGAAGCAATTGGGCGAAGACCCGTGGGTACAAATCACCAACCGCTACCCAGAAGGTGCTCGCGTCAAGGCAACCGTTACCAACCTGACCGACTACGGCTGCTTCGCTGAGCTGGAAGAAGGGGTAGAGGGTCTGGTGCACGTTTCCGAAATGGACTGGACCAACAAAAATATCCACCCGTCAAAAGTGGTGCAGTTGGGCGAAGAAATTGAAGTAATGATCCTGGACATCGACGAAGAGCGTCGTCGGATTTCTCTGGGCATGAAGCAGTGTCAAGAAAATCCCTGGGATGCCTTTGCTCGTACCTACGCCAAAGGCGACAAGATCAGCGGTAAGATTAAGTCCATCACTGACTTCGGTATCTTTATCGGCCTGGAAGGCGGTATCGATGGTCTGGTGCACCTGTCGGATATTTCCTGGCATGAAAGCGGTGAAGAAGCCGTTCGTAAGTACAAGAAAGGCGACGAGCTGGAAACCGTTGTGCTCGCAATTGACCCCGAGCGTGAGCGCATCTCTCTGGGCATTAAGCAGCTGGAAACCGACCCGTTCTCTGAGTATGTCGCTGAAAATGACAAAGGTGCCGTAGTGAAAGGTACCGTTAAGGAAGTGGACGCCAAAGGCGCGATCATTACCTTGGCGGAAGATGTTGAAGCCACGTTGAAAGCGTCTGAGTTGAGCCGCGACAAAGTGGAAGATGCCACTAAGGTGCTCAATGTTGGCGATGAAGTCGAAGCCAAGATCATTGTTGTGGATCGCAAAAACCGCACCCTTGCGCTGTCCGTCAAGTCCAAGGACGTGGTGGATGAGCGAGCTGCCGTCAAAGAGCACAGCAAGCAAGCTGAGCAAGCTCAGCCGACCACGCTGGGTGATCTGATCAAAGCTCAGATGGAAAACAAGGACTAAACCGTCCGACATTCCATAAAAAAAGGCCGGCCTTTCGCCGGCCTTTTTTTTGGTCCGTTTTTACGCCACATGCAAAAACAACAGCTGAGTTCAGTGTTCCGGGCTCTTGCAATACCGGACAACTTCTTTCATAGTCGAAGCGCAAACCGGGTATCGTTCACCTCAAAGGGAAGTCAGGGATGGTCAACGTATTGGTTGAGCTTAGACCCGCCTGGAGAAATTACTGGGTCGGGTTTGTGCTGGCGGCAATCTTTCTGGCGTTGGCACTGGCCTCACTGGCCACAATTCAGGGCGGTATTATTTTTAACGTGCGTCCATGGGTGTGGTTGCTGGCGGCGCTTGTCGTGTTGGCGTGGGTGGTTTTTAGGCGCTATTGCTGGAAATTCACCGTGAACAGCGCCCGAGTATTCCGTCACTATGGCTTGATTTCTCGCAACCAGCAAAGCGTTCGGATTAAAGATCTGCGTAGCATTGAGCTGGACCAGAGTTTGTTTCAGCGACTGTTCGGTACCGGAAACCTGTCGTTTTATACCGCTGGGTCCGCCACGGCCGAGGTCACTTTTGTAGGCATTAAAGACCCCGACACATGGCGGGATAAAATCGATGACGCTATGGATCAGTTAGGCAATACCAACGAATAGCCGCGGTATTTTCGTCTGCCGTCACTCGTACTTACTCGCCAGCATTCATTCTACGCGTCGCGAAGGCGAGCAAAATCCTCTTTGCTGTGCCGTTCCGGCAATTGTTCCTCCGGCTCGCCCCACGTGCGGTTTACGATTCGTCCGCGCTGGACGGCCGGGCGCTTGCCAATTTCGTCGGCCCAGCGCATCAGGTTTTTGTATTCATGGGTTTGCAGGAACTCAGCGGCGTCATAGACGTGGCCTTGCACCAGGGCACCGTACCAGGGCCAGATGGCCATATCCGCGATGGTGTATTCGTCGCCGGCGATGTACGGCGTTTCGGCTAGACGGCGATCCAGAACATCCAGTTGGCGTTTGGCTTCCATTGTGTAGCGGTTGATGGGGTATTCAAACTTCTCCGGTGCATACGCATAGAAGTGCCCAAAGCCGCCGCCCAGAATAGGGGCTGCGCCCATCTGCCAGAATAGCCAAGACAGACATTCGGTTCGGCCCGAATGGCTCTTGGGGATGAAGGCATCAAATTTTTCCGCGAGGTAAAGCAGAATTGAACCGGATTCGAAAACCCGCTGTGGCGGATTTTGGCTGTGGTCCATCAACGCGGGAATTTTGGAGTTTGGGTTGATGGCTGTAAAGCCACTGCTGAACTGGTCAAGATCGTTAATGTTGATCAGGTGTGCGTCGTACTCGGCATCGTCGATGCCGCGCTCGAGCAATTCTTCCAGCATAATGGTGACTTTCACGCCGTTCGGGGTGGCCAGGGAATACAGTTGCAGTGGGTGTTTTCCCACCGGCAGCTCGCGTTCATACCTGGGGCCAGCTTCGGGGCGGTTCATGCTGGCAAACGGATCGTCGCTGTCGGCGCTCCAAGTCCAAACCTTGGGCGGCACGTATTGGCGGTTGGTCATACATCTCTCCCGGGTGTCTGAAACGAATACGGCACCGCTTCGGGCAAAGTCCGCCGATGCCGTGGGCATAACTTATATACTGGGGGCCGTGCTTTGAAAAGGCAAACGGCCCGCCGTTAAGGCTTGGCTAAACTCAGTCCTTGCCGGGTTCATAACCGAGCACGGGGCTCAGCCAACGCTCCTGTTCCTCCACGCTGGTGCCTTTGCGCTCGGCGATGCTCTGAATCTGATCTTTGGCGACTTTGCCGACCGCGAAGTAAGTAGATTCCGGGTGGGAAAAGTACCAGCCAGACACAGCAGCCGTTGGAAACATGGCAAAGCTCTCGGTCAGTTCCAGGCCGGTGTTTTTCTCGGCGTTCAAGAGCTTGAACAGTGTTGTTTTTTCCGTGTGATCCGGGCAGGCGGGGTAACCAGGCGCTGGACGGATGCCGGAGTACTTCTCGCGGATCAGCTCTTCGTTGCTCAGGTTTTCGTCCGGCTGGTAACCCCAGAACTCTTTACGCACTCGCTCGTGCATATGCTCTGCGAAGGCTTCCGCCAAGCGGTCAGCCAGTGCCTTGACCATGATGCTGTTGTAGTCGTCACCGGCGTCTTGGTACTTCTTAGCCAACTCTTCGGCGCCAATGCCAGTGGTGACGGCAAAGCCGCCAATGTAATCTTGTTTGCCGCTTTCTTTGGGCGCGATGAAATCCGCCAGCGAGAAGTTGGGTTTCTTGTTGCCCGCTTTTTGCTGCTGCTGACGCAAGTGGTGCAGGGTACTAATCTGCTCGCCTTGATCGTTGTACACGGCAATATCGTCGTGATTCACGGTGTTGGCGGGCCAGAACCCAATGACACCATTGGCTCTGATAAGCTTTTCATCGATCAATTTGTGCAACATGGTCTGCGCTTCGTCAAACAGGTTGCGTGCCGCTTCGCCGACGATTTCATCTTCTAGGATACGCGGATATTTTCCTGTGAGATCCCACGAGATAAAAAATGGCGTCCAATCGATAAATGGCAGCAGTTTTTCCAGCGGGTAATCTTGAAATACTTTGACGCCGGTGAACGTCGGTTTGGGTGGCGTGTAGCTTTCCCAATCCAGTTTTGGCCCATGGGCGATGGCGTCGGGGTAGGTGCGCAAGGTGCCGCGAGGTTTGCGATTGGCGTTGCGTACGCGCACGGCCTCATACTCGGTTTGAAGCTTCGCCACAAACTCGTCCCGCAGCTCGTCGGAGAGCAGATTGCTCACGACGCTGACTGATCGGGAGGCGTCGGGCACGTATACCACCTGATTCAGGTTGTAGGCCGGCTCGACCTTCACGGCCGTGTGGGCTTTGGATGTGGTGGCGCCGCCGATGAGTAGCGGTTTGTCGATACCGCGGCGTTGCATCTCCCGGGCGACGCCAACCATCTCATCCAGAGAGGGTGTGATCAGGCCGGACAGGCCGATAATGTCGCACTCTTGTTCTACGGCCGTGTCGATAATTTTCGCCGTGGGCACCATCACACCAAGGTCCACCACTTCGTAGTTATTGCATTGCAGCACGACGCCGACGATATTTTTGCCGATATCGTGCACGTCGCCCTTAACCGTGGCCATTAAGATTTTGCCGTTGGGGCGTGAAGCTTCGGTTTTTTCCGCTTCGATGTAGGGCTGTAAATAGGCCACCGCCTGTTTCATGACTCGGGCGGATTTCACCACTTGCGGGAGAAACATTTTCCCAGCACCAAACAAATCGCCCACCACATTCATGCCATCCATGAGCGGGCCCTCAATCACGTCCAGGGGTCGGGCGGCCTCAAGCCGGGCGGCTTCGGTGTCCTCAATAATAAATGCGGTGATGCCTTTGACCAGGGCGTGTTCAATGCGTTTATTGACGGGCAGGCTGCGCCATTCCAGGTCCTCTTTGGCTTCGCCGCCGGAGCCATCCCCGCGGTACTTTTCGGCGATATTCAGCAGCGCTTCCGTGCCGTCCGGATTGCGGTTGAGAATGACGTCCTCCACCCGCTCTTTCAGCTCGGCGGGCAAATCGTCATATACGGCCAGCTGGCTGGCGTTGACGATACCCATATTCAATCCCGCCTTAATGGCGTGATAGAGAAACACCGAGTGAATGGCTTCGCGCACTGGGTTGTTGCCACGGAAGGAAAACGATACGTTGGATACGCCGCCGCTGGTGCCGGCGTGGGGCAGGTTGGCGCGAATCCAGCGGATGGCCTCGATGAAGTCCACCGCGTAGTTGTTGTGTTCCTCGATGCCCGTGGCAATAGCGAAAATATTGGGATCGAAAATAATATCCTGAGGCGGAAAACCCACTTCTTCCACCAATATTTTATAGGAGCGGGCACAGATTTCTTTTTTACGCTCTGCCGTGTCGGCTTGGCCTTGCTCGTCGAAGGCCATTACCACGACCGCCGCGCCGTAACGCAGACAGAGACGGGCGCGTTCAACAAATTCCTCTTCACCTTCTTTCAGGCTGATTGAGTTGACGACGGGTTTGCCCTGGATACATTTCAAACCCGCTTCGATGACTTCCCACTTGGACGAGTCGAGCATAATCGGCACGCGGGAAATATCCGGTTCGCCGGCAATCAGATGCAGGAAGCGCACCATGGCCTTCTCAGAATCGAGCATGGCCTCGTCCATGTTGATATCGATGATCTGCGCACCGTTTTCCACCTGCTGCAACGCAACTTCCAGAGCGGTGCTGTAATCCTCTTCGATAATCAGGCGTTTGAAGCGCGCTGAGCCGGTGACGTTACAACGCTCACCGACGTTAACAAACAGGGATTCGCGGGTGATGTTGAACGGTTCCAGGCCCGACAGCCGACAGGCGGGCTCAATCTCCGGCAAAGGGCGGGGCGGGTACTTGGCCACCGCCTCGGCGATGGCTCGAATATGTTCTGGGGTGGTGCCGCAGCAGCCGCCGATGATATTCACCAGTCCGCTTTGGGCGAACTCCTCCACAATCTCAACCATCTCGGCGGCACTTTGGTCGTATTCGCCGAACTCGTTGGGCAGGCCGGCATTGGGGTGCGCGGAGGTGTAGCAGCCGGCAACTCTGGAGAGCTCCTGGAGGTAGGGGCGCAGCTCTTTGGCGCCCAGAGCGCAGTTAAGCCCCATGCTGATCGGTTGCGCATGGGCCAGGGAGTTGTAGAAGGCTTCCGTGGTTTGCCCGGACAGGGTACGCCCTGAGGCGTCGGTGATGGTCCCCGAAATCATGATGGGCAGCTCAAAACCCACTTGATCAAAATACTGCTTAACGGCGAACACCGCCGCTTTGGCGTTAAGGGTGTCGAAAATGGTTTCGATCATGATCAGATCGACGCCGCCTCGCACGAGTCCGTCCACGGACTCCAGGTAGTTTTCCACCAGTTGATCGAAGGTGACGTTGCGTGCGCCCGGGTCGTTGACGTCCGGCGATATGGAGGCGGTGCGGCTGGTGGGCCCTAAAACACCTGCCACGAAACGAGGCTTGTCCGGGGTCTCCGCGGTTTGCTCGTCCGCCGCGCGGCGCGCTAACTGGGCGGCGGCCAGGTTTAGCTCATGGCTGATGTCCTGCAGCTGATAATCAGCCATGGACAGGCGGGTTGAGTTAAAGGTATTGGTTTCAATGATGTCGGCGCCAGCTTCCAGGTAGCCATGATAGATGTCTTTGATCATGTCAGGCTGGGTGATGGACAGCAGATCATTGTTGCCGGCCACATCCACATGAAAGTCGGCGAAACGCTCGCCCCGGAATTGAGCCTCGGTGAGTTTCAGGTTCTGGATCATGGTGCCCATGGCGCCGTCCAGAATCAGAATGCGTTCACGCAGTGCTTTGTGTAGAGCGTCCAGGCGGGTTTGGCGAGCGGGGTCAATGTTCATTACATACCTAAAATGAGTTGGCGTGTGCGAAAGAGTCGGTGTGCGCGTAAGAACACGCAGAAGCACGCGGAAGAATGGATTCGCGCAAAACCGGGGATTCTAGCAGATTTACGCCCTCAGGGCGCGGTGGAAACGGGGCGGAAGACGCGTTGGCCTTTGATTCCCGACGCAATTCCAGTAGAATACCTGAGTAGATCAATCAGGTATTGGAGTCCAGTTATGACCGCCATGGTCAACGTAGAAATTACCGAATCCGCCCAGCAGTATCTTAAAGAGCTTTTGGACAAACAAAAAGACGCCGAGAATATCGGCATTCGCATGTTTGTGGCCAATCCCGGTACACCCCAGGCGGAAACTTGCATCGCGTATTGTCGCCCCGGTGAGGAGAAGGAAGACGATGCGGTGGTGGAGCTGGCCGGCTTTAACGCGTATTTCGAAGAGCGCAGTTTACCTTATTTGGAAGATGCCAAGGTGGATTATGCGCCCGACCGGATGGGTGGACAACTGACCATTCGGGCGCCCAACTCCAAAATGCCCAGGGTGACCGACGACAGCCCGCTGGAAGATCGGGTCAATTACATTTTGTACAACGAGGTAAACCCGGGACTCGCTTCGCACGGGGGCAACGTCAGTCTGGTGGAAATTACCGACGACAATTTTGCCGTGTTGCGCTTTGGCGGCGGTTGTCAGGGCTGTGGGGCGGTAGAAATGACACTCAAGAATGGCGTCGAAGTTGCCCTGAAAAGCAAATTGCCGGAGCTACAGGGTATTCTGGATGTGACCGACCACTCGGACCGCACCAACGCTTATATTTGATTGAGTGTACGAATAGCGGCAATAAAAAAAGGGACGCGAATTGCGTCCCTTTTTTATTGCCGTTTGTTGTCGTACCGCTCGGTTCTTCCGCGCGGCGATCAGCTTTCGAGGCGCTTAGCCATATAAGGCTTGATCTTTTCGTGCATAGCCAGCAGGGCTTTTTCGGTCGTATCCCAATCGATACAGGCATCGGTGACAGAGACACCGTACTTCAGATCGGCCAGGTTCTCGGGGATCTTTTGATTGCCCGCATTCAGGTGGCTTTCCACCATCAGACCGATGATTGAGCGGTTGCCTTCCACAATTTGGTTGGCGACGTTATCGATGACCAACGTTTGCAACTCGTGGTTCTTGTTGGAGTTGGCGTGGCTGCAGTCCACCATCACATTCACTGGCACGCCCGCGCGTTCCATCTCCTGTTCACACAGGGCGACACTGACGGAATCGTAGTTGGGCTTGCCATTGCCCCCGCGCAGTACCACGTGGCCGTACTTGTTGCCTCGGGTGTGAATGATGGACACTTGCCCATCGGTATTAATGCCAAGGAAACGGTGCGGGTTGGATACCGACTGCAGGGCGTTGATGGCAACGGTCAGGCTGCCATCGGTACCGTTTTTGAAGCCCACCGCCGAGGAGAGGCCGCTGGCCATTTCCCGGTGAGTCTGGGATTCGGTCGTGCGCGCACCAATGGCCGACCAGCTGATCAGGTCCTGCAGGTACTGGGGCGAAATAGGGTCAAGTGCCTCAGTGGCGGCCGGCAGGCCAAGTTCGGCAATATCCAGCAGCAACTTACGGCCTATGTGCAGCCCTTCCTGAATTTTGAAGGAATCGTTCAGGTGCGGGTCGTTGATCAGGCCCTTCCAACCGGTGGTGGTGCGTGGTTTTTCAAAATAGACACGCATGACCAAATAGATGGTTTCGCTCACTTTTTCCGCCAGTGCCTTGAGTCGGCGCGCGTACTCTTTGGCGGCTTCTACATCGTGGATCGAGCAGGGGCCGATCACGATGAACAGGCGTGGATCCTTCCGGTCGAGGATGTTGCGAACCGTTTCCCGTCCTTTGGTCACCGTTTCCCGGGCCGTTTCACTCATGGGCAATTTGCGCTTGAGTTCAGCGGGGGGCATCAGCAGCTCTTGGGAAACTACGTTGATGTCATCTACTTGCGTGTCGGTCATGAATAGGTCCAAAAAAGAAAAATTCTTGCATTAAGCGTCTATTCTACTGAATTTACGCGATAAAGTGGGAGTTTTGCTAATTAGGCTAGCTTATCAGGCTAATAGCCACCTGGGATCGTGGGATCACCCAGAACTTGATGCAGTCGCGGTTTGCTTTCCAGTAATGGGAAATACAACGCGGCCACAATCCGGTTTTCTCCCAGCGCCTGGAATGCGGCGCAATACCGTTTGAGCTGGCCACGATACTCATCGATCTCTTGGGCGAAAAACTGTTCAAGGCTTTGGCCCGCCGCCGGCGTACTGCTTTTGTAATCGATGATCCAGCGCACGCCGTCGACCACGAAGGTGCGGTCAATTACCAACTCCCGCGCACCATTTTCCCCCCAGTGATGCAGCGCCAGCTCACATTGACTGTCAGCGTGACTCGGATCCAAGAGCCACAGACCCTCGGCGTCTTCCAGCGTGCGTTGCAGCCCGAGGCGAATAGTGTTTATTGCCACCTGCAAGCTTTCACCGTGCCAGCCCAAGGCCCGCAGTTGTTGGGTCCAAAAGGGCCTTTGTCGATCAGCCCACGCATCCGACCATTGGCGGATACCGGTTTCGGTAAGTCTCTGTAGCTGATTGTGCAGTACCGTACCGGTGTGTCGGGCCAGGCGCGCCGCTCGGGTTTCCGGCTCGGGCCGGTTCTCCTCGTCGTCATATTCTCGCCCCCGGTAAGCGGCTAATAACGTTGTGCTTTCGGGGCGTGGTGCCTGCCATGTAGGCGGCAAGCGCAGAATGTGCGTCTGTTCCTGTGGTGATTCCGCGTCGCTCGGCATACGGGAGGTTACGGGCGGGGTCGGCGGGGCGAGCAGTTGCGCTTCAACCTGAGGCCAGATACAGCTTAACAA
>Ga0209487_1004825_pt1 | contig 10247 bp, 14 predicted proteins | sample Poulit2012_FD_187524 | JGI IMG/M metagenome (GOLD analysis project Ga0209487, IMG submission 187524) | Agricultural soil microbial communities from Georgia to study Nitrogen management - Poultry litter 2012 (SPAdes) (version 2) | ecosystem: Environmental > Terrestrial > Soil > Agricultural land... | reverse complement strand
ATCTTCCTGTACGTGCTGCTCGTCGCAGCATCATTACTAGCTGCAGCTTTGGAAGCCTTTGTTGCAAATGAGGCGATGCAAGCATTCATTAAATCATTTCATAATTAACAAATAAACCGTGTTTTCGAGTTCATTCGTTATAAAAATAGCGAGTATACTTTGACACTCGTTTCATGAGTGCATATAATAAAGGAGGGATATGAGGGAGGTATTTGCCATGGAACAACGTATTGATCGGATTAAAAAACAATTACATTCCAAAAGCTATAAGCTAACTCCGCAAAGAGAAGCAACGCTAAGGGTCTTATTAGAACAAAATGAAGAACATTTGAGTGCTGAGGAAGTGTTCTTACTCGTAAAAGACAAAGCGCCGGAAATTGGTTTAGCAACAGTATATCGGACATTAGAATTATTATCGGAATTAAAAGTAATTGATAAAATAAACTTTGGTGATGGTGTATCAAGATATGATATCCGGAGAGAGGGAGCAGAACATTTCCACCATCATTTAGTATGTATTGAATGTGGTTCTGTAGAACAAATTGTCGATGATTTACTAGGTGAAGTGGAAGAAATTGTTGAAACAGACTGGGAATTCAAAGTGATTGATCACCGTCTAACCTTCCATGGCATCTGTAAAAAGTGTCAATAAAATAGATATATAGTATTCATATTTATCCTGATTGTTAGCTGTCCATGTTCTGCTAATAAGGAATAGATGAAGTTATTTGTAAAAAAAGAGATATAAATCTTGTTTATATGTATAATTGCATTCGTTTTTGGCATATCTTTTAATAGGACGGACTATTGATAAGGAGATATGTCATATGAAACAACTCGTATGGGATACAAGTAAAGTATTCATTATCTTTATTAGTTGCACCTTTTTATTTTATTTTAGTTTACGTATCATACATGCCGAATATGAACAAATGCATAAATATGATTCACCTGAGGGGCCTGCAATTAAAGTGTTTAATGAGGAGGAACATGCAATTGAACGTTTGTATTTATTTTTTCGACTAGGGGAGTAAGAAAAATGCCCACAGATGCCTATCATGACTTTTTTCATTATTTACAGATTGAAAGAGGGTTAGCTGAAAATACATTAACATCGTATCGACGTGACTTAACTCAGTACTATACATACATCGATAAAGTCATTCAGAAAAAATCATGGGAAACAATTCGTAGAGATGATATTATAGGTTTTTTACATATGTTAAAAGACGATGGTAAATCGGCAGCGACGATTGCGCGAGCGATTTCTTCGATACGGTTATTTCATCAATTTCTAATTCAAGAACAACTTGTAGATCACGATCCAACTTTACATATTGAAACACCCCAAGAAGGTAGGAAATTACCAGACGTTTTATCGCCGAAGGATATTGGGAAATTACTGAATTTCACAACAAGTACACCACTAGAGATCCGTAATAAGGCGATGCTAGAGTTACTTTATGCGACGGGTTTACGTGTAACAGAACTCATTTCCCTTCAGGTTAGCGACCTACATTTAACGATGGGGTTTGTGAACTGCTTGGGAAAAGGTTCAAAAGAAAGAATTGTCCCACTTGGTGAAGTAGCAACAGAAGCGATTGAGCTTTATTTATCTGATGCACGACAAACGTTAATCAAAAAAAACAATACTGAAAACCATTTATTTGTAAATCAACATGGTCGTCCACTAACAAGGCAAGGCCTGTGGAAAATATTATCAACACGTGCCATAACTGTCGGAATCAAAAAGAAGGTGACACCTCACACATTGCGGCATTCTTTCGCGACCCATTTATTGGAGAATGGTGCAGACTTGAGGTCTGTTCAAGAAATGCTAGGTCATTCTGATATTTCAACAACACAAATCTATACACATATCACCAGATCTCGGCTGAAAAAGGTATATCAAACCTATCACCCAAGAGCATAAAGAGCATTATTAGTGAACTTGATCGACCAAAATGGCCTACATTCTATCATAGGAGGGTTATCATGAAAAACTTCAAACGCATATTTTTAGTCGTACTTGATTCTGTAGGAATTGGAGCGGCTCCGGATGCTGAAAAATATAATGATCAAGGTGCTCACACACTGGGACATATTGCGGATCATATGGGCGGACTACAGCTCCCACACTTGGGTAAGCTTGGCTTAAGTAATATTGAAGAAATCAAAGGCGTTGAGAAATCAGCTGCTCCACAGGCTTATTACACTAAAATGGCAGAAGCATCAGTTGGAAAAGATACGATGACAGGACATTGGGAATTGATGGGCTTGCATATTAATCAACCTTTTCAAACCTTTCCTGATGGATTTCCGGATGAGCTTCTCGATGGACTCGTTGAAAAATGGGGACGGGATGTGATCGGTAATAAAGCAGCCTCAGGCACTGCGATTCTCGATGAATTAGGTGCTGAACATATGGATACAGGAAAGTTAATTGTTTATACTTCAGCAGATTCGGTCCTCCAGATCGCAGCACATGAAGACGTTATTCCAATAGAAGAACTCTATCATATCTGTGAAATTGCCCGCAAAGAAACCCTTGATGGAAAATATAAATTAGGTAGAATCATTGCGCGACCTTTTATTGGATCGCCCGGAAATTTTGAACGGACAGCAAACCGACATGACTATGCATTAAAACCTTTCTCTAGAACGGTGATGGATGAATTAAAAGATGCTGATTTTGATGTTGTCGCATTAGGTAAAATAGCCGACATATTTGATAATGAAGGGATTACGAAATCGATCCGAACGATTGACAATGATGACGGAATGGTGAAGTTAATCGAGTCATTTGATGATGATTTTACGGGAATCACCTTTTTAAATCTTGTCGACTTTGATGCAAAGTTTGGACACCGGAGAGATCCTAAGGGGTATGGGAGAGCATTAGAAGTTTTTGATAAAACGTTACCAAAGGCATTGGAGAAAATGGCTGATGATGATTTAATGATTATTACGGCGGATCATGGGAATGATCCAACACATCATGGCACAGATCATACACGAGAATATGTGCCATTACTTATTCACCATAAGAATATCAAAGAAGGTAAGGAATTACCTATTCGTCATACATTTGCCGATGTTGGTGCAACAATTGCCGATAACTTCAACATTACCATGCCTGAGAATGGAAATAGCTTTTTAATAGATATTAATGAAGGGTGATTTTAAATGAATCCACTACATATTCAAGAAGCAACAAATTATATCCGTACGCACACATCTATCACTCCAGTCCTTGGTTTAATACTAGGATCTGGACTGGGACAATTAGCAGATGATATTGAAGACAAAGTGGTCATCTCCTATCAAGATATTCCTCACTTCCCGCAATCAACTGTTGCTGGGCATAAAGGACAACTAGTGATGGGTACTTTAAATGGAAAAACTGTGATCGCTATGCAAGGACGCTTCCATTATTACGAAGGCTATACGATGGAGCAAGTTACCTTTCCAGTACTCGTTATGGAGCAGTTAGGAATTGAAACTGTTATTGTTACCAACGCTGCCGGAGGAATCAATAAGGACTTTTCACCAGGTCAACTTATGATTGTTACGGATCATATTAATAATATGGGAACCAATCCTCTACTTGGCCCAAATAACGACGACATTGGTGTTCGTTTTCCAGATATGAGCCAAGCCTATGATAAAAAGCTTATTGAACATGCAGAAACATGTGCCGTAGCATTAGGTATCGATGTGAAAAAAGGGGTATATGTTGGAAATACCGGTCCCGTTTATGAAACACCCGCCGAAGTTAATATGCTTCGCATTCTTGGTGGAGATGCTGTTGGAATGTCAACGGTTCCAGAAGTTACCGTAGCAAGTTATGCTGGAATTCGTGTTTTAGGCATATCTTGTATTTCCAATTTGGCAGCTGGCATATTGGATCAACCCTTATCACATGAAGAAGTCATCGAAACAACAGAACAAGTAAAAGAGGACTTTATCCAGTTTGTCAAAAAGATCGTTCATACATTACCAGAATGAATTTCATAATTAGCGTAGCCAGCTTTATCCCATTGATATTGTTGTGATATAGCTATAAATAGAGATGATGAATTTCACTAACCATTGATAAATTAGAAGTGGTTCCAGGATTTCATGCCGCACTTATGTTAGGAGCTGGTAGAGTGACGAAAGACTCCGTGATCGACCTTGAAGTCTCGAAAGAAGCGATCCAACCTACCATATTAATACACGGTACAATCACAAAAAAACGGTATCACCAGTTAAATGAACCTCTCCCAGTCAAATAGACAAAGAGAGGTTTATTCGTGTTTATAGTGACCAACAAGTGGTTATTTCACTGAGCGTGTAAAAAACTCCTTCTCCCCATTTATCAGATCATCCTTCTTAACTAGAGTCGTAGATACAACTACTGTAAAGTCAGATTGGAAAGCATTAACCTTAAAAATATGTAAGAGATTTAACCCCAAAAAAATCATTATTTAGGTTATATAAATAATATAAGATGGCAATACTAAGTCTATCTTGATTGTTGGAGGTTATACATACTATGAAAAAGTCTATTTTAATAGGAACGGTATTAACGGCCTTTCTTTTCAGCCCGGTCATACCGGTGCAAGCGAATGAAACGAGTTCAGAATCTGATCCTACATCATTTCAACTAACAACAGAAGTAAAATCGGCTATTTTACTTGAACGTGATACAGGTGAAATATTATTTGATGAAAATGCAGATAAAAAGTTACCGCCTGCTAGTATGACAAAAGTCATGACATTGCTCTTAATCATGGAAGCATTGGATACGGGAATGTTAGAGCTGGATGAAGTCGTTACCGTGAGTGAACGTGCATCCTCGATGGGTGGCTCACAAGTATTTCTCTCCGCAGGGGAGGAAATGACGGTAAATGATCTATTAAAAGGCGTTGCTATTGCATCTGGTAATGATGCTAGTGTTGCCTTGGCCGAAAGAATTTCAGGTAGTGAAGAAGAGTTTGTTAAGAAAATGAATGATAAGGTGAAGGAATTAGGGTTAGAAAATACGCATTTCGAAAATTCATCGGGATTGCCGGCCGATAATCATTACAGTACTTCACATGATATGGCAATCATTGCTAAAGAGCTATTAAAATATGAATCAATTACAGACTATACATCTGTTTATGATGACTATTTAAGAAAAGGAAAAGATAATGAGTTCTGGCTCGTCAATACGAATAAACTGGTAAAGTTCTATCCTGGTGTTGATGGTTTAAAAACAGGGTTTACCAATGAGGCGATGTATTGTTTAACGGCAACAGCTAAAAAGAATGATATGAGAGTGATTACGGTCGTGATGGGTGCAGAAACAGCTAAAGAACGTAATGCTACGGTTTCTCAACTACTTGACTATGCATTCAATCATTTTAATACGGTGAAATTATATGAAAAAGATGAACAAATTACGAGCCTAGAACTTTTAAAGGCTGAAGATAAAGATATAAACATTGTTACATCAGAATCGATTAGTACGATTCATAAAAAGGGTGATGAATCACCCGCTATTACGACAACAATTAAACTTGAAGAGGATATCCAATTACCGCTGAAAAAAGGGGATCAAGTCGGGCTATTAACGGTGAAAGATGAAAATAAAGTCATATTAAAATCCCCACTCATTATTGATGCAAATGCAAATCAAGCATCCTATCTAACCTTAATAAAAAAGGTGGCGCAAAACTTGGTGAAATCACCAACATTTTAACTAAATTTAACGAAGTACTTCTTCTTTTGACAAAAAGAAGGGACTTCTCCTTTAAATAGAGAAAAAGAGTATGGAGAAATTGTATTTTGAGGAGGGTAATGATTGGGATTAAAAACAATGTTTGATGTTAAAGAAGATGTGTTAATTGTGAGGCTTTCTGGGGAATTGGATCATCATGAGGCTGAATTATTACGAAATGAATGGAAGAATCGCATGTACAAAAGCCCGATTAAGCATGTTATATTAAACCTGAGTGCTGTTACTTTTATGGATAGCTCTGGTTTAGGGGTCATTTTAGGGAGGTATAAAGAAGTTTTACAAATTGGAGGAGAAATGGTTGTCTGCTCTTTAACACCTCCTGTTGAACGATTATTTGATATGTCGGGATTATTCAAAATCGTTCGATTAGAAGAAAATGAGGAATATGCATTATTAACGCTGGGGGTGGCATCATGAAAAATGAAATGTCTGTATCGTTTTCAAGTTTAAGTGTCAATGAATCCTTTGCAAGGGTTGCCGTTGGTTCATTTATCGCGCAATTAGATCCTACGATGGATGAACTAACGGAAATAAAGACAGTTGTCTCTGAGGCGGTTACAAATTCAATTATCCATGGGTATCATAATGATCCAAATCAACAAATCACGATCACATGTAATATTCGAGATGAGGTAGTCGATTTAGCGATTAAAGATGATGGGGTGGGAATTGGAAATATTGAGGAAGCAAGACAACCGCTCTACACATCAAAACCTGAATTGGAAAGGTCGGGAATGGGTTTTACGATTATTGAGAACTTCATGGATTCAGTTGAAATCACCTCTGTCATAGACAAAGGAACAACTGTTAAGATGACAAAACAATTAACAAAAAGTAAAACGGTTAGTAAATAGTTATGTCTAGAAAACTAGATGTAAAGACGAATAATCGCCAGGAGATCTTAACAAATGCAGAGGCAAAAGACTTAATTAATCGGAGCCAAACTGGGGACAGGCAAGCAAGAGATATATTGGTTGAGAGGAATGTGCGTCTTGTTTGGTCTGTTGTGCAACGTTTTCTGAATCGGGGCTATGATCCGGATGATTTATTTCAAATTGGTAGCATTGGGTTAATTAAATCGATTGATAAATTTGATTTATCCTATGATGTTCGATTCTCAACCTATGCCGTACCTATGATTATTGGCGAGATACAACGATTTATTCGCGATGACGGAAGTATTAAAGTCAGTCGTTCACTTAAAGAAACAGCCAATAAAATCCGTCGAAAAAAAGATGAATTAACGAAAGAATTAAATCGTTCGCCCACTGTATTAGAAATTTCAACGGCACTGGATATATCGCCAGAAGAAGCAGTCCATGCTTTGGAAGCAGCAAAGTCTCCTCAATCTATTCATCAAACCGTTTTCGAAAATGATGGGGACCCAATCACTTTATTGGATCAAATCGCGGATGAGAATTCAGATTGGTTTGACAAATTGAGCCTTGAGGAGGCCATTCGAAATTTAAGTGAAAGAGAACGATTAATTGTTTATTTAAGGTATTATAAAGATCAAACACAATCTATTGTGGCTGAGCGACTTGGCATATCTCAAGTACAAGTATCACGACTCGAAAAGAAGATTCTTGAGGATATGAAATATCATATGAATGCTTAAAACCATCACAAATGTGATGGTTTTTTCCTTTTCTACTCATAAAATAAGCCGTACTGTGACAAGCTAACTTAAATTGAATTGGATAAAGGGTGATCAAGTCGTGAAAGAAGTCGTTTATATCCGTCTCATGAAAAAAATAAAAGTTACTCATAGAGGATCGATTACATTAAAAGATATTGCTTTCGTATCCTCATTGACCAAAAATCTAGAGGATTTAAAAGAGTTTACTATTTATACGATGACAAAACAAGATCATCATATTGCTGTGATCGATCGTTTTTTAATCATTGATCAACTCATTCAACAATACGATGATTTAGAATATCAGTTTATCGGTCCCCAAGAAACGATTGTTCAGTTGGAGAAAGTCAAACAGAAGCCTTCAGTATGGATTGTTTCCTTTGTGTGGTTCCTTTTATTTATTGGAACAGCGATGACCATTATGAATTTTCATTATGACGTCAGTATGCAAGAAGTTCAACAAAAATTACATTACTTATTCACAGGTGAGGAGAATGAGTTCCCTTTATGGATTCAAGTTCCTTATTCGATTGGTCTTGGTTTAGGGATGTTACTCTTTTTTAATCGTTGGTTTAAGAAAAAGTTTAATGATGAGCCAAGTCCCCTTGAAGTCGAGTTGTTTAACTATCAGCAGGATCTTGATCAGTATGTAAGTCATTATGAGAATGAAGCATATGATAAAGATCATTCTGATTAAATTTGCCGAAATTTTAATTGGTTTTGCAGGTGGTCTTGCTGTAGGTGGCGGATTTATCGCATTTTTAACGATGTTAGGAATTATCCCCCGCTTAATTAAATTGAGTAAGGCACATGCATTTTTAAATGTATATAGCGCCTGTGTTATTTTAGGCTCGTTATTTGGTACTTTTTTATCTTTCACATCAATTCATTGGAATCAATCATTCCTTTTATTAATGATTTGGGGCATTTTTCATGGGATATTTAATGGCATGCTTGCAGCTGGATTAGCTGAAGTCCTAAATGTTTTTCCAATCATAACGAGACGGATTGGAATGGGGACATATACATTAAACTTACTCATGGCACTTGTCTTTGGTAATATCGCCGGATCGCTTTTCCAATGGATTATTTTCGTGAAGTAAATTATCATATGTAGGGTTGGTGTTACGCAGATGGGGCAAGCAAAGGAAAACACAAAAATCTTCAAGAAAATAAGTGACAATCAAGCGTATATGAAGTCTAGAGTAGGTGTCGGTACCTCGTTTGATGTTGAGTATCGCGAGCTCATTATTTTAAAGAGAAAAACCCAAATGTATTATGTAAATGGACTTGTGGACGATCCGACGGTTGTCCAAATTATTAAAGTGCTCGTAGGACTGAATGACCATGAAACAAATAAATCGCACCTCTATGATATCATAAAAAATCGACTCGTTAATTTATCGGTTAAATCTGTACAATCTATGGATGAAGCACTCGATCAAATGTTGTCTGGTTTAATCGTTTTATTTATTGACAATGAACAGTATGCACTGATCATTGATGTTCGCCATTATCCTGGTCGGGAACCTGAAGAACCAGATACTGAAAGGGTTGTGAGGGGATCCCGTGATGGATTTACGGAAAATATTATACAAAATACCGCATTGACACGACGTCGAGTTCGTGATGTACGGCTCCGTAATGAAATGATGAAAGTAGGGGAACGGTCTAAGACAGATGTATGTCTCAGTTATATTCAGGACATCGCGGATGATGACTTGATCGCGTTAGCAAAGGAGAAGATTAGCGAGATTGAGATCGATGGGATAACGATGGCGGAAAAAGCATTAGATGAATTTATTATCGATCATCGCTGGAATCCATATCCACTCGTTCGGTATACAGAGAGACCTGATGTTGCTGCGAATCATTTATTAGAAGGTCATTTATTAATCTATGTGGATACATCGCCAAGCATTATTATTTTACCAACCACCTTTTTTGATCATTTAGAACATGCCGAAGAGTATAGACAAACACCTGCTGTCGGAACTTTTATTCGCTGGATTCGTTTTTTAGCCGTTCTTGCTTCCTTGTATTTATTACCGTTTTGGTTATTGTTCGCGCGTGACCCGACATTACTCCCAAAAGAGCTATCCTTTATCGGACCAAATGAAGAAGGAAATGTGCCTATCACACTCCAAGTCGTATTGGGATATATTGGGGTCGAGTTTTTACGAATGGCTGCCATTCATACTCCCAATGCCTTAGCGACTGCACTAGGCTTGATCGCTGCTGTATTAATTGGTGAAATAGCGATCGATGTCGGTATGCTAAGTCCTGAAGTCGTGTTATACGTGTCGATTAGTACGATCGGATCTTATGTGACACCGAGCTATGAATTAGGGGTTGCAAATAAGATTATGGCTTTTTTCTTAATCCTATTAACGGGATTATTTACCTTAAAAGGCTTTGTTATCGGATTCCTTATAAGCACCATATTTTTAGCACGCTTAAAAACATTAAAAACACCTTATTTATGGCCCTTTATTCCCTTTAATGCGGTTGGGATGTTCAATGTTATATTTCGAATCCCTTTACCTTTTTCAAACAGTCGCCCAAGCATTGTCCATCCTAAAAATGTGTATAAACAACCACAAAAGTAGGCAAATCCTGTCCCACACCTGTATGAGTAAAATGTTTACGGGGTAACTTCTCTAATATTCAGTAAATTGTCTGATTTAAAAAGGATTCTCACCTTTGGTATAATCGTTTTAGACAAACAAACCAAAAAGGTGGAATCCTCATGAATAATGATATCAATAATTTACCTAATTTAAAAGAAATTGAGTCAAATCTTTTTAGTGAACTTCAGGATGTCTTCCAGTCTACTCTCCT
>Ga0209487_1004824_pt1 | contig 10247 bp, 10 predicted proteins | sample Poulit2012_FD_187524 | JGI IMG/M metagenome (GOLD analysis project Ga0209487, IMG submission 187524) | Agricultural soil microbial communities from Georgia to study Nitrogen management - Poultry litter 2012 (SPAdes) (version 2) | ecosystem: Environmental > Terrestrial > Soil > Agricultural land... | reverse complement strand
GCCTCGGGCGAGGAGTAGCGGCCGGTCGCGTCCTCGTCGAGTTGGCCCCGGCTCGCGCAACATAGAATTACCTCGGTGCCCTCGAGCCCGGTGGCAGCAATCAGCGCGCCGCAGCCGAAGCTTTCATCGTCGGGATGGGCAACGACGAGGAGTAACGTAGCAACAGACTTCTCACCCACGGTGGGCCTCGATTCGCGTCAGCCCCACGGCCCTCGCGGTCACGCTGCACTGAGGCCGGGATTCAAAGTTCTATCCCGTACCTGTCCGCGCGTCAAGAGGCGACCGCGGAAAGGAGCTGCCTACTCCGTGTGCCAGGGGGCGAGGCTGGGGAGATCCTCGTCCTTGAGCCGACTGGGGATGACGAGCACGGGGCACACCGAGTGGTGCAGCACGGCCTGCGATGTGGAGCCGAGGAGCATCCCGGCAAAGCCGCCTCGCCCGCGGGTGCCGACGACGACGAGGTCGACCGCCGTGGAGAACTCTGACAGCAGCGCCGCGCCGGAACCGTCGAGGGCGTGCCGCCGTACCGTTACCCCCTCGTGGCCCACCAGCGCCTGGTTCACTGCGACGTCGAGCCCTTCCTTGGCATCGGCGAGCAGGGCTTCGGAGTCGACGGCGGCGGGTAGCCACCCGAGCATGCCCGCCCCGGAACCGATCGGCAGGCCGACGACGGCGGTGAGCTCTGCATCCCACAGCTCTGCGTGTTCAATCGCCCGGGCGAGGGCGATCTTCGCGGAGTCCGAACCATCCACGCCGACGACGAGGCGCTGCACCGGCAGGCGTAAGGTCGCGCCTTCCTTGTGGGGTACGACAACGACGGGTGAGTGCGCGTGGGCGGGCAGCGCGGATGACACGGTGCCCAGGAGTCGCTCTGCGAAGCCGGATTGGCCGCGGGTGCCCACGACGCATAGGCACACCTTCTTCGAAAGCTCTACGAGCACGCCGGCGGGGTCACCGGTCTCCAAGGCGGTCGTCACCGTGAGATCCCGGCCTTCGAGGCGAGCGGTCGCCTCGTCGAGCACCGCTTGGGCACCGTCGCGGATTGCTTGGTCATCGAGGGTCGCATACCCGCCGTCCATGCTCGCTGCCGCGAACGTGGGTAAGGCGTATGCGCAGACGACGTGCAGCCGCCATCCGGTGCGCTCCGCGAACGCGGCCGCCCACTCCAGTGCGCCTAGGCTGGCGGCAGAGCCGTCAACCCCAACCAACACGACTTCTTCACGTGTCATGACCTTTTCACCGCCACTATTTGGGTTGTGCTTTACCTTATTGTCCTACATCCTCGGCCTGATGTGCACCACTTCGCCGAGGGAAAACGGCATTCGTTACCGAGGTTCCGAAATTGCTCGTCCGCGCCGAGAGGGTGACCTGCTTGCCCGCGGCTCAGGTGGCGGGCGAATGCGGGCCCGCGGGCAACAAAAAACCGGCCCGAAGGCCGGTTTCTTGTGTGTGACGCGTTAGTCGATCACCCGGATGTAGGTGGCTCCGCCACGGAAGAGCTTGCTCTCGTAGAGCGGGGTGCTCGGGTTCCGTGCCGCGATGTGGTTGCCGTTGCCGGTGTAGATCCCGACGTGGCCCGGCCACCACACGAGGTCGCCCGGGCGGGCTTCGGAAGCCGAAACGATCCGGCCGGCTCCGCGCTGGGCGCCGGAGGAACGCGGTAGCGAAACGCCGAACTTCGAGAAGACGTAGCTCGTGAAGCCGGAGCAGTCGAACGCCCCGGGGCTTGCGCCGCCGTGCTTGTAGGGGGTGCCGACGTACTTGCGAGCCTCAGCAACGATCGCTGCGCCGGTGCCACTGGCGGGTGCCGACGACACTTCCTCCTCGGCGGCCGGTGCGGACTGTGTCGACGCCTCTGCGGGAGCTGCCGCGCGGGTGCCGGTACGCGAAGCTGCGACCTGCCGGGTCTGCGGCGTCGTCGTCGCCACGGGCGCCGGAGGCGGGGGCGGGGGTGTTGCGGAGGAGCCGCTTGCCGCGCTGACGAACGACCACTTGGCGTCTTCCTCAACCGAGACCGTCGGGCCCGACGTGAGGTTGTCGCTGGTGTCGACCGAGCGATCGCTCGGGTCCTTGGCGAGGGTCGCGGTGCCAGCGGTCGGGCTGGCGATACTGCCCGCGGCGGTCATCGTGAAGATGATGCCGGTACTTGCGGCTGCTGCGGCAGCGCGGCGGCCGATCGGGCCGGTTACGTACTCACCAAGGGTCGTTAGTGGTGTCACGGGGCGGCGGTCCGCGCGGTACCTACCGCCGGTAGTGCGTTGTGACAAAGATTTACCTCTCCTAGTTTCGCCTGCGAAGTGAGCTGTCGGGTTCAAGTGGGAGAACACTTTGCCTCATACTCGAGGCTTCACCCCAAGATCCTCGCGGATCGAAGGTGGTTCCTCCGCCCTCGCCATCTGGTCGTAATCGCGTTCTTGAATGGCGAGGTTTGGCGTTCAAGAGCGCGGCTCTGCTGCTCCTTGGTGCAGCCGAACTGAGATAACGGTACCTGAGTTTTTCTGCGAATGTCACGTTCTGATCACGAAGGGGCCTCAAACCGGTTACCTGACCTAACTTTGCCCCCTCCACCCCGAGTGTCCCGAGTGCAGCTTTCCGCACGAGACCGCGGAAACCGAAGAGGAAGACGGCGTGGCGCAGACCACTTATCCACACGTGTGAATCCGCTCACAGCTGCTTCCGTCACGGCTTTCGGACGAAAAGATGCTTGCCCATGTCCGCGGGTAGCGCCACTTCGCCGTGCGCGTCGTCGGCGCTGAGAACCACGTTCTCCCCCGCCAGCGAAACCTTCACCGGCGTCGGTGGGGCGATGCTGGCATCAAGGAACTCCTGGAGGAGCAACGTATCCACTTGCAGAGGCTCGCCGATGCGTTCAAGGCGGACGTTGAACGATTCGCCCTCCCCCGCTGGCTGCGTTGCGAGGAACTCGTTCAGGGGCACGACGTCGATCTCCGGCGGCGCGCTCACCCCCAGTTGCGAGAGCCCGGGGATGGGGTTCCCGTAGGGGTCGTGTTGCGGTTCGCCGAGCAGCGTGACGAGACGCTGTTCGACGTTGTCGCTCATGACGTGTTCCCAACGGCAGGCCTCGTCGTGCACGAACGGCCACTCGAGCCCGATCACGTCGGTGAGAAGCCGTTCGGCGAGGCGGTGTTTGCGCATCACCTGGGTGGCGCGTGACCTCCCCTCCTCCGTGAGTTGCAGATGCCGATCACTCGTGACAACCATGAGGCCATCGCGCTCCAGCCTCGCCACCGTTTGTGAGACCGTCGGCCCCGAATGCCCGAGCCGCTCAGCAATCCGGGCACGCATCGGCGGGATGCCCTCCTCGATAAGTTCAAACACCGTCTTGAGGTACATCTCAGTGGTGTCGATGAGATCGCTCACGAACCCTCCCCATAGTTATCCATCCACCTTACTTCCTTCCCCTTTCCCCCACGCGGGAATCACGCCGCCGACCCCGCCGGCTGCGCCCGGACGCACGCGCGCGCGGACCGCGGTAACCGGTGCCCTCCCGCCGCAACTAGAATTGCCCCCATGGGCGGGATTGAACACGTTTCGGATGGTGAGGGCCCGTCGGGCGCCCACTCGTACCGCGGGCTCGCCGTGGAAGAAGCGATCCGCGCCTGGAGTTTTGAATCGGTGTGGGCCCTCCTCGTCGACGGCGAGGTCGGCTCCCCGCTGCCGCCAGCCGAGGCGTTCCCGCTGCCGATTCGAACCGGCGACCACCGGGTCGACATGCAGGCCGCCCTCGCGGGCCTCGCCCCCGTTTGGGGATTCACATCGTTGCCGACGACGTCGCCCGCCGCCGCCCGTACCTCGCTCGCCCGGGCGTCGGTGATGGCGTTGTCTTTCCTCGCGCAGTCGGCGCGTGGGCCGGACGTGCCTGCGGTTCCCGATTGGGTTGTTGATCAGGTCAGCGGCATCGCCCGACGCTTCCTCACCCGATGGCTGGGTGAGGCCGACGAGCGGCGAGTACGAGCGATCAACGCGGGCTGGGTCGCCATCGCGGCCGCTCCCGGCTGCCCCTCCCTCGAGGTCGCCCGGCACACCGCTGCAACGGGGGCGGACATCGCTGCTTGCCTCGCAGCGGCCGTCGCCGCGAGTTCGGGGCCGCTCGTGGCCGGCGCTGCGGCCCGGCTCGCCGAAGTTCTCACCACGGCTCCCGGCGGGGCGCAGGTCCGGGAGTTCCGCCGTCAATGGGGATTCGCGCGGAGGCCCTCGCCGCATACGAGCCCCCAGGTCGAAGCGCTGGAAGAGGTGTCGCGGGAGGTCGGCAGCGAGTATAAGATCGTCGCCGCGCACGCCGCCGAGATCGCTCATTACACCCACCCCCGGTTCCCCACCGAGCAGCTACTCACCACCCTGTGGGTGACCCACCTGTTCACCTTCGCCGGCGTACCGCCGAGGATGCTCACCGCGATGTTCGCCTGCGGCAAGACTGCCGGGTGGAGCGCCACCATTGTTACCGAACACTCTCGCCTACTGGAGAAGCTCAACCGATGAACATCACGATTCCCCCGCAGCTCCTGCCCGCCGACGCCCGGTTCGGGTCCGGTCCCACGCGCGTGCGCGCGGATCAGGTCCAGGCTCTCGCCGCGGCCAACCCCCGCGTGCTCGGCACCTCTCACCGGCAGCCGCCGGTGAAGGATCTCGTGGGCGAGGTTCGCTCGCTTCTGCTGGAGCTTTTCTCCGCGCCCGACGGTTATGAGGTGATCCTCGGTAACGGCGGGGCGAGTCTGTTCTGGGACGCCGCGACCTTCCACCTCATCCATCGCCACGCGCAGTTCGCTGAGTCGGGAGAGTTCGGGGCAAAGTTCGCGGCCGCGGCCAAGCAGGCACCGTGGTTGGAGGAACCGGAGGTGATCTCCGGACCGCCGGGAACTTCCGCGGTACCGGCGGCGAGCGCGCTCATCGACACGTACGCATGGGTGCACAACGAGACCTCCACCGGCGTGCTCAACCCCGTCGCGCGCGTGGAGGGGGCGGCCCGCAATGCTCTCATGGTCGTCGATGGCACCTCGGCTGCGGGCGGAGTCAGGATCGACCTGGCCGAGGTCGATGCCTACTACTTCTCCCCCCAGAAGGCACTCGGGTCGGAAGGCGGCCTGTGGCTGAGTTTCGTCTCTCCCGCAGCGATCGAGCGGATCGAGGAGCTCGCGAGCCGGTGGACCCCGGCTTCCCTATCCCTTTCGGTGGCGCTCGCCAACTCGCGGCAGAACCAGACCCTGAACACCCCGTCAATCTCCACGCTCCTGCTCATACGCAGCCAACTGCAGTGGTTCGCGGAGAACGGCGGCCTGGAGTTCGCGGCGGCGCGCAGCGCGGAGAGCTCCCGGATCTTATACTCCTGGGCAGAGGAGTCCTCGTACGCGGCCCCGTGGGTAGCGCCGGAGCACCGCTCCCCCGTCGTGGCAACCATCGACTTCGATGACGCCCTCGACGCGAGCGCGATCACCACGGCGCTCCGGGCGAACGGCGTCGTGGACGTGGAGCCGTATCGCAAACTCGGGCGAAACCAGATCCGGGTCGGCACCTATCCCTCGGTCGACCCGGACGATGTGCGCGCGCTCCTCACCTGCATCGAATACGTCGTGGAACGCCTCTAGTTCAACTTCCGGCGGCGAGCGCCGCTAGGCCGCGCGATTCGCGCTTTGCTGCGCGGCGACCTCAAGCTGCGCCTGCTCCCTCGCCGCCCGTTCCTCGGGGTGGGTGAGGATCACGTGCGGTTTGCTGCGTAAGGAGTAGGTCACTTCCACCTGCCAGTGGCGCTTCACCCAGAGGATCGCCACGACGGAGATGAGGATGGAGGCGATCGCACCGACGCCGATCGACCAGCGTGCGCCCCAGTTCTCCGCGATCCAGCCGACCACCGGCGCGCCCACGGGATTCGATCCGAAGAACACCATGAGGTACAAGCTCATCACGCGGCCGCGCACCGTGGGGTCAGTTCCGAGTTGGATCGTCGTGTTCGCTGCGGTGATCATCGTGAGGGTGAAGAAGCCGACGAGGATCGACATCGCGGAGAACGTCCAGAAACTCGGCATGATCGCCATCAACCCCGAGGAGACCCCGAATCCGAAGGCGGCGCCGAGCACGAGGCGCACCCGCGGGCGGTTCCGTCGTGCGGCGGCGAGCGCCCCGGCGAGTGAGCCGATCGCCATGACCGAGCCGAGCAGCCCGTACTCTCCGGCACCCCGCCCGAAGACCTCCCGGGCCATTACCGCCGAGGTCAGTTGGAAGTTCATCCCGAGTGCGGAAACGACGAACACGGTGACCATGATGACGATGATGTCGGTGCGGTGGCGGACGTAGGCGATCCCTTCGCGCAATTGCCCCTTGCTGCGCTTGGATGGGGCAGGGGTGCGCAGGTCTGCTACTCGCATCGACCACATGGCAACGATCGTGGCCACGAAGCTCAGGGCGTTGATCATGAAGATCCAACCGGTGCCTACTGCGGCGATCCCCAGCCCGGCAATCCCGGGGCCCACGAGGCGGGCAGCATTGAAGGAGGCACTGTTGAGTCCGACGGCGTTCGCCAGTTGGTTCGCGGGAACGAGTTCGGAGACGAATACCTGCCGGGCGGGGGCGTCAAGGGCGGAGACAATCCCGAGCAGGAACGCGAACACGTACACGTGCCACAGTTGCGCCACCCCAGCGAGGACCATAGCCCCGAGGCTCGCAGCGAGCACGCCGAGAGCGGTCTGGGTAGCGATGAGGATCCTGCGCCGATTGAACCTGTCGGTGAGCACACCCGCGACCGGGGTGAGGAAGATGGTGGGGATGAACTGCAGCGCCGTCACGATCCCCACGGCGAATCCGGAGTTGTCGGTGAGTTCGGTGAGCACGAGCCAGTCCTGGGCGATGCGTTGCATCCACGTGCCGATGTTGGCGATCAGCGCACCGATAAACCACATGCGGTAGTTATAGAAACTCAACGACGAGAATGTGCGGCTCAATTGTTCACCACCTTCCGTAGGATCTCTTCCGCCTCGGACAGGACGAGGCGCTCCTCCCGGGTGAGGGAGGCTAGTCGGCGCTGAATCCACTGGTCGCGGCGCCGGCGGGTCTCGCGGATGTACTCGGCCCCCTCCTCGGAGAGCTCGATGAGCACCGAGCGACGATCGCGGGGATCGTCAGTGCGCAGCACGAAGCCTTCTGATTCGAGGAACTGCACGGTGCGGGTCATCGACGGCGGCCGCACGTGCTCGCGTTCAGCGAGTTCCCCCGGGCTTAGAGGCCCGTAGGTGAACAAGATCGAGAGCACCGAAAGCTGCCCCTCTGACAGGGAGCCCGCACTCTCTACGCGTAGGCGGCGGCCGGCGCGCAGGATCGTCATCCGGAGTCGAGTAGCAAGTGGCGGTGGATTGCGCCTTGGCCGCACGGGAGCTGGTTGCGGGGAAGTCATACGCTCTTCAGTATAGATACTTAGTTATGCTAAGTAAATGTTTTGTGGATCACAGAATTGCCGGAGTTGCGCGGCTCAACGCGCTCCTGGGCCTCGAACGCGGAATTCGGGCTAGGATCGAGGCGTGTCCAATCAACCCGTGCTCACCCCCGCTGTGATCAACGCGAAGATGGTATTCCGCATCGGTACTGTCCTGTGGGCCATCGCGCTCATCGTGCTCGGGATCCTGCACCTGAGTGGAACCTCCATTCCGGGGCGATATCCACTCATTTCTACGGCCGGGATCGTCCTGGGCGCCCTTGGGTACTGGTGGGCGCACCGCAACCACCTCATCAACGACGATGGGCTCTCGCAGCCGCAGCTCCCCGCCAACGAGAAGTAGGGGCAGGCACCGAGGCGGCGGGGGTCGCTACAGTGGAAACGTGAAGATCCTCGTACCCACTGTCATCCCCATTGAATTCACGGCGCCCGAGGGCGTGAGCGACGTCCGTTACGACGTGCGGGCACCAATCCCGAAGGAACATCGGGACGCGGAAGCGATCGTGTTGTGGCTCAACCCGCCCGCGGAGCTTTCCGCACTGCCGCAGCAGCTGCCCCACCTGAAGTGGATCCAAGGGCTCATGGCGGGCCCAGATGCGGTTCACGCCGCCGGCTTCCCCAGCCATGTGCAGGTATGCGCCGGCGTTGGATTGCACGACGCCCCGGTCGCCGAACACACGATGGCGCTCATCCTGGCCGCGGCGCGCCGGCTCGATCTCACCACTCGCGCGCAGGAGGAGTCACGCTGGGCCCGCGAACTCAGCGGCAACCAGACGGTCAAGCGGACCGGTTTCACCACGCTGGGCGGCGCGAGCGTACTCGTGTGGGGGTTCGGGTCCATCGGCCAACACCTCGCCCCGCTCCTCAGCGCATTCGGTGCCCGCGTTACGGGCGTCGCCAACAGCGCAGGTACCCGCGCCGGCTACCCCGTCATCACCCCCACGGATCTTCCCGAGTACCTGCCCACCACCGACGTGCTCGTCTCGATCCTTCCGGGCACGAACGCGACCGCCGGGATCGTCAACGCAGAGATCTTCGAGGCGTTGCCCTCCCACGCATGGTTCGTCAACGTTGGCCGGGGTTCGGTGGTCGACGACTCCGATCTCCTTACTGCCCTCGCGAACGGCACTATCGCCGGTGCCGCCCTCGACGTCTTCGTGGAGGAGCCACTCCCCTCCTCGAGCCCGCTTTGGCAGGCACCGAACATGATCATCACCCCGCACACCGCTGGCGGCCGACCCCAGAACCCAGGCGAGCGCATCGAGGAGAACCTCCGGCGCTACCTCGCCGGCGAGGAACTCATCGGGGTGAGCAGGCCTTAACCGACCCAGTCCCCGGAGCCGAGCCAGTAGCTGATCTCCTCCAGCAATTCCACCTCCCGCTCCTTCGGCAGCACGGAGGAGAGGATCGAATTCCGGGCGAGTTGAGCCAATTGGCCCCGAGTGAGCCCCAACGCTTCGGCAACGGCACGGTAGTTGTCGTCCACGTACCCGCCGAAGTAGGACGGGTCATCAGAATTGACGCACACGTTCAGCCCCGCCTCGAGCATCTGTTTGAGGGGGTGGTCGGAGATGCTCGCGACCGCTTTAAGGCGCACGTTCGATAGCGGGCAGACCGTGAGTGGAATCTGCTCCTCCACGAGCCGGGCAACGAGGTCCGGGTCCTCTAGCGCCCGGATGCCGTGGTCGATCCGGAATACGTCGAGTAGATCGAGGGCGTCCTCAACGTACTCCGGCGGCCCCTCCTCCCCGGCGTGCGCAACCCGCATGAGACCGTTCGCCTTCGCGAGGGAGAACAGATCAGTGAATTTCGACGGCGGGTGGCCCACCTCGGCGGAATCGAGCCCGACCGCGAAAATCGGAGCGTCCATTTCCAGGAGTTCGTGCAGCACCGAGATCGCTTCGGCCTCCGGGCGATCCCGCAAGAACGCCGAGATGAGGCGAGTACTCATCCCCAGGTCCGCCGCGGTGTTGGCGAGGGCATACGCGATGCCGTTCACCGCCGTCTGAACGGGGATTCCCCGCGAGGTGTGTGCTTGCGGGTCGAACATGATCTCCGCGTGACGCACGCCCCCGGCGTGTGCCCGGCGTAGGTAGGCACTGGTGAGGTCAGCGAAGTCCTCCTCCGTGCGCAGCACATCCATGTTCGCGTAATAGAGGTTGAGGAACGATTGCAGGTTGTCGAATTCGTAGTGCCCGGAAAGCTCGGCGGCATCCGCGTACGGAAGGGTGATCCGGTTACGATCCGCGAACTCGAAAACCATGTCTGGTTCGATCGTGCCCTCGATGTGCAGGTGCAGCTCCGCGCACGGCGGGGAAAGTGAAACTACCTCGTTTGCCATTCACCCAGCGTGCCAGAAGGGTGCGATTTCAGCCAAACGCCGCGCCCGCTCAGGGGTTGTGGACGGCGAGGTCGACCAGTTGTGTCCGTCGCACCACGTCCTGCAGGACCTTGAATCGCGGATCGGGCACGTCCGGGTATTCCCGGCGGGGAAGCTCCCGCAACTGAATGAGGCGGGGATCGTCGAGTACCCCGTCGAGGAGGAAGGCATCACCGCCGATGGCAAGCCCCACATCGGCGCGGCCCGCGGGCGTGGTTAGCTCGGTGAGGAACGGCGCTAGGATTCGCACGGCTTGGTCGGCGGCGGCGCGTACCAGCCCCTCGGCCTGGTTCTCTCGACGGCGGGCGAATCGCTGTTGAGACCAGCCGCCCGCGGCGGTGCGCGATTGGACGTACCGGGTACCGCTCTTGTGGGCGCGCACCACTCGACGGCCATCCTCTTCGGCCCCTGCGCGCCCGATCGCGT
>Ga0209487_1004823_pt1 | contig 10248 bp, 8 predicted proteins | sample Poulit2012_FD_187524 | JGI IMG/M metagenome (GOLD analysis project Ga0209487, IMG submission 187524) | Agricultural soil microbial communities from Georgia to study Nitrogen management - Poultry litter 2012 (SPAdes) (version 2) | ecosystem: Environmental > Terrestrial > Soil > Agricultural land... | reverse complement strand
TTTAGGGATACCGTCTACAATAAGTAATGCTTTTGCTTTTAAAACTTGATTTATAGCCTTTTCAAAATTTTCTTCTATTTCAGTATCCTTAACAATAAGTTTTGATCTGATAGATGTAAAATTCTTCATTGAATTGTTGTCTAATAGAGAATCAGTCAGTGGTTTTATCACAAAATTGTGTATTATTTCTTCATTTACTAATCCATCAATTGCTACTAATATGGCATTTATAGTTTTGTTGTCTTTTAGTGGTATCTTTAAGCTTAGATTCATTACATCTTGACTAGTTCCTAATTGCTCCCGGAGTGTATGCTCATTTTTATTGATATCAGTGGAAAAATGTATCTTGTTCTTATCAAAGGTATTGTTTATTTCTTTATTATTTGTAATGCCTTTTGTCGTATTTTTAAATGTTCTTTGTATGAAAGAAGTACGTTTCAATGGATTTCCTCCTTCTGTATATTGTTTGTATAAGAACAAGGAATATGTATTTTTTCTATGGAAATAGTGGAATAGGTATGCATCATTTTATTTACACTTTTTAGAAAAAGCATGTGCTTCACTAAATAAAATCGTTTAGGGATTCTCATTTCAAATTTAGAGGCTAACTATTTATTTTATATTATTATCCATTTATTAATTGATACACCTAGGACTAGCTTTTCTTTACTGCATACAATGTAATGAGGGTAAAGAGGGGGTGTATCACATGTTTTTCAATGATGATGTTAGGGGCCTTCGGAGTTATGGTTGTGAAGGAAATAAACGTCCTCAAAGCGACAATGTAGAAGTAAGCCCCACAGAAACAGTTGTTAATACTAGAACTAAAAAACGTGTAGTTAAAAACATCCATCCAACAGAGGTTATTAATGTCAATAGAACTATCATAAGAAATGAACACTTTTATCCAGTAACAGAAAGAGAAGTCAATGAAACGGTTGTAGAGGATTACGATTGTGGTAGTGACATTAATAATCCTAGGTGTAGAAGACGGGTTGCTGGTAGTAACGACCAGGGCTGTGGTTGCAATAACAACCGTCACTGTAACTGTAGAAAAAGATAAATGATAAACAACCTGAAACTTAAAGCACTCATCAATTTGGGTGCTTTTTTCATTTTGATAAATTTTTAAAAAGGGTTTTTTGTAAAGGCTAGTTACAGCAAGTCTATGATTCTGTTCAATCACTTTGTCATAACTCTGTCACAACTTGCTCATTGCGCATTATTGCCTAATGTGCAATAATAATGTACGGGAATGAAAATTATGAACATGATGTGAAATATTCTTCTGAATGAAAAGAGGCGTACATTGTGGAATTTTACTGTAAAGGAACGAGTTTGCGAGATATCAAGAAAGAAAAAACTAAAAATAATCTTGCAGAAGCAGCGTTTGAACTTGCACTTGAGCGGGGATTGGATGGTTTTGTTGTCGATGATATAGTTCAGCAGGCTGGTTACTCTAGGAGAACATTTGCAAATTACTTCTCCTGTAAGGAAGAAGCTGTAGTGACGGTTGCTTTAAATCAAAAGGGAGCATCCAAAGTTGCGAAATTTATTTTGGAAATCGATGAAAATGCGCTACCAATTGATATTTTATACCATTTGATGAAGACGCAGTTTACGACAAATTTACTGAAAAAATTACGCCAACTCGTTTCACTCTCACAGCGATATCCAACGCTTGAACCTTATATACTTAGTGTTCTTCAACACTTTCAGGGAGAGGCTGTGAAAGTTGTTAAGCATTTGTCCCATGAACGTTATCCAACAGAATATCCTTATCAACTTGCTGGGTCAGTTTATGGTGCATTCTTACCCTTGCTTGATGGGGGACTTGACATTTTATTTCCAGATCAAAATGTAGATGAATCTCCTAATGCGATGACATTCGAGCAATATTTAGACATAACATTTAGCTATTTGCGAAACGGATTTTGAAGCATGGTTTATATTTTTTTATTTTAAACGTGCGCAGTGACTGCTCGTACATATACATGATCATGTTTTTCAGAAAGGATGAATACCGATAAATATTGCAACACAGGTTTTAAAATATAAAAAATCAATCGTCATTACATTTTTTATCCTTGCGGTTGTTGGTGGTTTGGTTCAATTTGCTGTTCCGGTTAATTATAATATGGCAGATTATTTACCAGACAATGCCCCGTCAACGCAAGCGATCCGTGTGATGGAAGAAGAATTTAGTGGGGATGTGGCCGATACACGTGTCATGATCAAGGATGTCAGTATCCAAGAAGCTTTAGCACTTAAGGATGAAATTGCCGCAATTGACGGTGTTTCTGAAGTAATGTGGCTTGATGATGTCCTTGATACTAAGATTCCAATTGAAATGGCAGATGTGGATACAGTTGAACCTTATTTTAATAACAATAATGCTTTATTTACCCTAAGTATTGAAGAGGGAAAAGAAGTTGAAGCGACAGATGCAGTTTATGAAATTATAGGAAAAGATAATGCCTTGTCTGGCGGTGCTTTAAATACAGCAATTGCCCAGAAGACAACGGGGGAAGAGACATTTAATGCAGCGCTTATTTTAGTCCCAATCATTATAATCATTCTTCTTTTGTCGACTAGATCATGGATTGAGCCAGTATTTTTATTAATTGCGATTGGTGTTTCTATATTAATCAATCTTGGCACGAACATTTTTATTGGGGAAACATCTTTTATATCACAAGCTGTTGCACCGATTTTACAGCTCGCTGTATCACTCGATTACGCGATTTTCCTCCTTCATAGTTTTGATGATTACAGGAAGAAAATTGAAAGCCCGTATGAAGCAATGAAGCATGCTATGAAACGCTCATTTCCGGCAATCACTGCCAGTGCAGCGACAACGTTTTTTGGTTTTTTAGCACTTACCTTTATGAAGTTTGAAATAGGGGCAGATTTAGGAATTAACCTTGTTAAGGGAATTTTGCTTAGTTTCCTTAGTGTAATGATTTTTTTACCTGCACTCACAATTATGTTTTATCATTGGATTGATAGAACACGGCATAAGCCACTTATACCAAGCAAATATAATATTGGAAAATATGTCATAAAATTGCGTGTACCTATGTTAGTGGTAGCAATATTAGTTATTGTACCGGCATTTCTAGCGCAAAGTGAAACGAACTTTATTTATGGAATGGGTGATCTCTCGGAGGATACAAGAGCAGGTCAAGATGCAGCAGATATTGAGACCGAATTTGGTAAATTTAGTCCAATGGTTTTACTTGTTCCAAAAGGTGATCTCGCTAGAGAAAATGAACTTGCACAGGATTTAGAAAAACTAAATGGTATAAAAAGTATTGTGTCCTATACAAATGCTGTCAGTACAGCTATACCACCGGAGTATTTGGAAGATGAAGTTAAAGAATCATTCTTTTCGGAAAATTATAGCCGGTTTATTTTAAATACAACTGTTGACACTGAAGGGGAGAAAACCTTTTCTCTAGTGGAAGAAATGTTAGCAACTGCTGAACATTATTATGGAAATGACTATTATGCAACTGGAGAAAGTATTACACTTTATGATATGAAAGATATTGTACAGAAAGATAATATCCTTGTAAATACACTTACGATTGTGACCATTGCACTTGTATTGCTGGTGACATTTCGTTCACTATCTTTTCCAATTGTATTGTTACTCACAATACAGACATCTGTTTGGATTAATTTAGCCGTACCTTATCTGACAGATGATCCACTTGTGTATATTGGTTATTTAATTGTCAGTATTGTTCAGCTAGCAGCAACTGTCGATTATGCGATTTTATTTTCAGTGGACTATACGAACCACCGAAAAGAAATGTCCGCACTATCTGCGATTAAGAAAGTGATTAACGAAAAGATTTTCTCAATTGCCGTTCCTGCCTCCATATTGTCAAGCGTTGGTTTCATTTTATCGTTGACATCAACAGATCCAATTATCTCATCGATTGGACTTTTATTAGGCAGAGGGACCTTGTTAGCATTTTTCCTAGTCGTTTTCCTTCTACCAGCGTTACTTGTCATACTGGACTGGGTCATGGAAAAAACAACTTGGAAAGCAAATTTTTATCGAGAGAAGTGATAATGTGAGAATGTATAAAGGATTAATCATCATCATAATAGGGTTGCTCGTGTTATCTTCATTTCCTTTAGCAACTTTTGCAGAGGAAAATAAAGATGAAGAAATAGCGGCTTCAAATAATAGTTTAGGTAAATATTCTACAAAAGATGAAGTGATCTATGGAAAATTAGATATGCTTGGACATGTAAACAATATGTATGTTGTAAACACCTTCCATGTGACTGGACCAGGCAAGATTGTTGATTATGGTGATTATACTGATATTCGGAATTTAACAGATCTAACCATCATTGATCAAACTATGGAAAATGAAGTTCATTTTCAAGCTGATGGAGAGGAGTTTTATTATCAAGGAGAATTAGCAAATCAAGCACTCCCATGGGATTTTTCTATTGATTATTTATTGGATGGTCAAGAGTTAAAAGCAGATGATTTGGCAGGACAATCAGGTGCCCTAGAAATTCGCATCACTACGGAACAAAATAAAACTATGGACCCGTTGTTTTTTGAAAACTATCTTATCCAAATTTCAGCATCATTTGATCCTGTAATATTCAGTAATATTCAAGCTCCAAAAGGAACAGAAGCTAATGAAGGAAAAAATAAACTAATCACATTTTCTGTCATGCCTGATACTGAGGAAGAGTTAATTATTTCTGCCGATGTAACGGATTTGGAAATGGATCCGATCAATATATCAGCGATACCAGCTAATATTGCGATTGAAAATCCAGATATAGGTGACATGAAAGATGATATGCAGGAACTAGCTGTTGCTATTCATGAGATTAATTCCGGTGTTGCTGAAATGAGTGATGGTATTTCTGAATTAAATAATGGCGCATCAGAGCTTGGTAATGGTTCAAAGGAATATTTGGCCGGCATTAATGAGCTTGATCAAGCTTCAGGTAAACTTGTTAATGGATCTGGGGAAATTCATGATGCTCTACAGCAAGTAAGCAAGGCAATAGAGGGTGGTTCTGATTTGCCAGATATGGCAGAAATGACAGAACTACCAGAGGGGTTAAATCAGATAGCTGCAGGGTTAAGGGAATCAGCTAAAGGGCTTAATACATTGTCAGAAGGCTATAAGGAAGCATACAGTGCTTTAGATAAAGCAATCGAGGGAATTCCAGGAACAATCGATGAGGAAGAGATTCAAGCGTTATATGGAAGCAATGCCGACCAAAAGATTATAGGAAAATTAGTTGAAACGTACAGTGCAGCACAAACTGTTAAACAAACATATGCTGTTGTAAAAGAGGGTTTTAGCTCTGTTACGGGTGCGTTGGAGAAAATATCCACTCCACTCTATACAATGGCTGAACAATTAGAAATAATGGCTAGTGGGATAGAAGAGGCTATGGAAAACATGGAACAACTTGATGCATTAGCTGATTTGCAAAAAGGCTTGTCGACACTAGCATCTGAATACAGTTCATTTCACAGTGGTTTGACTGATTATACAAAAGGTGTCCATTCATTGGCTGTGAATTATCAAGATCTTGATACTGGTATCCAGGAATTATCGAAAGGAACTTCTAAGCTTAATGATGGTGCAAATGAGTTACACGAAGGAACGTCTGAACTTGAGGAAGCTACTGATGATATTCCTAATGAAATGCAATCAGAAATTGACAAGTTGTTGGAGAAATATGAGAACAGTGACTTCGAACCTATCTCTTTTGTGTCTGATAAAAATGAAAAAATCGGAGTAGTGCAGTTCGTTTTACAAACTGAAAGTATTGAAATAGAAGAACCAGAAGAAATAGAAGTCGAGAAAGAAGAGAAAAAAGGTATTTGGGGTCGCTTTTTAGATCTCTTTAGATAGTTATAATAAATGTTGAGGCATTGAATCTTTTTACTGTAGGATTCAATGCCTTTTTGCTCTATTATTATGTAGAAAAGCTGATATATTTCTGAAAAGACCGATATCATCAAATAAAACTCAATAAATCACCAAAAATGATATAGAATCCTCAACTATTTTAATGGTGATAAAAATCACAAAATAAAATGTGATAGTCAATTATACTAGGTTTGAGGTGAAGGTATATGAATGTACAATTTGATATAAAAAGAATTCATATGTTGAAAGATATAATTATTCATTTAAGGACTAGTGGAAAAGTTGAATCAATCTTAGAAGATTATAACCGATACTTTCAAGATGTAAGTATTGTTGAATTATTATTAATTGAATTGGAATTGATCAATGGTGATTATGGCATCACGAGTGAGGATATTCAGATGTTTGCTGATGTTTATCCATATTTAAATGATCACACATTAACGGCAGAAATTAATAACGATATTGAACATCCAAGTCATCCTGTCCAAATTTTTAAAAAGGAAAATACTGCAATGCGGAAGGTTTTGAATCAAATTAATGATCTAGTGGAATCATTCGAAAACGCAATAATACCTGATGCGATAGAAAAGTTAATACACACTATATCTTGTTTAGGGGAATTTCATAATCATTATCATCGTAAGGAAAAGCTCTTTTTTCCGATTATGGAACGATATGGTTATCATGATCCAACAAGAATGATATGGCGAATAGATGATCGAATTCGTGCATTATATCAAGCTGTGAAAAGACAAGCTATGCAATTGCCAAATATAAACTTTACACATTTTCGAAAAACGTTTTATGCATTTGAAGAAGAATTTACAAAGATGATTTTCCAAGAAGAAGCAATCATATTACCAATACTTCTAGCCATATTTAGTGAGAAAGATTGGAGCAATATTGCCAAAGAAAGTCATGCGTTTGGGTATGCATTAATTGAAGTAAAGGAAAAATGGCCTCCTGCATTCGAAACTAAACAGGCGGATCATATCATAAACAGTGTAGATTCGACTGGTAATTTTCGTTTTGGTGGAGGCTATTTAACGATAGAGGAAGCGAATTTAATTTTTAATCATTTGCCATTAGAAATAACCTTCGTAGATAAAAACAGTGTTTTCAAATATTTCAATGAAACGACAGAAGCGTCAGAAATGATGTTAGTACGTACGCCAGCTTCGATTGGGCGAAATGTAGCAAATTGTCATCCACCAAAAAGCCTAAAGAAAGTCATGACTCTTGTTAGGGATCTAAAAACAAAAAAACGGGTTTCCGAAAGTATGTGGTATAAGAAAGATGACCGATATATCTATCTCACATATAAGGCGTTATTTAATGATCAAGATGAATTTTTAGGTATTTTGGAATATGTTCAAGACATTCAGCCATTCTTTGAATTACCTAGTGAAATAAAAACGGGATTGAGTAAACTTGATGACTAAGTAGGTTTATTCATGATTAAATGGAAGTCTTTGTGTAAGTAGGAGCCTTGCTAGGCCATAGTTGAGAAGTGAAATAATTTGAAAAGAGAAGTCTTAGGGTGTATATTCATAACTGGACTAGGAAGCGAAGCTATAAATATGAGTTTATTTCATCTTATAAATCGTTTCACTACTCTATAGAGGGTTCGAAACCATCCCCTCTTAAATAAAAACTATGGAGGAATGTACAATGGAAAAAGCAGTAGTTGTATTTAGTGGCGGACAGGATTCTACCACATGCTTGTTATGGGCATTGGAGGAATTTGAGAAGGTAGAAACCGTCACTTTTTTGTATGGGCAAAGACATGAACAAGAGGTTGAATATGCCAAAAAAATTGCACAAGATCTAGGTGTCAACCAGAAAATCATTCAGATGGATCTTTTAGGTCAATTAACTGAAAATGCTCTAACAAGAAAAGAAATAGACATAGAAGATGCGGGTGAAGTACCGAATACATTTGTTGAAGGAAGAAATCATATTTTCCTTTCATATGCCGCAATCTATGCAAAAACAATGCAAGCGAAAAATATTATTACTGGTGTCAGTGAAACAGACTTCAGTGGCTACCCTGATTGCCGAAATGATTTTATTCAATCATTAAATACAACATTGAATTTAGCAATGGACTATCCATTTAAATTGATCACACCACTTATGTGGAAAAACAAGGCTGAAGTGTGGGAAATGGCTGATCAGATGGGTAGGCTAGAATATATTCGGGAAAACACGTTGACTTGTTATGAAGGAATACCAGGAGATGGTTGTACAACATGTCCAGCTTGTCAGCTAAGGGATGACGGTTTAAGGCAATACTTACAAGGACGTGCAGCCATATGATTAGAATAGCTATATATTTATTATCTATTATATTAGCAAATGTAATTACGGCAAGATTTGCGCCATTTGAAATTGGACCACTCATTATTCCTTATGGTACTTTATTTATTGGTTTAACCCTTGTGATGAGAGACATGGTTCAAAATAAATTTGGTAGATTTAAAGCATATTTATTAATTGGTATAGCACTCATATTATCAGCCCTAACAAGTTTTTTATTAGGCGATCAATTATGGGTCGTTTTTGCAAGTACACTAAGTTTTATTATTTCGGAAACTGCTGATACTGAAATTTATACACATTTTAAATTACCTTTTGTAAGAAGGGTACTCTTTTCAGGTGTTGTAGCAGGGTTTTTAGATTCAGCAGTATTTGTGATCATAGGAATAGGACCACTTGGGTTACAGTTTGTACCGTGGGAATTGGTGCCATATGCTGTACTTGGACAATGGGTTGCTAAAGTAGTGATGCAGTTAGTTGTTGCAGGTGGTATTAGACAAGTTGTGATTAAACTAGATATCTATGAACCTAATATTTCAGAAATTAGCTAGGAGGAGACTTGAAAATGAGAGAAAGCGATACGAAGGATCTCACATTATTAGGAAATCAAGGAACAGCTTACAATTATGAGTACAATCCAGACATTTTGGAGACATTTGAAAATCAACATACGGAAAATGATTATTTTGTAAAATTTAATATTCCGGAATTTACAAGTCTATGTCCATTAACTGGTCAGCCTGATCATGCAACCATTTATATTTCATACATCCCAAACGTGAGAATGGTTGAAAGTAAATCATTAAAACTTTATATGGTCAGCTTTAGAAATCATGGGGGTTATCATGAGGATTGTGCTAATACAATCATGAAAGATCTCATTAAATTAATGGATCCAAAATATATAGAAGTATGGGCTAAATTTACACCACGGGGTGGGATTTCAATCGATCCATATTGTAATTATGGAAAACCTGATACAATATATGAAGATATGGCTAGAGATAGAATGTTTAAGCATGATATGTATCCTGAGACGGTGGATAATAGATAATGAAGACGATAGACCACATCAAGAACTGAACACATTGTTTTAGTGGCAAATTATAAGAAGTAATCGCACTTTTCGGCGGTTACTTCTTTTCATATATCACGTTAATCCTCTTCTTCTAACATTTGCTGAAATCAAACTAGGTAATATCATTCCAAATAAAATAATGATGATCCCCATCCATTGGAGCCAAGAAACATGCTCATACAAAATAATCATTGATAATATAACAGAAGTTGGTAACTCTGAAGCAGATAAAATGGTCCCTAATCCACTACTTATATGTGGTAAAGAGATACTGTAAAGTAAAGGCGGAAAAGCTACACCAAATAAACCCAAAATAAGTCCCCAGATGAGAAAGTCACCTGTCATTGATCCGTCCACTAAAAATAAAGGGGGATAAATAAACAAACTGACTAAAAAAGCCCCTGTTGCCATATATAAACTCTTCTTGAGTGGATTAATATGTATACCTACTCTTCCGCTGACGAAAATAAATACAGTAAAACTAGTCGCTGCAAGTAATCCCCATAAAACACCCTGAATTGGAATTGTTTGCAGGGGAGCGTTTATGACATTAACCGCAAGTAAGGAACCACCTAATAATAATATGATAGAAATAATCTTTCCACTTGTTGGTCTAATCTTATCAACGATCCACTCGCCAAGTACACCTAACCACGTAAATTGAAACAAAATAATAATGGCGATGGAGGCGTCTAAATAATGTAATGATTGATAATAAAATAAAGTTGTTAAGGCCATCGGAGTTCCAGCTAATAAAAGCTTTATAATTGTATGGAAAGTAATGCGAATTTTCCCGCGAAAAAGAGCCATCACCCACAGAATAGATGCCCCAAAGAAAAATTGGGCTCCTACAACATCAGCAACATTAAATCCACTACTATAAGCTAATTTTACAAAAGAAGAAGGAACACCAAAACT
>Ga0209487_1004822_pt1 | contig 10250 bp, 8 predicted proteins | sample Poulit2012_FD_187524 | JGI IMG/M metagenome (GOLD analysis project Ga0209487, IMG submission 187524) | Agricultural soil microbial communities from Georgia to study Nitrogen management - Poultry litter 2012 (SPAdes) (version 2) | ecosystem: Environmental > Terrestrial > Soil > Agricultural land... | reverse complement strand
CGAATGACAGATAGTGGCCAGTCTAATATGTCAGCAGATACGTTATCGAAATGTTTTAACGTAATGGAAGATAACGATTTTGCATGATCCATTGGAAATTCGTAATGACCTGCTTGGTAGTGGTCATGATTTAAAATTGAACCGCCAACAATCGGTAAGTCCGCATTTGAACCAATGAAATAATGTGGAAATGCTTCAATAAAAGTTAGCAGTCGTTCAAAGGTTGTTTTATGAATATGCATATCGCGATGTTCTTCAGCTAGCAGAATACTATGTTCCGGGTAATAAACATAGGGTGAATATTGTAAATACCAATTTTCACCTAAAAGTGGAATGCGAATCACCCGGTGATTAGCTCTAGCGGCATAACCAATTCTGCCAATATAGCCCTCATTTTCAGGACATAAAACACATTTAGGATAATTGACAGAACGCTTTAAAGTCCGTTCACGTTTAATTTGCTCGGGGTCTTTCTCGGGCTTTGACATATTGATCGTAATATCGAGTTTACCATATATCGTGTCAGCCTTGAAATGAATGTTTTTTTTGATTCGATTCATTTGTATATAGTTACTGTTTTGGCTCAATTGATAAAAATAGTCTGTTGCCGTCTCAGGTGATTGTTTATATTTTTCATTAAACGTTTGATTAATAACCGACGGACGTGCAACAAAACAATTCATAATCCGTGCTGACAGTATTTCCTTATCATCAAATATATCTTCAATGACGTCCTCCCGAATCGCATAATCAATGATCTGCTCTAGCAGATTCGGTATCGTATCATCTGTCACATTGGTGACTGTTTCTGGAAATGTTTCGAGTTTTAAGAGGCCAAGCACTTGATTTCGGACATACGTTTCATCAGCGGGTTCAATGAGTTTGGTATTGAGACCTTGTTGGATAAGTCCTTCAATATGTTGGAAAATCATTTCATCACTCCCCTTGTAAATAGCCATTTGGATTATGAAGGTGCCATTGCCATGCATCTTCAATAATCTTTTCAATAGATGTTCTCGTAGGTTGCCACCCCAATACCTTGATCGCCTTTTCTGGACTTGCAACGAGTGTACTTGGATCACCTGCGCGACGTTCACCCATTGTTGCTGGGATCTCCCTTTGTGTAATTTTGCGTGCTGCCTCAATCATTTCCTTTACAGAAAACCCTTGATTACTCCCGAGGTTGAAGATGTTGCTCGCACCGCCTTTATTCAGATAATCTAAAGCTAAAAGATGAGCTGAAATTAAATCTTCAACATGGACATAGTCTCGGATACATGTGCCATCAGGTGTGTCGTAATCATCACCGAAAATAGTGATGTGATCACGCTTTCCAAGGGCTGCTTCGAGAATGATTGGTACAAGATGTGTTTCTGGTCGATGATCCTCACCAATTTCACCAGTTTCACGTGCGCCGGCAACATTGAAGTAACGCAAGGATACATATTTGATGCCGTAAGCGACCTCACACCAATGCATCATTTTTTCCATCGTTAGTTTTGTTTCACCATAAGCATTGGTTGGTGCCGGTTGGATGTCTTCAGTAATCGGTACAACATCCGTTTCACCATAGGTTGCGGCTGTTGAAGAAAAGATGATTTTATCAACATTGTATTCTGTCATGACTTGAAGTAAAACTTGTGTACCATAAACGTTGTTGTCAAAGTATTCAATTGGCTTTTCCATGGATTCGCCAACGAGTGAATGGGCGGCGAAATGAATAACGGCTTCTATGTTTTCGTATTCAAAAACCTTGCGCATAAAATCAATATCGCGTATATCACCTTCATAAAAGGTAGCATCTGGGTGAACGGCTTCTTTATGACCCGTCCGTAAATTATCAACAACAACGACCTGTTTGTTTTGGTCTATAAGCTGGTAAACGGCATGTGATCCAATATACCCCGCACCACCTAAAACTAAAATACTCATTTACATCACGCCTCCGTTATAATTTTCTTGCGCCATCTCCAATTTTAGCTGTGTAAAATGAAGCATCAATGCCTGTTTTCTGTAGATAAGTCTCCTTTATTTTCTCTTTGATGTCAGCTGCTTTGTCTTCTTGAACGAGGGCAATGGCACAACCACCAAATCCAGCGCCTGTCATACGTGCACCTAAAACACCTGGTTGATCCCAAGCTGCTTGCGCAATGGTATCGAGTTCAAGACCTGTTACCTCATAATCTTCTTGCAATGAAATGTGAGATGCATTCATTAATTGACCGAATGCCTCAAGATCATTTTCATTGAGTTTCTGTAAAGCTTCTATTGTACGAGCATTTTCATAAACCGCATGTTTCGCACGCTTCCGGTGGACCGGATCCTTAATGAGATGTTTGTGTTCTTCAAACGTATCAGGTGAGATACTACCCAAATCCTCAATATCTAATTCTACTTGTAAATCTTGCAATGCTTGATGACATTCATTGCGACGCTCATTGTATTTAGAACCTGAAAGTGTACGCTGTTTATTTGTATTAATAATCATAATAACATGATCAGCAAGTTGAATGGGGGCATAGTCATAATCAAGTGTTTGGCAATCTAATAAAATAGCGTGATCTGCTTTCCCCATACCAATGGCAAATTGATCCATGATCCCGCTATTAATACCTAAATATTCATTTTCTACTTTTTGGCCAATTTTGATCATTTCAATACGATCCACATCTAAGTTAAACAAACCTTCTAACAAAACGCCTGTCGCCATTTCAATAGAAGCTGAAGATGACAATCCGGCACTGTTTGGAATTTCACCATAGTATAATATGTCGGCACCCGTAGAAATGCCATCATATTGCTGGCGGATATATTTAATCATACCTTTAGGATAATTCGCCCAATTATCTGTCTCCTTAAAGTCTAAAGTATCGAGATTTGTTTCGATCACGCCAAGATCTGGGAAGTTTAAAGAATAAAAGCGCAACTTTTGGTCTGATCTTTTTAAACCAAGTGCATGCGTCCCAAAAGAGAGTGCGGCAGGAAACACATGGCCACCATTATAGTCTGTGTGCTCACCGATTAAATTAATTCTACCTGGTGCAAAAAAAGTCTCGGGTGTTTGTTCTGTCTCAAAAATCGTTTGGAACTTTTCAACTAAATTTACTTTTGTCATCATGTGACCTCCTCGTCAATTTGTGTTTAGAAATATGATTACTGTTATTATAAACTTGAAAATGAAACAATCGATATAATCATACTCAATCAAGATAATTAAATTAATTAACTAACTCAATTTTACTATACGTCGACGGAATATTCAATAGGCATAAAAAGAAACATATTATTTTTGAGAGCGTTGAATGTTATGTCATACAGCTTTCAATTTTGCCAGCACTGCCATAGAGTGAGATTAACGTCGAATCAATTTTTTTATTTTATCCATATGTTGTTCTTCCTGGATTTCAAAATACTTCAAAAAAGGACAGCCATACTTACGCACACGCTCTACAACATTGTCTAACGTAAATGATTCGGGCCGCAGATCTTTTTTAACTTCTTCCCAATACAAAGGGGTGGCTACCGTGCCATCAGCTACTTTCCTTGGAGAATAGGGTGCAATCACTGTTTTATTTTTCCCGTGTTGAACATAATCAATATATAATCGCCCATGTCGCTTATTTTTTAATCGTTCGGTTGTAAATTTATCTGGTTGCATTCGTTCCACTGTCCAGGCGATACTCTGTGTGAACAATGCTGTTTCTTCATAATTTAAATGATGCATTGGAATTGGGATATGAATTTGTAACCCTTTATTTCCGGATGTTTTTATAAAGCCTACTAATTGTAAATCATCGAGAATCTGTTTAATGAGTAATGCAGCATCAATGGCATCGTCAAATTTTTGGCGGCTTGGTGGGTCTAAGTCAAAGACGATTTCTATAGGTGTGTCCTGAGAAATGGTCTGAAAAGGGAGGTGGTATTCGATGGTGCCATGATTTGCAAACCATATCAATGATTCAAGATTCTCACACAAGATTCCTTTTTTATTTTCCGTCGTTATAAAAGAGGAAATGAATTCGGGGGCGTAATTAGGTAAATGTTTTTGGAAAAAGTAATTACCATGCACCCCGTCAGGGCACCGCATTAATGTTAGAGCACGTTCACTCATAAAAGGACACATATAAGGGGCGATCTCGCGCATGTATATGAGTAAGTCTTGCTTAGTGATGTTCAGATCAGGCCAAAAAGGTTTCTCTAAATTCGAAAGCTCCACATCACTCGGGAACATGGCGAGGTCTTGTTTCAATTTATCTACCGTACATGTTTCGGCTGCTGTATTTATAGTAAGGTGGGCAAATTCAGGTTCACGTAATTCACGGTCATACAAATCGAGCGTATGAATACTGGCGGTTATCGCCGGTGGGATCGTGTACACATCGTTTTGTAGGACTCCTTGAGTTCTAAAAACATGTTTTAACGTTTGTCGTGTTTTATTATCAAGACCGTGCTTACACTTGCCGATAGAGGTTAATATATCATCTTTAAACACACTTATAGAAAAATAATCGTTTGCAACATTGTAAGCATGCAAGATGCCATTAATGTGTCGCCAGTTTTTAATTTTAAACCAACTATGATGTTCTTTACCTGACTGATACGTGCTTTTCTTGCGCTTGGCAATAAGTCCTTCAGCTTTTTGGTCAAAAATTAATTTTTGTAATTTATCAGACACATGATATGAATCTACCAACTGAATGCGTTTGTCTTTTTTTATCCCCAACAATGACATAACTTTGTTTAGCTGTTTTTTACGCGCTGTCAGTATTTCAGTTTCTAACGCCATCCCGCTCAATGTGATTATATCAAATGCCATGAATGTCGCCGGTCGACGTTCAGCGGCTTGCCGAATCATATTTTTATTTTTTAATCGCCCACGTTTTTGGATTTCGGGAAAATTAGCTTGATAAGCTGTATTTAAAATAACCAGCTCACCGTCTAATCGCAATGGAAAGTATTGTTTAAGGTGATCCTGCTGCTCCAAACAAAACGCGACAATTTCGGGAAATTGTTTTGTTAAATCGATATTATTTTTACTCATTAGTTTGATATGATATGTGTCCCAATCTAACATACAACGAAATCCATCATATTTGACTTCAAATAGCCATTCATCACCAGACGGTATGGTACTACTCGTAATAGGTTTCATGACGTTCATAAAATCCCTCCATTATATGTTTAGTATCCCAGTTGATAGGTGGTTTATGTTAATAACTTAGAATAAATCAACTGGGAACTCACAAACTAACGGTGAGGAGGTATTCAAATGCATACAATGTGGAAAGGAACGATTAGTTTTGGACTTGTTAATATACCAGTGAAAATGCATGCGGCGACAGAAAACAAAGATATCCGATTAAGGCAATTGCATAAAGAATGCAAAACACCGATCAAATATCAAAAAGTATGTCCTGCTTGTGAGCGAGAAGTGGAAAATGAAGAAATCGTTAAAGCGTATGAATATGAAAAAAATAAGTTTGTCGTGCTTGATGAAGAGGATTTAAAAGCATTGCAAAAAGAACAGAGTGATAAAGCTGTTGAAATTATGGATTTTGTAGAGCTTGAACAAATCGACCCTATTTACTTTGAAAAAAGTTATTATTTATCGCCTAATGAAGGCGGATCTAAGGCCTATGGGTTGCTCAGAACCGCGTTAGAAGATACAGGGAAAATTGGTGTCGCGAAGATGATGATTCGGTCTAAAGAGCAACTCGCTGTCATTCGCGTGTATAAAGAAGCAATCGTTGTTGAAACGATTCATTATCCCGATGAGGTCCGTCAAGTCCAAGATGTGCCGAATATACCGGAAAATGCAACAACAGAAAAAAAGGAACTTGATACCGCAAAAATGTTAATTGAGCAACTCACCACAGAGTTTGAACCAGATAAATATCAAGATGATTACCGCACAGCTTTGCTCGAATTAATTGAAGAGAAAAAGAACACAGATCAAACAACAACCGCAGAAGAAAAACCAATGCCTGATAATGTGACCGACTTGATGGGGGCACTTCAAGCATCTCTTGATAGGGCGAAAAAAGAGAAGCCGAAATCAAAGCAGAAAAAGCAAAAAGCGAAAACAGTCGCTAAAAGAAAGACAGGAACTTAATGGTGGCAACCCTTTTAATAACCTACAAGTTGCGTGGTAAATAGAACTTACAGATTATAAAACAGTTTACATATAGTTAAACCATTGCAGAAAAGAGTTTCATGTGTAAACTAATATATATAGGATATATTTGGTGATTCTTTATTCATTTGAGAGAAGGCGCTCTGTCATTATTTTTTAAATGATCGCTTTAAGGATGTGAATGCATTGCCAAAGAGTAGAGGTATGCTCGCGTTTGTTTATGCCATATTCGTTGTTCCTTTATTGATAGGGTTGATTTTTCTATTTTATAAATATCAGTTGATGTTTTTAACGCCAATTGCGGTGGTGTTAGGTGGTGCTTTAGTTGTGATGCTTGTTAATGAAACATCTGAATTGAAAGTGTCGAAAGGTTTTATCGGAATTATGATAGGTCTGAGCATTGCACTTACTGCTGTAATCGGTATTCAAGAACATGTTGTTTAATTACCCGGAACCATCGATTAAGGAACGCGAACGCGCCTGTCTTTAAAAGGGTATGAAATATGTGTAGAGGCAATCGTCCTGCTATATGGCGATTGCCCTTTTTTGATATTTACCAAGCAATTGTTTTTTGCCAAAGCGCGAAGATATCAATATGTAAAATAAGATATGCTTTATCTAAAGACACTATTAATTGAGGTGAACAAAGATGCCATTTGCCAGACTAATTGAAGAATATAGAGGCCAAACTTTAGAAAACATTCATCAAGGTATGATTTGCGTAGTTGATGAATATAAACGCATTGTTTACCAACGTGGGGATGTTGAGCAACCGGTATATTATCGCTCAGCACTTAAACCGATTCAGGCGCTTCTAGTATTTTTAACTGATCTCGTCCATAAATATGGTTTAACTGATACCGAGGTAGCGTTATTTATGGCCTCGCAACGGGGTGAAAAATATCACCAATCAGCACTCGAAAGTCTTATGAAGAAACTTAAATTATCAGAAGAACAGCTCATATGCCCTGCAAGTTATCCGCTTAATGAAACACCAAAAAAAGATTACATATGGGATCATAACGAACCAAGGAAATTGCTTCATAATTGTGCAGGTAAGCATTTGGGGTTTTTAGCTTATGCAAGGGAAATGGGTTATGACTTAGAGGGATATGACGATGAAAATCATCCGTTACAATGCGATATTCGAGCGCTTTTAGCGGATTTGTGTCACCTTGATGAAAAACAGATCGGACACGGAATAGATGGTTGTGGCGTACCAAATTATAGTGTGCCACTCAAAAATATGGCGCTCTCTTATTTGAATTTTAGTGTTCCAGAACAGCTTAATGATATAAAAATACAGGAAGCAATGAGACATATTGATCAAGTGATGCATGCATGTCCTGAGATCATTGCTTCACATGATTTTATTTGTACCGAATTATTACGTGATTCAAATATTGTAGCTAAGGGCGGCGCTCAAGGAGTTTACTGTCTTACATTAAAAAGGGAGAAACTGAGCATAGCGCTTAAGGTACTCAGCGGGTCTGAAAATGAATGGCCATTATTAGTTGCTGAAATATTAAAAAAATTGGCATACGACAACTATGAAACCATTGACCGATTATTACTACTGAGATCTCATGAAATTGTCAATGATGGTGGTAAAGTTGTAGGAAAGACAAACGTTTTATTGTAAAGCCACTATACATAAAAGCGCCTTTTGAAATGTTAATAGAAGGCTCAAAATGTGAAACCTTTGCTTGACTTAACGATACTTGAAAGATATATTAAAGTATAGAATATCATACGGATGATAAAGACCAGTACTGTTTGTTCGTCTTTCACAGAGAGGAAATAATGGGTGGGAGTTTCTAAGGACACAAATAGGAACCTATCTTTATGTGCGTTCGCCATGTGCAAAGTGTGCGCGGTTTCTCACCGTTATCAAGTTAAAAGTGTATAGTATATAACTATAAACAAGGGTGGTACCACCACGTCTCGGTCCCTTAGTGGATTTGAGCTTTTTTTGTGTTTAAAAATAACAAAGAGGGTGTCTGAATTGGGTAAAAATAAACAGTTCGTTGAAAAAGTAACCGCGATGGAAGATGATTTTGGCAAGTGGTATACGGATGTTGTAAAACAGGCTGAACTCGTTGATTATGGATCTGTTAGAGGAACAATGATTATTAAGCCATATGGATTTGCATTATGGGAAAACATGCGGGATGAGTTGGATCGACAAATTAAGGAAACAGGACATAACAACGTATCGTTTCCATTGTTTATCCCAGAAAGCTTATTACAAAAGGAAAAAGATCATGTTGAAGGATTCGCACCTGAAGTTGCCTGGGTTACACACGCTGGTGAAGATCAACTTGCGGAGCGGCTTTGTGTTCGCCCAACATCTGAAGTGCTCTTTTGTGAATACTATGCAAATAATATTCATTCATATCGAGATCTCCCAATGCTGTATAATCAGTGGGCTAATGTTGTGCGTTGGGAGAAAACGACCCGTCCATTTTTGCGGTCCTTAGAATTCCATTGGCAGGAGGGTCATACATGCCATGCCACGCATGAAGAAGCGGTGGAAGAAACAGAGAAAATGCTGAATGTGTATGCGGATGTCTGTGAAAACTATTTGGCCATGCCGGTTCTTAAAGGTACGAAGACCGAAAAAGAAAAGTTTGCGGGTGCTGAATATACATTGACGATTGAAAGCTTAATGCATGATGGAAGAGCACTGCAAGCAGGCACGTCTCATTTATTTGGAACAGGTTTTGCTGAAGCCTTTGACATTCGTTATTTAGATGAAAAAGGTGAACAACAGTATGTTCATCAAACATCTTGGGGTATTACAACACGATTAATAGGTGCTTTGATTATGGTGCATGGTGATAATCGAGGTCTAGTGATTCCGCCGCGGATTGCACCAACGCAAGCGATGATTGTACCGATTGCTCAACATAAAGAAGGCGTACTAGACAAGGCGTATGATTTACGTGATCAGTTAAAAGATATTGCCCGTGTCGATATTGATGCGAGTGATAATATGCCTGGATGGAAGTTTAATGAAAGTGAAATGAAAGGGTACCCTGTACGAATTGAACTGGGACCTCGAGATATCAAAAATGAACAAGTTGTTCTTGTTCGAAGAGATACTGGTGAAAAAGAATCTGTTGCCATTGATGACTTGAATAGTCGTTTACCAGCCTTACTAGAAGATATCCAACAAAATTTATTTAATAAGGCATTGGCACACCGAGAAGAAAAGACCCACAATGTCTCAACGATGGAGGCATTTAAACAAACGCTTGATGAACAAGGTGGTTTTATTAAAGCGATGTGGTGTGGTGAGTTGGCTTGTGAAGAGGAGATTCGTGAAGAAACAGGCGCGACGTCCCGTTGTATTCCGTTTGAACAAGAACGCATTTCCGAGTCTTGTGTCTGCTGTGGTAAAGAAGCTAAAGACTTGGTATATTGGGGTAAAGCCTATTAATAACATTAAAAAACCAAGAATACATAATAGTGTTCTTGGTTTTTTATTATAAAAATCGCTTTCTAACATTTTGTGTTGGGATCGTGCAATGGTCCTTTTTCCCAAACCATTTATAACGATTTTTTGAGATGATGTTATAGAAAAAATCACGAATAAGTCTTGGAACTATAATGAGTGGGTAGGATAGTTTGACACATCCTCGAAGATGCTTAGCGACTTTTAGAGCAGCTGTGGATTTGCTATACCACTTATCGCCATCAATATACAAAAAGCTATCCATATGCGTTGGAATTTGATGCTGTTTTAGCAGCTTGATGCCAGACTCACTTTGTAACGATGCAAATTTAAAACGGCCTTTGGGGTCCCTTTTAATGATAAATTGGACGCTGGCATCACAAAAATGGCAATCACCATCAAATAAAATGATCTTCTCCATATTTTCCCTCACCCCTATATCGTCACTTCCATTATACAATATATATTCGCAGACCACTACAACGCTTTAGCAATCGCTTTGTGCAATGTGTTCGGTTTTGTTTGAGGTGCAAAGCGATCAACAACTTGTCCTTGACGATTGATGAGAAACTTTGTAAAGTTCCATTTAACTTCACTACTAAAAAAGCCTTTGGATTGTTCTGTTAAATATTTATATAAAGGATGTTTATCTTTACCTTT
>Ga0209487_1004821_pt1 | contig 10251 bp, 8 predicted proteins | sample Poulit2012_FD_187524 | JGI IMG/M metagenome (GOLD analysis project Ga0209487, IMG submission 187524) | Agricultural soil microbial communities from Georgia to study Nitrogen management - Poultry litter 2012 (SPAdes) (version 2) | ecosystem: Environmental > Terrestrial > Soil > Agricultural land... | reverse complement strand
TGCCCGCCCGGAGCGCTGCAAATTTGCACCCGGGCCATCAATCACACGCACGACCGAGCCGCGTACCGCCTGAACGACCGTGGACGTTCCACCAACATCTACACCAACAAAGGCGGTGTCGGCGTCGAGGTCGTGTAGGGATTCCATAGACATGTGCTCAAGTTACGCCACGGACGCGACAGCGCTCAAGTGGCCGGCACAGCAGGGAGCGGTAACAGCTGAACGCTCAACGCGAAGTGCTCAAAGCTCCTCAGAGCTCAAGCTCAAAGCCCAGCGCTCAAAGCCCAAAGCTCAAAGCTCAAAGACCAACGCTCAAAGACCAACGCTCAAAGCCCAAAGCCCAAAGCTCAACGTTCAAGCTCAAAGCCCAGCGCTCAGCCCAGCGCTCAAAGCCCAAAGCCCAAAGCCCAAAGCTCAACGCTCAACGCTCACAGCCCAAAGCTCAACGCTCAACGAATTCTCCCCTCCACAAACCGCTCGATACCGCGCAGATGAGCCTCGGCGAGCCGCCGGATGAATGCCGGATCGCGGAGCGCCGCCTCTTGCTGAGGAAACATCATGTAGAGCGATTCGGTGAGCACCGCCGGCATCCAGGTGGGACGGGCGAGCGCGAGGCTCCGGCGAATCGCGCCGTTGTTCGGGATGCCCGTCGTCGCGGCGATCTCATCGACGAGTAATCGTGCAAGGTCCTCGGCAAAGTCGTTGAAGTAGTAGACCTCCGAGCCGTGGTTCTCGAATGGGTTCACGCCGTCCGGAAAGGCATTATTATGAACCGAGATCAGAAGATCAGCGTTTTGATCTACGGCATACGCGACGCGGGCCCACAATTCTTCGGATGCATCGCGGCTGACCATCACCTCGTTCGTCTCGCGGGTCATGATGACATCGGCGCCTCGATCCTCGAGCATTTTGCGAAGCTCGCGCGCGATGGCGAGGTTCGCCTCGGCCTCAGCCAGATGCGTTGGGCCAATGGCACCGCCAGGTGGATGACCGGGGTCGACGAGGACGCGGAGTCCACGAACTCCCGATGCTTCAGGTGTCTTCCGCAGGCGCACCACCAGAAGGCTGTCACTTTCGAAGAAAGCCTGATATCCCCAGAAGGCACCCGCCAGGTCGAAGGACAGCGTCATCGAATCAGGAGCAGCGGCCGAAACAACAGCTGAGCGAAGCCATGAGTCTGAGCCCGTTGCTGCCGGCGCCGTCGCGCCATTTACTCTATAGAGCGTGAGAGTCGCCGTGCTTGAACCATCGCTCCTCACCACGAACGGGACGCGGGGGACACCCAGCCGGACATCGACGCTCTGATCATTGGGCACCACGTCTATCGACTGCACCTGTGCCGGCTCCAACGTCCCAGACGACTCGAGTCGCAAAAAGCTCTCGCTCATCCAGGCGTCGGCGCCGTCGGCCAGCTGAATGCGGAGCTGATCACCAAGGCGTCCCGTCACGAGCACGCGCGTGTCGGGGAGCATAAACAACGTGCGCTCGCCGTTGGGTGTGGCGGATGCATGCGCCGTTTGGGACCCGGTGTCGATGCGGTCTCTCCCTTCGTTCGACACCACTGCAACGCGCGGCGGTGAGATGGGTGTGGGTTGCGGCGCGCGCCGCTCCGGCTCGCGGTAGGTATACGTCAATGCGTCGCGGGCGCCGTTCGCCTCGGCCTCCAGCCGATAGACGCCGTCGCGTGGGACGCGAACATACGCGAGGAAGCCGCCATTCGGCGCGACAGGTACGGGCTCGCCGTTGATCAATAAGCGAGCGCGGCCGGTACCCACACTGCCAAAAACAAACGTCGAATCGACGTTCGGGCGCAGTTGATTCGGCGGCGGATATGCAAGGGAAATCGCAAGCTCCCCGTCAACCTCTTGCACCGGAGGCAGATTGCCGATGGGCTCCGGACGAAGAAGTGGCTCGCGCGCCGTACCGCATGCGGCGAGCGTCATGACGAAAAGCGTCAACAGTCCCAGCCGTACGAAGCCTTGATACATAGTCGAACCAATGAGCAATGGAGATGGCGGTGTTCCTCCAGAGGACACCGGCGTCGTGATTGTGGAGGAGCGATATTAGCAAGCGTCGAAAACTATGAGAAGCGGCTTCGACCGGCTGCAACGGTGCTGCAAACACGGCACCATTGCAGCATCGCGTATCCGGTGTGACCGCTGCAGCACGTCTTTATCAACGCTTGTTGCGCTACGCCACTGCACGGCAACGGAGATTGGCGCCGGCACCGTATCTTACGGGCTTCCCGAAACCAGTTTACTGCCCCGCCATTGGCGGCATCGTCGTCCGGACATTTCCGCGGATTAACCTATGCCAGTTACGCAGAACGAGCCAGAAGTCAACCTCCAGCTCGCCCTTGATCACGGCCTCAACGAAGAGGAATACGGCTGGATCGTCGAGAAACTCGGCCGAACCCCGACATTCGTCGAGCTCGGTATCTACTCGGTGATGTGGAGCGAGCACTGCTCGTACAAGAACTCCATCGCCCAGCTGAAGACGTTGCCCCGTGAAGGCGGCGCGCTGCTCGTGGACGCCGGAGAAGAGAACGCAGGCCTCGTTGATATTGGGGATGGACTTGCGGCGGCGTTCAAAATTGAGTCGCACAACAGTCCGTCGGCTGTTGAGCCTTACCAGGGTGCGGCCACTGGTGTAGGTGGCATCCAGCGCGACATCTTTACGATGGGTGCCCGGCCGATCGCCTCACTCAACTCGCTCAGATTCGGCCCACTCGATAGTCCGCGTGTTCGCTTCTTGCTCGACGGCGTTGTGCGCGGCATTGGCGATTACGGCAATGCGTTTGGTGTGCCCACCGTTGCGGGCGAGGTGTACTTCGACAAAAGCTACGAAGGAAACCCGCTCGTCAATGCGATGAGCGTCGGCGTGGTAAAAGCGGGGGATACCGCCTCGGCTATCGCCATCGGTGCCGGCAATCCCGTGTTCATCGTGGGCTCGACGACGGGCCGGGACGGGATTCACGGCGCGACGTTCTCGTCGAAGGAGCTGTCTGAAGATACCGAGGCCGACCGGCCAAACGTCCAGGTCGGCGACCCGTTTACCGAGAAGCTGTTGCTCGAAGCCACACTCGAGGCAATAGCAACGGGCGCCGTTGTTGGGATTCAAGACATGGGCGCTGCGGGCATCACGTGCTCCTCGTGCGAGATGAGTGCCAAAGGTGAGTCGGGCATGATCCTGCATATCGAGCGGGTCCCGATGCGTGAAGAGGGCATGACGCCGTACGAGATCATGCTCTCCGAAAGCCAGGAGCGGATGCTCATCGTATGTGAGAAAGGACGGGAAGACGAGCTGAAGGCCGTGTTCGATAAGTGGGATCTCCACATCGCGAACATCGGCGAAGTTACGGACGACGGCCGGGTTCGCGTGATGTGGCACGGCGAAGAAGTGGCCAACGTGCCCGCGGAGCACCTGGTGCTCGGAGGCGGAGCTCCCGTGTACATCCGGGAAACCAGGCGGCCGTCATATCTCGATGAGACGGCTGCTTTTAACATCGACTCGATCGACGATGTCGCCGCGGCCGACGTTGACCACACGCTGCTGTCTCTCCTCGGCGACCCGAACATCGCATCGAAGAAGTGGATCTTTGATCAGTACGACAAGACGGTTCGGACGAACACGATCGCCGGCCCCGGCCCGACTGACGCGGCCGTTATCCGGCTGAAAGGCACGAACCGTGCGCTGGCGGTTCAGGTCGATTGCAACGGCCGCTACGTGTATCTCAACCCCCGCCGCGGCGCGCAGATCGCGGTAGCTGAATCGGCGCGCAACGTTGCGTGCGCCGGTGGCCGACCCCTGGCCGTAACTAACTGTCTCAACTTCGGCAATCCGTACAAGCCTGAGGTTTACTGGACGTTCGCCGAGGTCATCAAGGGAATGGGTGAGGCCTGTCGCGCGTTTGAAACACCGGTGACGGGCGGAAACGTCTCGTTCTACAACGAAAGCCCGGAAGGCGCCGTCTTTCCGACACCCACCATCGGCATGCTGGGTCTGATCGAAGACCTGAAGCACGTGACGACGTCGGGCTTTAAGAACGACGGCGATGTGGTCTTCCTGATCTCTCCACAGGGATGGCGTCACAAAAATGACATCGGCGGCTCAACGTACCTCGCGTCGATTCACGGCCGGACAGCCGGCGATGCTCCGCACTTCGAAATCGCCGAAGAGAAATCGGTGATAGCGGCGCTGCTCGCTGCGATCCGGGACGGCTTCATCCAGAGCGCGCATGATGTGTCGGACGGCGGTCTTCTGACGTGTCTTGCCGAGAAAGCCATTTTCGCGGAGGAGCTGGGCGCCAATATCGAACTCAATGCGGAAGGTGTGCGCCGCGACGCCGTCCTGTTTGGGGAGGCGCAGTCGCGTGTGGTGGTCACCGTACCGGCAGATCTGGCTGAGAATTTCGCTGACTTCGTCTGGAAACAGGGCGCCGAAGCCACATGGATCGGCGGCGTCGTTGCCGATCGATTCCGCGTGACGCTCGATGGTGAGGAGATCATCGATACCGACATCGCTCGATTAGCCGCGCCGTACTATGATAGCATTCCGAGCCGGATGGAGGGGTGAGCGGCTTTCAGGAAGCGGCACGCGATACGCTCGGCATCCGCGAACGGACTTCCCCGTGGCGTCACATCCCCTCGAAACTCGACGGCGTGCGGCCTGTTCGTAACGTTCGTTCCACTGGCGACACATATCGACATCACCATATACGACATCACAATTTAAACGCACGATAGAAATGGCTGCAGACGTTAAGTACGTGACGCTAACCGACGACAACTTTAAGGACGAAGTCCTGAATTCGGATGTACCGGTTCTCGTGGACTTCTGGGCTACCTGGTGTGGCCCGTGCCGCATGATTGCGCCGACGATTGAAGAACTTGCCTCAGAGTTCGAAGGTCGGGCGAAGGTCGGCAAAGTCGACGTTGACGCCAATGCACGCGTGGCCGCTCAGTACGGCATTCGGTCGATCCCGACGTTGCTCTTTTTCAAAGACGGCGAAGTTGTCGAACAGCAGATCGGAGCCGCTCCTAAGCGCGTTCTGACGGAGAAGCTCGAAGCGCTGGCCACCGCGGCCGCGTGATCGCGCGCTTATTTTGAGCTTCCCGGATGTGATTTCTGATTGTGACGCATAGGCGGAGCACGGTGACCCATCGGCTCCGCCTTGTCACGATTACTTAGTTTCAGGCCGGCCGGCAACGACAGTCGGCCGAACCCATCGTACTTCAGCAAGACCATGAACGTAACCGGCACCAATTCAAACAACGATCTCTCCGGCTTCGACTTTTCGGATGCCGAACAGGCACAGGTCGTCATCGTGGGGAGCGGTCCGGCCGGATTCACCGCCGCGCTGTACACCGCGCGCGCCAACCTTGAGCCCATCGTGTATCAGGGGCCCGAGCCGGGCGGTCAGCTCGTTACGACGACCGACGTTGAAAACTTTCCCGGCTTCCCCGACGGCATCATGGGTCCCGAGATGATGCAGCTTTTCGAGCAGCAGGCGCGCCGCTTCGGAGCGGACATCCGTTACGGTACCGTCACGCGCGTCGATTTGTCCGAGCGGCCGTTCAAGCTGGTCGTTGATGACGAGAAGACGCTGCTCGCTCAGACGGTGATCATCTCGACGGGAGCATCCGCCAAATACCTCGGCCTCGAGAACGAACGGCGCCTGCTTGGCCGCGGCGTGTCGGCATGTGCCACCTGCGACGGCGCGTTCTTCCGCGATGAAGAGGTCGTCATCGTCGGCGGCGGAGATACGGCGATGGAAGAGGCACTCTTCCTGACCCGGTTCGCCTCTAAAGTGTATGTGGTACACCGGAGGGAGGAGCTTCGTGCGTCCAAGATTATGCAGGAGCGTGCCTTCGCCAACGAAAAGATCGAGTTCGTCTGGAACTCGCAGGTCGTTGAGGTGCTCGGAGGCGATGAGGTAGACGGCGTGGTCGTTCGCAACGTGAAGACAGGCGAGGACTCTGAGCTCCCGGTTAAGGCGCTCTTCGTTGCAATCGGTCATCAGCCCAACACGCAGGTGTTCGAAGGGTGGCTGGAGATGGATGCGCAGGGTTACATCAAAACGAAGGGCGACTCTACCTACACCAGCATTCCGGGCGTCTTTGCGAGTGGAGATGCCCAGGACCACGTTTACCGGCAGGCCATCACGGCGGCGGGAACGGGCTGTATGGCGGCGATTGACGCCGAGCGCTGGCTCGCAGAGCACGGCGTGATCGAAGGCGGCCGCACCGAAACCGAGTACCACGCTGCACCGGCCGTTCAAAGCGCAGATGCCGAGCTTCTTGGTGATGCCTGATCGTCTGCGCGGTCTCGGTGGGGCGATTCTTCTCACGGCGGCGTTTCTGATAGCCGCATGCGGTGGGGAGACCGGCCCCACGTTGACGGTCGAATCGGAATCCGCGGTTGCCGATCGTACGGATGTGGACGCAACCGGTGAGGATCGCATCGCTCGCCGACGTTCAGGGGGCTCCGTAGCCGATCATGTGCAGGATGCCCAGACCGAAGCGCGCGTACTGCTTGCGCTGGCTGACGATGCACGCCTATCCGCCTATCCGTTTACTGTCGAAGTAGTCGAGGGCGAAGTCGTGCTGTCCGGGAACGTCGGGACGCAATCCGAACAGCAGCATGCCGTCCAGGTCGTGAATTCTGTCGACGGCGTACGCCGGGTTGTCAACGGCATCACGTTTACCGAGACCGTGGCGTCAGAGCCGGCACCTGCCGGCGGGAGCACTAACGGCGGTGCTCCCGAAACGCGACGTGCCGCATCGGCTCCTGAAGCCGAGTTCCACACGGTGCAATCGGGCGAATCTCTGTGGGCGATTTCGCGCCGGCACGGCGTTTCGGTCGAGGATATCCGCCGCCTCAACAACTTGCAGGGAAACAACGTGAGACCCGGGCAGCGCCTCCGGATCCGATAGCGTGCGCCCTATCCCTTGAACAAGTTCTTCAGGACGAACCAGATATTTTCGCGCCGTTCACGGAGCCGCCGAGAGAAGTACGGCACCCACTCCGTGCCATACGGAACGTAGACGCGCATGTTATAACCTTCACCAGCGAGCTGCTGCTGCGTGTCGGTGCGGATGCCGTAGAGCATCTGAAACTCGAACCGGTCGCGGCCAATCCCCTCCCGCTCGACAAATGACTTCGTTGCCTCGATCAGACTGTCGTCGTGCGTGGCGATGCCGGGGTAACGCGCGTTCGCGATGAGCATCTCAGCATACTCGATGAATCGCTCGCGGATCGTCGGCATATCCTGATATGCAATGGATGCCGGCTCCTTGTATGCGCCCTTGCACAACCGCACACGCGCATCCAGCTTGCACATCCGTTCGACGTCCTGCTTCGTGCGCTTCAGGTACGCCTGCAACACAATCCCCACGTGGTCAGGGAAGTCGGGATACACGGCTTCGAAGAGTGATATCGTCGACTCTGTGGTATCACTCCCTTCCATATCGAGCCGGACGAAAACGTCGGCCTCTTTCGCCTTTGTCAACAGATCTTTCAGATTGGCGAGGCAGAACTCCTCATCAATCTTCTGCCCGAGCATCGAAAGCTTGATCGATATATTGACGTCGCGGCTCGTCGTCTGCTGCGCGAGCGTCTCGACGAGATCGATGTAGGCATCGCGCGCGGCGAGCGCCACCTGACGATCCGAGACGTACTCGCCCAGCAAATCAAGCGCAACGTGCATCCCCGAATCGCTCAAGCGATCAACCACGGGAAGCGCTTCCGCCAGGGTTTCGGCGGCGACGAAGCGACGAGCTAAAAAGAAGGGTAACCGCATGATGTACCGGACGAAATTAGATCCGCAATAATACAGCGGAAGCCCATCGGCACAGCATCATCCTTCTCGAAGAGCCTGCGAAAGATCGTCGAGCAGGTCATCGATATGTTCGATGCCCGTCGATACACGAATCAGCGAATCAGGAATGGCCGAAAGCTGTTCGATCGACGCCCGATGCTCGATCAGGCTCTCTGTTCCGCCGAGGCTCGTCGCGCGGCGGAACACACGGCACCGGCGTACGACTTCTTTGGCGGCCTCGGCACCATCCTTCATCTCAAATGACAGCATCCCTCCGAAATCATCCATCTGCGACCGAGCGGTATCGCGCCCTGGATGCGACGGCAGTCCGGGATAATGAACCGCTGCTACCTGTGGATGCTCCGATAGGAAATCGGCAATACGTCTGGCGTTGAGGCACTGTGTACGGATCCTCACGGCGAGCGTCCGCATGCCGCGCATTGCGAGCCACGCGCTGAAAGGATCGAGCACGGCGCCGTACGACTGCTGGATTTCGCGCAAAGGGCCGGCCAGCTCAGAGCCTTCTTTCACGACGGCGACGCCGGCAAGGACATCGGAATGGCCGGAGAGAAACTTGGTGACGGAGTGGACCACCACATCGGCGCCGAGCTCAAGCGGCCGCTGAAGTAGCGGTGTGGTGAACGTGCCGTCAACGGCGACGTGCGCTCCCTTGTCGTGTGCGAGTTGAGATATGGCGCGGAGGTCGGTGATGTGGCCGAGCGGATTCGACGGCGTCTCCAGCCAGAGCAGTCGCGTGGGCTCACGAAGGGCCTCTTCCACCGCACTGAGATCAGTCGTGTCGACATAGTCATATCGCAGCTTCCAACGAGAGAACACATCCGCAAGGACCTTGCGGACGCCGTAGTACAGATTGTCCGGCAGTAACACGCGGTCGCCGGGCTCGAAAAGCTGAAAGACGGAGGAAATCGCGGCCATACCGGATGCAAACGCCATGGCATCGCCACCTTCTTCAAGGCGTGCCATCAGCGACTCGAACTGCTCTCGGTTCGGATTCGTCGCGCGAGTGTAAACGTAGCGAGGATCTTCCCCCGGTACGCGTTCGAATGTCGTCGCGAGATTGATGGGCGGGATGACGGCGCCCGTTTGCGGATCGGGGTCATATCCGGCGTGGGCGAGTAGTGTCTCGAGACGATTCTGCATAAAAGATCTTGCGAAGGACGGCCGGGTGCGCCGCGCCTATTTATTTTGTGAGGGAGACAGAGCCATTTATCGAGCTGAGATGATATGGATGCCACCATTGCCAACTTGCGGCGTGAATATGCGAAACAGGCGCTGGACGAACAAAGCGTTGCAGCGGAGCCGCTGGCACAATTCAGAATCTGGTTCGATGCCGCGCTTGCATCAGGAATCGTCGAGCCGAATGCGATGCTGTTGTCAACAGCGGATGCCGATGGGCGGCCGTCTGCACGTGTGGTGTTGCTGAAGGATATCGACGACCGTGGTCTTTCCTTCTACACGAACTATAACAGCCGAAAGGCGGACGATATCGCGGCGAATCCGCGTGTGTCGCTAACGTTCTGGTGGCAGGAGCTGGAACGACAGGTGCGGGTGGAAGGCCGCGCGGAGCAGCTCGCCGAGTCCGAGTCTGACCTCTACTTTGCCTCGCGCCCTCGCGGCAGCCGCCTCGGCGCGTGGGCATCGCCGCAGAGCGCCGTCGTGACCTCGCGCGAGGAGCTCGAGCACGCGCTCGAGGAGGTGGAAACACGCTTCGGCGACGGAGACGTCGCGCGCCCGCCGCACTGGGGCGGCTACCGAGTGGTGCCCGACGTTGTCGAGTTCTGGCAGGGCCGCCCGGCCCGGCTTCATGACAGGATCCGATACCGGCGCAGCAGTGACAAATGGCTGATCGAGCGATTGGCGCCGTGAGAGCTTTGAGCGCTGAGCGGTGGGCAATGAGCACGGGAGCGGTGAGCAATGAGCGGGAGTGCTGAGCGGTGGGCGCGGAGCAGAGCACTGAGCACTTAGCGGTGAGCGGTGAGCGGTGAGAGGTGAGCGGTGGGCACTGAGCAATGAGCAATGAGCAATGAGCGGGAGTGCTGAGGGTGGGCGCGGAGCAGAGCACTGAGCGGCGAGCATTGAGCACGGGAGCGCTCAGCGGTGGGCACTGAGCAATGAGCAATGAGCAATGAGCGGGAGTGCTGAGCAGAGCACAGAGCACCAACTGCCAACTAAAACCATACGCCCGGAACCCCAGCTCAACGCCCAAAGCGCAGAGCCCAATGCTCACAGCTCAATGCTCCCAGCCCAGAGCACCAACTGCCAACTAAAACCATACGCCCGGAACCCCAGCTCAACGCCCTAAGCGCAGAGCCCAATGCTCACAGCTCAAAGCTCACAGCCCAAAGCACAGAGCGCCAACTGCCAACTAAAACATACGCCCGAAACCCCAGCTCAACGCCCTAAGCGCAGAG
>Ga0209487_1004820_pt1 | contig 10251 bp, 7 predicted proteins | sample Poulit2012_FD_187524 | JGI IMG/M metagenome (GOLD analysis project Ga0209487, IMG submission 187524) | Agricultural soil microbial communities from Georgia to study Nitrogen management - Poultry litter 2012 (SPAdes) (version 2) | ecosystem: Environmental > Terrestrial > Soil > Agricultural land... | reverse complement strand
AGTACGGATGACAGCGACGAATGCGACCCATGGTGGCGACGTCCCGACGGTGGACGAGGCGACGCTGCAGGGCTACGCGAGCCTGCCTCCGGAGAAGTTCGCGCAGATCCAGGAGATGGCCCGCACGGGTATCTACGAGATCCGCGGGGCCGGCGGTAAGCGCCAGGTGCCCTCCTTCGACGATCTGACCTTTCTCACCTCATCCATCTCGCGCTATCCGCTCGAGGGCTATCGTGAGCGCTGCGACACCGCGACCGTGCTCGGGACACGGTTCGCCGAGAACCCCGTGCGATTGTCCATTCCGATCACGATCGCCGGGATGAGCTTCGGTGCGCTCTCGGCCACGGCCAAGGAGTCGTTGGGACGGGCGGCCTCGGCGATGGGGACCTCCACCACCACCGGTGACGGTGGGATGACCGAGGAGGAGCGGCAGGCCTCGGACACCTTGGTGTACCAATGCCTGCCCTCGCGCTACGGCTTCAATCCCTACGACCTGCGGCGGGCTGACGCCGTCGAAGTCGTGGTCGGTCAGGGCGCCAAGCCCGGTGGCGGCGGCATGCTGCTCGGGCAGAAGGTCAGCGAACGGGTGGCGCAGATGCGCACCCTGCCACCGGGAATCGACCAGCGCTCGGCCAGCCGACACCCGGACTGGACCGGTCCCGACGACCTCACCATCAAGATCCAGGAACTGCGAGAGGCCACCGGCTGGAAGGTGCCCGTCTACGTCAAGGTGGGCGCGACGAGGGTGTCCAACGACGTGAAGCTCGCCTGTGCAGCAGGGGCCGACGTCGTCGTCGTGGACGGCATGACCGGCGGCACCGCGGCCACTCAAGAGGTGTTCATGGAGCACGCCGGTATTCCCACCCTCGCCGCGGTGCGCCTGGCCGCCGAGGCGCTGCGGGAGATCGAGATGGACACGCAGGTACAGCTCGTCGTCTCCGGCGGCATCCGTAGCGGCGCGGACATCGCCAAGGCGCTCGCACTGGGCGCCGACGCGGTGTCGATCGGAATGGGCTCGCTGGCGGCGCTGGGGTGCAACTCGGCCACGGTTCTCATGGATGGCGCCGAGGTCGACGTCACCGACGACTATGCGCGGCTGGGCACCAAGCCGGGCTACTGCCACCACATGCACACCGGCCGCTGTCCCGTCGGTATCGCCACACAGGATCCGGATCTGGAGAAGCGGCTCGATCCGGAGGTCGGCACGCAACGGGTCACGAACTACCTCAAGGCGCTGATGATGGAGCTCACCACGCTGGCGCGCGCGTGCGGGAAATCCGACGTGCACAACCTGGAGCCGGAGGACTTGGTCGCGCTGACACTGGAGTCGGCCGCCATGGCCCAGGTTCCGTTCGCCGGCACCAACTGGATACCCGGTCAGTAACTGTCGGTGCGCTCCGTGCTGCCGGGTCGGACTGGAGACTCGACTACGCCGGGGACCACACTTACCGAACCGTGCGCGCACTTCGTGCCGGCAGGTGAGCACTTGAGCCGCCCACGGTCCACAGTGCGAGCAATATGCCTCGTGCGAGGTCGCTGCCCGAGTGATGGCCAACCGCCAAGAGGGCCGCGAGGGCGGGCGTCAGCGGGCTGGCGGACTCAAGGGTCCGCAGAAGTTCGGCGAGCTCTGGAATGGCCTCGCCTCGCGCTGCGTGCACCAGCAACGCTCCCGAGGCGGTCGTGGTCGAGGATCGATGGTCGTCCACTACGGTGCGCACCGTCCGTGCGCCCAGGTCTCCGGACTTGTCTCGGAGTGCGGCGAGGCCGATGAGCAGCCCGCAGAGCACGTCGTCGCCCGACGGCGTCAGCCCGGGCCCACGCCCGATAAGGGCCCGAGTCGCACGCCTAGTCTGTCGTTCGTCGCCACGAAGGAGTGCCCGTGCTAAGGCCGCCTCGGGTTTGGCTAGCTCCGGCGGTGGCGGGAGCCCGCGGACCGCCAACAGGTGGGCGAACTCGGACGTGCGGGCAAGGGCGCGTTCCGGCTGCGTGAGGTGCACATGCGGCGGTGACCACGTCGAGCGGCCGACAACGCGCAGCACGGGATGCTTGAGCATTCCCCGTCCTACCAGAACCGTCGCACCTGGTCGCAGATCGTTGAATGGTTCGGCCTCAGCAGGCAGCGGGAGCACCACGCCGTTGGGGACCCGGACGGCGTCAGCCGACAGCAGGGCGAGAACCGGCGTGGCCGATACCCCGCATGCCAGGTAGGCCGCCGACCGGGTCGTCGCGACGACGTGGCAGACGCGCTCCGATGTCGCCACCACCTCGGCAACCGAGGTGCTGACTGACCCGTCGACCCTGCCCTCGAGCAGCCCGCTGGCCAGAACAGGCAGTGCCGACAAACGCATCGCTGCTAGCCTAGGACGCCACGCCGGTCAGCTCCGGAAAAGGCGCGCAGCGCTTTGACGAAGCACTCCAACGGCGCGTGTGTGATACCGGCCCCGATCTGGCCGACGCCGGGTTCGCGGTGTGAGATGCCAGTCGTGATGGTCGGCTCCAGACCAGAGTCGACGACGGCCCGTACGTCGATGCCGACGGGGCTGCCGACGAACTCAAGCCCCGGCAACTGGTAGTCGCGGTGCCGGGCCACCGTGATCGTGGCCATCCGTTGGCTGATCCGCCGGGCCTCGGCGGAGGTGCCCCCGATGAACCCGACGATAGCCGGGGCGGCGGCGAGTGCGAAGCCACCCAGACCGTGCACCTCCGCGATGGCACTGTCCCCGATGTCTGGGTTGGCGTCCTCAGCCCCGTAACCGGGGAAGTAGAGCCCATTGATCTCCGCAGCCGGCGCGGTGTACCAGGTATCGCCCGTACCGCTGACCCGGATACCTACCTCGACGCCGTTCCGGGCGAACGCCGTGACGATCGTCGAGTGCTCGATACCGTGGCCGGCCATGGTGGCCAGCTTGCTGGCCACCATGGAAAAGTTGAGAAACCAGTAGTTATTGGTTTTCAGGAACTCCAACGCCTCGTGACCGCCGAGCTCGGGGTGGCGCGCCAGTGCGGCAGCGAGTTCACGCGTCAGCAAGGCGCTGGAGGCGATGTTCCGGCTGTGGCACTCGTCGCCCATCTGCAAGGCCTGCGCGGTGATCGTACGTAGGTTGACCGGCTCGGGCAGGGAGCGCAGTGCCGCGCGTAGGCTGGGGCCGAGTCTCTTCTCCATCCAGCGCAATCGGTCCATCACGTCATCGCCAAGGGCCCCGTACCGCAGGCAGCGGCCCTGCCCCTCATTCAGGTTGGTGTAGGCCCGCCTGCCGGTGGCGGCGTCTTCGGCGACCACCAGTGGCATGGACCGGGAGATGATCCCTCCCATCGGGCCCACCGCGTCGTGGTGGTGGCAGGGCGCGAACGCTATCTCACCGGCGTCGGCCTGCTGCTCCGCCTCCTCCGGTGTATCGGCCCACCCCTCGAGCATGGCCGCGCCGACGACCCCTGCCCGCATCGGCCCGCACATCCGGTCCCACTCGATTGGCGGCCCGGCGTGCAACAGCAGACGCTCCTCGGCCAAAGCAGGGATTGCCTCGTGGGCCGGGCACACGTCGACCCACAGCGGCTGCACCGCGAGGATCCGTTCCATCGCCGCCATATTGGCGTGATGGACCGCCGGACTACCAACGAGATGGGCGAGCTGAAGGCCCAAGTCGGCATCGCCGAGTGCAGGCGGTCGCCAGTCCACAGTAGTTACGTCCACGCCGCTGTTGCGCACGGGCTCGGCAAAGCTGTCGAGCCCGACGTTGACGACCCGCAGCTCCTCTCCGAACAGTTGATCGACGCTCATCGGGGGCCCTCCAACTTCATCAGTAGGCTACAGGCCACCTGCGCGGCCGTCGTGCTGCTGTCCACCACAGCCGCCCCGGCTGCGCGCAGTTTCTGCTCCTGCACCGCGAACTGCTGCGAGTCGTGGGAGGTGCCAACGACGAACGCAACCACAACCGGCCCGTCGCCGGCGGCTGTGGACTCGGCGACCAGGGGAGCGAGTGCCCCAGCCGGATCGTCGTCGGCGCCATGCCCTAGCACCACGTCGAGAACGACGACCCCTGTGGCGGGGTCGTTCAGTGCGGAGCGCAGGAACTCGAGCCGGGTCGTCGGGTCGATCATCGGATGGGGCCTACCCGCCGTGAACACGTCGTCACCGAGGTCCAGCACCAGATGATCGAGCGGGAGATCCGGTGCGCCCTCTTGCTGCGTCCAGTCGGGGACCGCCCGGGCAAGCCGGTCGACGTGAGGTGCGATGAGTGCCTCCGCCTCGTAGGCAAACGTGCCCCCGGCGTACAGCGCCCGGAGCAGTCGTCGAGGACCGAGGTCCTCGATCATGCCTGCTAGGTCGGGGCTCTCCCGGGTTGGTAGGGGTCGCCCGAGAGAGATTGCCCCCGCAGCCATCGCGGCGTCGCGCAAGGTGGATGCCGTTGTGACGCCTGAGTCCGGGGCAGGCAGGTCGGCGCCGAGGAACGCGACCACAACTGGCTTGTCGACCGTCGCCGCGCGGGTGAGCACCCTCTCGGCGACGGACGACGCAGGTGGCTTGGACACGAGCACGATCACGGCGGTTTCAGGGTCGGTGGACAGCGCGTCGAGAGCGCTCAGCATCGACAGCCCACCGATCTCAGCGGACAGGTCATGGCTACCGACGCCGACAAGTTGGCTAATCCCGGCGCCCAACGAGTCCAGCAAGGTCGAGATCTGTTGCAGGCCGGTGCCCGACGCACCGATCAGGCCGACGTCACCCCGCCTGACCTCGTTGGCGAAGCCAAGCGCTGTGCCATTGATGATCGCCGTCCCACAGTCGGGCCCCATCACCAGCAGCCCCCGTTGGGTCGCCTCCTGCTTCAACATGAGCTCGTCGTCGATCGGAACCTTGTCACTGAACACGAACACATGCATGCCGTACTCGAGCGCCTTCAGCGCCTCCGCGGCGGCGTACTGGCCGGGTGTCGACACCAGCGCGAGGTTCGCTGGGACGTCGACGAGACGCCGGGGCGCCTCGGCCCCCGGGTCATCGCCTCCTTCGGACGCCGACCAGGGCTGTCGCAGCATGTCCTCCGCGTCCTGAAGGGCCGCGTCGAGAGCGTCGGCTTCGTCACCATCCATGGCGATGACGAGATCGTTGGGCCCTGCCTGTTCGGCCCCGGCCTCAAGAAGGCCCGAGCCGGCGAGCACCTCGAGGTTGGCATCGGTGCCCATCACCAGACTGATGGCACCGACCCCAGGCCTGCCGCGCAGTTCGGACGCGACGCGCATCAGCGCGACCGAGTCATAGTAGGAGTTTGATCGTATCCAGTTTCGCACCACCATTGGAAGTCAGGGGCACGGTGCCGTTCTCGGCCCGTTTGCCCACCCCCCTTTCAGTCCGTGCGTGCGGCTTTCCCGCACACGGCTTACCGATCATGTAGGTGACATGGTGACGCAGCCTAGAGTTGACCGACGGCGTCGCTGAGTCCGGACCCCGCAAAAGGACCTGCATATGGCCTTGGTGCTGAGAGGAACGGTTCGGCTCTCCCATCGTCAGGCCGACGAGGCTCCGGTATTCGCTTCACGCCGCGGCTCGCACATTCGCCAGGCTGCTTCCAGGACCCACCATGGTGTCACCATAAGCGGGGGCGGTGGTCCTGAGTCATGGTCTCTCCATGCCAGAAGGTAACCGTCCACCATCGGTACCTGCTGACAATGACCCGTGGCTTGGCCGACATCGGCGAGTCTGGCTAACGATTCAGCACCCGCCGCGGGTTGACCAGTTACGCGCCCGATTGCGCCTCAAGTAGGCGCAGCGCGTGCACCGCGAGCTCGATCTGCAACCGGCTCGTGGGGTGTCGCTCGATACCGCCAGTCAGACGCTCGATCTGCTCGAGGCGGTAGCGCAGGGTGTTGTAATGAATGTGCAGTTTCGCCGCGGCCTCCACACCGTTGCGCTGCTGCTGGAGGTAGACACCGAGGCTGTGTACGAGGCGGCCGTTTTGCTCGCGATCGTACTGCTGCAGGCTGCCGAGCGCCTCGTTCACCAGTTGCTGCAACTCGGTGGTGGGAATCTGGTTCAGTAGGCGGTAGATGCCCAGCTCGTCGTACCTGAGCACGAAATCGGTGCCGTGGACCTCCCGGCCGAGGGTAAGGGTCTCGACCGCCTCCTGGTAACTGCGGTGGTAGTCGCCGAAGTCGTCGGATGGCGTTCCGGCAGCGACCATCACAGCCCAGCCCGGGTGGGCGGTGATGATGGCGTCGTGAACGCGGCGGCCAATCGTTTCGAGGGATGACGACGAAGCGTCGACCAGCATGCACAATCCGGCCTGGCTGCCCCAGACGATCGCACCGTCGCCGGCCGCCGCCCGGACGAGGGGGACGAGTTGCTCTTCTCCCATGTGCACAGCTGGCGGGGATACGCTCCCAGGCTCGGCTATCTCAACGAGTATGGCCGCACGAGGCACGTGCAGGTCCCACCCCATGGCAGCCGCACGCCGGCACATCTCCGCACGGTCGGGCGGCCGCCGGGACACCAACTCCATCAGCAGCAGACTTCGGTACCGCTGCTCCCGGCTGGCAACCGCGCGTTCTTGTGTTGCCAGCATCGTGGCGATGGTCGTGGCGTGCTCCAGTGCCATGATCTGGTGGCTGAGCACGTCCCGATCGGTCCATAGGGCGACCTCGCCCTGCATGGTTCCCCCGATCGTAATGGGAAAGCGTGCGGCCGGCGGGGCATCAACTGGTGGTGCACCAGCGGAGGCGAGAACCCAGCCGTGCGCGTCCCGAACTGCCGCCCCACAGCCGGACAACTGCAGCAGAACGTCCATCAGGTCTTGGTAGGAGCCAGCACGCAGGGCTACAGCGGTGAGCTGGTCGTGAATGCTCCTGGACCGCTCCAACTCCATGGCCTGCTGATTCAGGACCGTACCGAGCACCTCGGCGAGGATGTCGTTGAACATCACCTCGCCGGGCAGTTCGAGAAGCGGAAACCCGAGGTGCTCGGCTGCCTCAATCATCAGCGGTGGCAGCGTCGGCAGGTAAGGACCGACCTTGACGCCCACCGCGGCCAGACCCCGCTCGGCCAACGTCGGGATAAGGGCCTCGAGAGCATCCGGATCGTCACGCAACGGGTAGGCGGTGGTCAGCAGCAACTCGCCGCCACGCATCCACCGGACGATGTCGGGAACCTCCATGATGTTCACAACTCGAATCCGACGAGCGCTGCCGCCGGCGCCGGCCACCAGCCGGGCACCCGCCAGACAGGGTAGTTCCAGCGCATCGGCAACACTGACGCCGTACTCGGAGTCCTCGCGCGCTGTGACCTGTGACACTCCCATTAAGATAGTATGGCATCCAGTATCAACCAGACCGCGCTTCTGCCGGTACCGATCGCCCATGACCGGCATCGGCAGCGGTCGTAGCCTCGTGACATGTCGACTCCAACAGCCGTTGTCGCCATTGGAGGCAACGCTCTACTGAGTGGGGGCGAAACCGCGACTATTGCCGAACAGTTCGCGGCCGCAACCGATCTCGCCGGTCCACTGGTTAACATGCTGGAGTCGGGCTGGCGAGTGGTGGTCACCCACGGGAATGGTCCACAAGTCGGCTTCATCAAGCGACGCTCCGACCTCGCCGCGACGCTCGCGCCGGAGTTGCCGCACCTTGACCTGGACATGTGCGTGGCGGACTCCCAGGGCAGCATAGGTTACATCCTCGCCAGTTCGTTTGCTAGCCGGCTCCGGTCACGCAATCGTCCCGACCGGGTCGCTGCGCTGCTCACGCACGTGCTCGTTGAGACGAGTGATTCCGCCTTCGAGGCACCAACCAAGCCAATCGGCAGTTTCTACACCGAGAGTGAGGCACGTCGTCTGGCCGCCGAGCACGGCTGGGCCGTCGCCGAGGACTCCGGTAGGGGCTGGCGCAGGGTTGTGCCGTCGCCGTCTCCGCGCCGCGTCCTCGAGCAGGACGCCATCCGTGCCCTGGTCGAGGGCGACTTCCTAGTGGTGGCATGTGGCGGCGGGGGCATCCCGGTGGTGGAAACCGAAGACCGCGCTTACCAGGGCGTCGAGGCCGTCATCGACAAGGACCTCACGTCGACGCATCTCGCCGCCGAGCTTGAGGCGGACCTGCTGGTGATGATGACCGGCGTATCTCAGGTCGCGATCAACTTCGGACGCGAGGATGAGCGCATGCTCCACCGGGTTCCGGCGTCCGAGGCGCGGACGCATCTTGCCGATGGCCAGTTCCCGCCCGGCAGTATGGGACCCAAGATCGAGGCTGGGCTGCAGTTCTTGCGGCGCGGCAGCGGTGAAGTGCTCGTGACGTCCCCGGATCATCTGTTGGCCTCGTTAGAGGGTCATGACGGCACCTGGCTGGTCCGAGACGGGACCGACATCTGGGCTGACGCATCCGTGAGCACCTCGATCGGCGCTACCTCCAGCCCGGACCGGCGATGAGATGGAAGCCATCCGACACTGTGCCCAGACGAGGTTGCATACCTACCCGTCGCCGACGCCACGGTGGATCTGGATTCAACCGGGCTGGTCGGCACGCAGCGAATGCACCAGTGCGCTGGCGAAGCGGGCGAGTTGCAGGTCAGTGCCACGTGCTCCGACCAAGGTCAGCCCTAGCGGCATGTTCTGGTGACTGGTCAACGGTACGGTGACCTGTGGCGTACCCGTGAGCGGAGATATGCACAGTAGATAGGTGGACTGCAACCGGGTCGCACCGATCTCATCCGGGCTCGCACTCCGCAGGGGTGCGATAGACGCCGTGGTGGGCAGGACAAGGACTGACCCCAGCGTCAGTATCGAGTCCAACTGTTCCCGAATATCTTCACGGTGAAGGCGAGCCTGCTCGTAATCCTCGGTGCTGATGTTCGACGCCGCGGCGAGACGCTCGCGGGGACCGGGGCTCAGCTTCGGCTGGACCTGTTCGATCCACGATCGGTAGCTACGCCAGACCTCGTAGCCCTGAATGAGACGGAAGCTCTCCATCCACCGATCTAGTCCCTCGGGAGCGACAACGACATCCTTCCGGTTCTCGACCGAGCGGCCAACCCGTTGGACGGCGGGATCGAGTGCATCACGAACCGCGACATCGACGCAGTCGAAGCAGTCCTCAGCCCGATACACGGTAGTGACGCCGGAGTCACTGTCGTCCTCATCCAGCATGACCCGTGCGAGCCGTTCGAAAACGCTAGGCTCGTCGGCCATGAATCCGACGACGTCCATGCTCGGACAGTAGGGGGCCTCGCCGTCGCTAGGTACACGGTCGTAGGTCGGGCGCATCCCGATCAGTCCCGTATAACTGGCCGGGACTCGGACTGAGCCCAGGCAATCGCTGCCGAGCGCGAAGTCGACTAGCCCACCGGCAGTCGCCGCGGCGGATCCACTTGAGGATCCGCCAGCATAACGCCACGGATCGTGCGGATTCACCGGCGAGCCATAATTCCAGTTCTCGCCACTGATGCTGTAACAGATCTCATCGCACACGGTCTTGCCAACCAGATCGGCGCCTGCCTCCAGCAGCCGGGTTAGGATGCTGGCCGTGGACTGACTGACGGACTGGGCGCTCAGGTAGTCAGGGTGGCCGTTGCCGACGCTGCTTCCCTTGACATCGAACACGTCCTTGGCTGCGAACGTGAGGCCGGACAGCGCCCCCGTCTCTGCGCCTCGCAGCGCAACATGATTGTCGCGAACGAACGCCTGCAGCCCATCATAAGGGGGCCGATCACTGACGACGAGTCGCTGTCCCCTGGCCGAAGGCCGTAGCATCGTTGGTGTGGTCGACACAGTTCTCCAAGTTGTCGCATGTCCAAGCAGGAGGAGATTCTCACGCTGGCATTGCGCATAGTGGTGTCCTCTTGTCCGTCAGCCTATTGAACAACACGGACAAGTGTCGTTAGCTTCCGAAGCCAGATTTCGTCGGTCGAAGTTGGCCTCTACTGCCCGTTCGACCCGCTTGGTGTGAGGCTCGTAGCCACTGCGCACACGCGTGTCATGGTGCGGGGTACCAGGAGAGGGCCTGCGTTGCCATGACCGAGTGCCAATGACACCCATCCTCGCTCACAGCAGAATGTGGTGATCAAACTGACCACGCAGAGCCCCGCAACTGCGGCAGCCGGGCATCGTGGAGCGTCACCAGGGGCGAAGGGATGGCGATGGCGAAATGGGCCCCAACGAGCACGACGAAGAAGGACCCGAGCTCACCAGAGAAGCGCCAGAAAGCACCACAGACACACCAGAACGCGACATCGGGAAACTGACTGAGCTCAGGCGACGCCTGAGCTCAGTCAGT
>Ga0209487_1004819_pt1 | contig 10254 bp, 5 predicted proteins | sample Poulit2012_FD_187524 | JGI IMG/M metagenome (GOLD analysis project Ga0209487, IMG submission 187524) | Agricultural soil microbial communities from Georgia to study Nitrogen management - Poultry litter 2012 (SPAdes) (version 2) | ecosystem: Environmental > Terrestrial > Soil > Agricultural land... | reverse complement strand
GACAGGAGTGCAGGGAGGTTAGACAGGAGGACAGGAGTGCAGGGAGAGGTTAGACAGGGGGACAGGAGTGCAGGGGGAGTGGATCACATATAGAAGGTGGGGGGGGATATCTGTAGGGGACAGCCCTTTCTCGCCCCCTTTGATGACTTGTCTACCCAGCCCAGCTTGTTAGCCTGTCCTATTACCCTCGGCTCTTCCTTCGCGGAGTCGTGGCTTTTATCTGGCGTGTGCCGGTAGACGGCTGATAGACCCGATGTTTGCGTCTGATCTCGAGGCTTTCGGCGCCGAAGTTGAGGAGTAGCCCCACATCGATTCCTGAAGCAGTTAGGTAGCCTACTACCTGGACCTCGTGGGCAGGGGCGATGTGAGTGACGGCCTTGTTTTCAACGATGACGACGTCGTTCACAACCATGTCGGGTACGAAGGTGCCGAGTCGTATCCCGTCATAGATCACATCGAAGCGGCGGTTTAGGGCGACGGCTAAGCCGCGTTTGTGGAGTTCATAAACGAGGGCACGCTGGTAGATGGCCTCGGGATACCCATTCCCGAGGGTGGAGTGGATCCGGAGGGCAGCATCGATGATTTGTCCTGTCAGTTCGGTATGCTTCATTTCGACTCGCGGGGACGGGAGCTGAGGTGAAGGCTGTATCCTCCCTGAATATCGATGCGGAGTGAGGGCGATGGTATGGTGGTTTGAGACAGGATTCAGGATTCGGCGGCGGGAGTGAAGGACCGGGCATCAGGAGCGCGCAGGAGGGCACCTCCGTCTCACAGCCCCTACACCACACCAGTATTACTTTGCGCTAACCTCCTCTATCTCGATAGCTCAGCACAAATACATAGACGTTTAGCAGTAGACGAAGAGGACCGTGCCACCCGTGGACTCCCATATGGAGAAGCTACTCACACCGATGCACTAAAATCACTAACACCAGATCTCTCCTCCCCACCCCTGAAATCCTGTCCCCCTGTCTAAACCACCCCTGCCCTCCTGTCCTCCTGTCTAAACCACCCCTGAGCTCCTGTCCTCCTGTCCAAACTACTCCCTGAAATCCTGTCCTCCTGTCTACCAACCTAGATGTTGGGATTGGTCCTTCGCTCCTGAGGACCGATCGGGAGGCAGAGCTCGCCTGATACATCGAGGACCTTGCGGCGAGTGTCGGTGGTATGATCCCCCGGCCCTGGTTCCCGGACGACCTCGAAGGGCACCTCTCCAGGGACCTGTGCCCAGCGGCGCATATCGGGGAGGCGTCGTCCTTCGAGCCATAATTCGATCCCGCGCTCCTTCATGAGGAGCTCCCAGGCCTCATCGATATCGCTGGGTGTGGACAGAGGCTCGAGTCCGTGGTGGTCCCTCACCTCATTGATCTTCGTAGTCATCGTGGAGATATCTCCACCTATAAGTGCTGCCTCAGCCTCGATGAGGCGCATCTCGGTCCCCTTGGCGATAGCTATATTCGAACCGCGAGAGGTGTATTTCCTCTGCCGATAGAAGGGCCGACGCTGGTCGAGACTCGTCGTATCGGAGTCGATGAAGGGGAGGTACCTGACCCTAGGGTCCCCGGTATCGGTCCCCTGCACCTGTCCCCATTCGGCGAAGGGGGTGCCCCAGACGGTGACCTCGAGTGATGGAGTACCGGCGAGGGCGAAGACGAGGTGTGCGAAGTAATTCCTCTCCCGGGGATCTCCGGAGGAGGCGGTCCCATAGTGGATCTGTTCGAAGGCGAGGTTGTTCTCTACCTCGGCGGCATCGGCGAGGGCGCCATCCCAGTCCCCTTGCATCATCCTGACCTGTGCCCTTCCGGCATGTGCGACTGGGACTAGGTCGGCGAGTTCTCGCTCATGTGCGAGTTGGAGTGCGCGGGTAAAGTGGCTCTCTGCCCGGTCGTAGAAGGCGGTATGCGGCTCGACCGGTCCTGAGTTGATGACGGCCTCGCAGAAGTTGTCTCCTAGCATCCGGTTCGCGAATCCGGCCCAGATGATTGCTTCGACCTGGTGCTCTAGGAGGTTTCTCTCCTCGACCTCGTCTTCAGCCTTCGGTATGACTCTATCGAGTCTTTCGGCCAGGTCTTCTGCGGTCCACCGGGCTCTGGATGCCTCGCCCCATAGTTCGTCGATCTCGGGCCAAGAGTCGAGGACGTTGCCCTCGCTGAATCCCTGGTGTGCTGGCCTGGTGCCTGCGCCGACGAGTTCATCGGTAAGGAGTGCGCCTGCCATATAGACGCCGCCATGGCCTGGGGGTCCGGCTGTTGCCTGTGCATAATCCCCTATCACGCCGCGGAGTAGGCTCCTGGCGACGGAGGGGTCATCGAGGTAGTCGTCCTCGACGAGTGCGGGGCTAGTGAAGTCGGTCATCTCACAGGCCCCGACGGTGAGTGCAAGGAGGAGTCCGATCCCGTATCGTAGGGCGCTCCTCGATCTAGAGGTCTGATCCCTCATCGTCTCTATTCCTCTAGTTCAGAAGGTGATACTGATCCCGGCAGCGATATACCGGGGCAGTGGTGTATCGAAGAAGGTCTGGTTCCCGAGCAGGTCGAGGGAATCGTAGTGTGCCTCGGCCTCCAGTCCGGGATATTCTTGCTTCCTCCAGAGGTTACGGCCTGAGATCGAGAGGCTCGCGTTCGTTATCGGCACTCCTCTGATCAGTTGGCTCGGCAACTGGTATGCGATGCTGACCTCGCGTAGTCTCCAGAGGTCGGCGCTATAGACGTAGTCGCCCCTCTCCTCGGTTGGGTTCGAGACGGGGTCACCCGCCTCATCGATCGCTCTCAGGGTATTGCTCTCTAGGTAGTGTCCTCCTCTATGGTCGAGGAGTAGGTCTATCGAGAGGCGTTCACCGATCTGGAGGTGGTTTCCGAGTTGGATATTGCGGACGGGGAAGGCGGGTCCGAGGTACCGTCCATCACCCTCATTGAAGAGGCCGCCGAGTGGATATCCAGCGCGGACCCATTGTGTCCCACCCAGGTGGAGTTCTTCGGCGATCCCGATATCGAGGACACGATTCCGATTGAGATGTGTCAGTGCCCTGACGGTCCAGTCGAGGCCCGAGTTCTCTATGAGCCGGGCCTGTGCGGCGAGTTCGAGGCCACGGTTCTCGATCTTCCCGATATTCTCTAGTTGTGGCTCGACAAATCCCGAGGAGGGTGGGTAGTAGATCGGGAGTAGTGCGCCCGTCGTTCTCTGGTTATAGAGGGTCATCTCCAGGGTGAGGCGGTCGTCGAATAGTCCGGCGTCGATACCCGCCTCGATCTCATGTGTGGTCTCGGGCCCGAGGTCTGGGTTCCCGATGTTGTCGGTCGTCAGGCCAGCGAAGTCACCTGCGGCTCTGACCGATTTCCAGGTCCGTGCTTTGACATAATCTGCGGGCTGTCGGCCAGATGAGCCGTAGGCGGTCCTGAGTCGGAGGGTACTGACGGCCTCGGGGATCGCCTCGTAGTCGGAGAGGAGGTAGGAGGCGCTGAGCTTTGGGAAGAGGTGGTAACGGTGCTCGCGGCCGAAGGCGCTATGTGCGTCGGCCCTGAGCCCGAGGTTGAGAAAGAGCCGTCCATCGAGGTCGATCTGTTCCTCGAGGTAGAGACCGATCGAGCCGGTATTGATCCGGTCGCCACTCCCATCGGTCTCGGCGGCTGCATTGATGGTGGTCAGGCCCGGCATCGGGAAGTTATAGCCTACTGCGGAGACGTAGCTATGAGAGCGGAGATAGCCCTGGACGCCGATTGTAGTATTCGTTCGGAGGGTAGGCGAGAGGGCGTACTGGTAGCTACCCGCGTAATCGAGGGTCGCAGTGCTGAATCGGGGCCGATAACTCTCCTTGACTCCTCCATCGACGAGGGTCGAGCCGAAGGGCATCAGGTCGGTATTTCCGGCATTGACGATATCGGTCCCGATCAGGAGTCGGTTCCTGAAGTTAGGGGTCGCAAGGTAGTCGAGGAGGACGCCCATCGTGTATCTCGTCGAGTTGAGTCTGACCTCATAGGTCCCGATCTCATCGGGTGTAACGGTCACACCCTCGGCACCTCTGACGAGTCCATTCTGCCCGATCCCGAAGGGGCTCGCTCCATCGTAGGGGAAGCCGAGTTCCCGTACGGTCATCGCACTCTGGATCGTGAGGCTGAGGTTCTGGCTCGGTGAGACACGTCCATTCGCGCGGAAGGAGTAGAGCCGCGCTTCGTTTTGGGCTATGACCCCCTTCTCATCCTGTAGGCCGGTCGAGATATAGTAGCTGAAGCGGTCGACCGAGCCCTGCGTCGAGATATGGTGGTTCTGGACGAGGCCTGGCTCGATGAAGGAGTCGTAGAACCAGTCGCCATAGGGTGAGACCGACCACCAGGACCGAGGCGTCTCGGTGATGCCGACGGTCGAGCGGACATTGAAGATATGGCGGTCGCCATCGCCCTGTTTGGTGAAGATCTGGATCACACCACCAGAGCCCTCGGTCCCATAGAGGTTAGCGGCGGAGGCGCCCCTGACGATCTCGATCTTCTCGATATCATTGATATTGATATCATCGAGTCCTGCCCAGGAGATACCACCGAAGTCTAACCCGGAGTCGGCGGTATTGTCGATCCTGATCCCATCGAGGTAGATGACTGGCTGGATCTCCTGGGTCACACTCGAGGCACCCCGAAGTAGTACCCGGCTCCCCTGCCCCGCCTTCCCCCCCCCTGGTAGGACGAGCACACCTGGTGCTCGTGCCTGGAGTAGTTGGGAGAGGCTATTGACGGGTGTCGCCGAGAGGTCGGCTGCCCCGATCGTGACTATCGATGATCCGGTCTCGATCCGTGAGATCGCGCGCGGCTGGCCGGTCACGACGATCTCGTCGAGGGGCAGGACGCCGACGATCAGCTCGAAGTCGATCTGGGCTGTCTGGCCACCGATCGCATCGATCGTCCTCTTGGCTAAGCGGTAGCCACTTGCCCGGACCTGGATCTCGTAGCTATCTGGCCTGAGTCCCCCGAGCTCGAACTCGCCTGCCCGGTTGGCGAACCCGCTCCGCGTCGTCCCAATCACATTGATCTCGGCGCGCGGTATCGGTTCACCGGTCTCGGCATCGATGACCCTACCTCTGATCCGCGCTGGATCTTCGGTATCCTGGGCGGCTGCTACTACCGGGATCATGCCGAGGACGCTCATCATGAAGAGGACGGCGAGTATAGGGCCGATCCTCGTCCTCAGGTCTCGCATCCGGTCGATTCTCTTTGACATCGATTCAGCTCCGAATATTGGGATTCGAGTTCTTCTCATCCTGGCTGATCTCGAGACACATCTTCACCGAACCATGTGCGTGCTCGTAGACGTTGTAACGGACATCGTCCTCGGGATCTCCATCGCCGGCCTGTCTGACGACCTTGAAGGGTACCTTCTCCTTCCCCGGCACCTTCTCCCAGCGCCTGAGGTCGGCCAGGCGACGTCCTTCGAGGTAGAATTCGATCCCACGTTCCTTCATGAGTAGGACCCAGGCGTCGTCGAGATTATCGGCGAAGACTGGGGGAAGGGTGGTCAACCAACTCGAGGGACGGTTATCGTTCCGGTACTCTCTGAGCTCGTTGATCTTCTCTACGGCGGTCTGGTAATCGCCCTTGACGAGTGCGGCCTCTGCCTCGATCAGGAAGGTCTCGACCCCACCGATCAGACGGATATTGCCTGAGGTACTCGTGTACTTTCGCTGGGCCATCCAGGGCCGGCGGTTATCGCGCGTCGTCTGCGGACGGTTGTCGTCGTATGGGATCCGAGGATCGCCCTCGGTCCGGTCACCACTCCATTCGACGCCCCACTCGACGAAGGGTGTGCCCCAGGCGGTGAACCTCTCCTGGCCCCTGATATAGGTCCAGAAGCGGTTCCGGTTACGACTCGCTGAGGGCCCATTGATGATCGAGTAGGTGAAGTCGACAGGTACCTTCCGTGCCTCATCGACGGCGCGGTCCCAGTCGCCGAGCATCATCAGGGTCTGTGCTCGCGCGCCATGGATAGCATGTTCGAGTTCCTGTAGATGTGGATCTTCGGACCCACTCGTGATCGCGAGTGCCTCGACGAAGAAGGAGTCGGCGCGCTCGAGGAAGCGAGTATGTGGCTCGAGGCCGCCACCATCGAAGACAGCATCGCAGAAATTGTCGCCGAGTAGCTTATTTGCCATCCCTGCGATAAAGGTGACGGTCGCGAGGTCATAGCTCGTGGCGGGGTCATCGACGAGATTTCTGACCCGAGGGATCGCCCGTTCAGCGGCCCAGCGCGCGGCTTGGGAGTGGTTCCAGTAGGAGGCGGCGTAGTGGTGGTCGACGAAGACGCCATCACTGAGGAGTCTCGGCCCGACGTGTAGGTCGCCATGTACGAGCTCATCGGTCCGGGCGGCTACGCCCATGAAGACACCTCCATGGCCAGGCACCCCGGCGGCGTAGAAGAAGTCGCTGATCGCGCCATTGACGACGGCGGGCAGTGCCAACCCGGTATCGAGGTCACGGTCATCGACCGAGGCGGGGTCGACGACGGTCAGGTCACACCCACCGAGGAGTAGGGCGAGGGCTAGGATCGTCAGGTACCAAGCCCTCACTCGATGAGTGATTCGCTCGGATCTCATATGCTCTCTGGTCATCATCAGCTCGGTACTCTGCGGGTTAGAAGTTCACACTCAGGGCAGTAATGAACTGCATCGGGATCGGCGGGTCGTAATACGACTGGTTCCTGAGCAGCTGTGCGGTCGCATAGTTCGCCTCCGCCTCGAGCCCTGGATACTTCTGGTGGCGCCAGAGGTTACGGCCCGAGACTGAGAGGGTCGCACTACGGGCGCCGAAGCGCTGGGCGAGTTGTGGTGGGAGGCGGTAGCTGAGGGAGACCTCACGGAGCCGCCAGATATCGGCGGGATAGACATGGTTCCCCCTGATCTCCTCGAAGCCATGGGAGCAGCGCATCTCATCGATCGGATCGCTCGGGTGGACACACCACCAGCCGATCGGGGCATTGGGGCCATAGATCTCGGTGCTCGGATCGTTCGGATCGTAGAAGGGGTCACCAGGTGCGACCCTATCGGTCGAGAGGTGGCGAGAGAGGGAGCTCTCTAGATAGTGCCCACCCTTGAAGTCGAGGAGGAAGTTCATGCTCAGGTTCCTCGTGAGGGTGAATGTGCTCCCGAGATTGAGGGTGAGTTTCGGGAATGGTGAGCCGATATAGTCCCACCCCTCTTGGCGGAGTGTGTCGCCAAGTGCATCGATGATCGGGTTCCCATTCTCATCGCGGATCGCGTAGTGCTCGCTCGCGAGTACTGGCTCGCCATCGATGAGGATGTAGCGGTCGTGGAAGAAACTCGCGATCGGGTACCCTTCTCTGATCCACTGGGTGTACTGGACCTGTACGGGCGCACCACCCGAGAGGGTCACGACCCGGTTCCGGTTGGTCGAGATCCCCGTCCGTGCGGTCCAGGTGAAGTCGCCACGTCTGACCAGATCGGCGGTCAGCCCGATCTCATGCCCGAAGTTCGCGATCTCACCGACATTCCTGAGTTGTGTCTTGACGAAGCCGAGGGAGGGTGGCGCCTGGTAGTCATAGAGTGCGCCCTTCGTCCTCTGGCGATAGAAGGTGTACTCGAGGGCGATCCGGTCATCGAATACGCTGAGGTCGAACCCACCCTCGAACTCGTGGGTGACCTCTGGTGCGAGGTCGGGGCTCCCGAGGTTGTGCGCGGAGACTGCGGGCAGTCCATCGAGTCCGGTCACCGGCTCCCAGGTCATATCCTTATCGTAGGCGCCAGGCTGACGGCCTGCCGTACCATAGGCCGCACGGAGCCGGAGGGTGCCGAAGTCGGCGGGCCAGAAATCGGTATCGGAGATATTGTATGATGCGTCGATCTTGGGATAGATCTGATAGGCGTGGTCGGAGCCGAAGGCACTATGCGCATCGGCCCGTGCGCCGACGGTCACGAAGAAGAGGTCAGCGAAACCGACCTGCTCCTCGAGGTAGAAGCCGACACTCTTCCTCTGAGTCTTGCTATCGAGTCCGGTGACTGAGCCAGCGGCGATCGGTGCGGTGATACCGGGGGCGGGGAAACCAGTTGCGTTAGCCCTCGTCCGGTCGTCGTCCATACTATAGGCCTGGAACCCGAATGCGGTCGAGGAGCGGATCCCCTCGGTGATATCTGCCTGGACCCCTGCTCTGTAATCGAAGCTCAAGCCCTTGCGCTGGCGTCGCCAGTTGTACATCCGGCCCCCACTATTCCTGTAGGATCCGAACTCATCGAAGGTAGTGTTGTCATTGTTGGAGATATCGGCACCGAAGGCGAGACTCTGTTCGAAGCGGTCCCAGAGGGTGAGGTCGACCTGGAGTTTGGCGGTGAATCGACCCTGTCGCTGGAACCTCTCTCGTGTTTGGAGATTGATCGGCTCGTGAGCGATCCCGCGCGGCCCACCTCGAAGCGCATTATAGCCGAGACCAGCTGCTCGGTTACCACCCGAGGGTTGTTCGACCTTACGGGTCATATAGGCGGTGTTGACGGTTATACGAAGATCGTCCGAGGGCTGGAATCCCATATTGGTGCGGAAGGAGGCGTTCTCCGAAGAGTTGTTTGGGATGACACTCCCTGCCCCCCTCACGATCCCAGTCACATTGTAATTGAAGCCATCGACCGAGCCGCTGACTCTGAGGCGCTGGCTATGACTCGGGGCCACCGTCTTGATGAAGGTATCGTATAGGTAATCGCTATAGACTCCAACATCCCAGTGATCGCGCGGGCTATGGCTCAGCCCAAACTCAGTCCGGTAGTTCCATGACTGGCGGTCGCCGGTCCCCTGTCTAGTGAAGATCTGGATCACACCCCCAGAGGCCTCGGTCCCATAGAGAGTAGCAGCCGCTGCACCCTTGACGACCTCGATCCGCTCGATATCAGCCGGATCGATATCATCGAGTCCAGTCCAAGAGGTAGGGGTCCCGTTGAGGCCAGCGAATTTGTCGTTGTCGAATCGCACCCCATCGACATAGATGATAGGCTCGATATCCTGCGAGAGGCTGCCCGGTCCCCGGAGGACGATCCGACTGCCCCTCCCTACCTCTCCACCGCTGGGGAGGATGGTGACACCAGGGACACGAGACTGGAGGAGCTGGGAGGCGCTGGTGATAGGAGCCACATCGAGGTTTTCGGCATCGATCGAGGCGATGGATGTCCCGATCTCACGCCGGACGCCACGGAGTGCCTGACCAGTCACGACCAACTCATCGAGTGCGATCGCGGAGACAGCCAACTCGATCGTGAGTTGGATCGTCTGGCCTGAGGCGACGAGGATCTGCTCAGTATGCTGGCGGTACCCGACCGAGTTGACCTGGAGCTCGTACTCCCCCGCTGGTAGCTCCAGGAGGAGAAAGCGACCATTGGCATCGGAGGCAGTGCCCAGCGGGGTGCCGAGTACACTGATCTGGGCACTGGCTACAGGCTCAGAGGTCTGGGCATTCAGGACCTGGCCAACTACTCGACCAGTGCCTTGAGCGGCTAGTGTGCCCGGGATAGACAGGAGCCCCGCCAAGAGAGTGATGAGTCTGAGACGGGCTCGACTCGGTCCAGCGAGGAAGAGTCGGTCTCCCCACGTGAGCATACTATCCTCCTTGACATACCAGGTAGAATTGACCCGTAGGTACGGGCTAGCTTCATGCGCAATCTGGTGGTATGAGGACGTGCGCCATGAGACGATGGCACGACCTCGCTACCTAGCTCAGGTGCTGCTGTACTGCTGTACTGCCTGCTACAAAACTGCGACTACTAGTCCGACCGGTAGTGCGGTCGAGGGGGTGGGGGAGGGGACTAAAAAATGGATAGTGTCCCGGGAGAAGCCGATATCTCCCCCATCTATCGTGGAGTGCTCGGCGAGAGTATGGGCTCTGCGTCGAGCACCTAGTACCGTGGGTCTATGATCTGATCCAGCTGGCTCGGCCCATCATCTGGAAATTTTGGCGGCCATCCCTCGCCCGAGGGATCCAGCATTGTATACCATATCCCATACAACCTGATCGCGCAAGGTCGGGGTGGGATTCGAGGGGTGGAGTGCGGGGAGCTTGGCGGATGGGGGACCAGGAGCGCGCAGGAGGGCACCTCCGTCTCACAGCCCCTACACCACACCAGTATTACTTTGCGCTAACCTCCTCTATCTCGAAGCTCAGCACAAATACATAGACGTTTAGCAGTAGACGAAGAGGACCGTGCCACCCGTGGACTCCCATATGGAGAAGCTACTCACACCGATGCACTAAAATCACTAACACCAGATCTCTCCTCCCCAC
>Ga0209487_1004818_pt1 | contig 10255 bp, 5 predicted proteins | sample Poulit2012_FD_187524 | JGI IMG/M metagenome (GOLD analysis project Ga0209487, IMG submission 187524) | Agricultural soil microbial communities from Georgia to study Nitrogen management - Poultry litter 2012 (SPAdes) (version 2) | ecosystem: Environmental > Terrestrial > Soil > Agricultural land... | reverse complement strand
CCAGGTAAGCGACGTCGCTCAGCTGGTGACCCGACCGCTGCACAGCTTCCTTGACGACTGCCACGAAGTTGTCCAGGGACTTCTGCTCGAGTCGTTCCTTCATGCCCGGCGGATCGGGAACCTGCAGGCGGAACTCGGTGACGTTCTCCGGTGTGAGTGGCGTTACCGTGCCGCCGACCGGTACGAGTACGTCCAGTGAGAAGCTGCCGTCGGTCCGCACTGCCGCTTCGAGCAGTTCGTTGCCGGGAGCGTCTCGCTGCACGACGGCAGCGGCCGCACCGGCCCCGAGGTTATACATGAAGCGCACGTTCTCATCGCGGTAGTCGATCAGGTCACCGTTGCGGTACCCGCCAGCGATCAGCACGGTGTTCACATGCTCATCGGCGCGCAGCAGGTCACGCGCTTGCTTCAGCGCCAGCACGGCAGTACCGCACTTCTGTCCGAGGTCATAAGCGTAAGCGTTGGCTGCGCCCAGGTCGTGAGCCAGCTTGATGCCGGCAGTCCACACAGGGTACTCCTTGAACTCCTCGGTGATGCTGATGACAACGTCCACCTCGAGCGGACTGACGCCGGCTTCAGCCAGGGCCTGCTCCGCAGCCCAGACGCCCATCTGCGTGGGATGATCCGCCGGACCGGGCACGGGTTTGCTGTTGATTCCCAGCTTCTCCCGCACCACCCATTCCGGCAGTCCGCTGGCTTCGGCGATCTGCGGAGCCATGAACCTGGCTTCGGGCAGGTACACGCCGAGACCAGTGATGCCGATCATCCGTCCTCCTCCGGACTCAGGGCGCGACTTATGAAACTGCTGATCGTGTCGAGAGCTTCCCCGTCCGGTTCGCCCTGCTGCCAGATGCCGTAGCGCAAGCCGGTGAAGTGGGCGATGCCCATCAGCGCCCAGGCCTGAGCCCCCGGATCCCCCGTGGCTACCTCGCCGGCTGCCTGCGCCTCGCGCAGAGCCCGCGTGTAGCCGTCTGCGAGCCGTTCGTAATACTCGCGGTAGATGGCCTCATCGACGAACTGGGATTCCATGACGATGCGGTAGAGGTTCTGGTGCCCGCGACTGAAATCAGTGAACGCGCGCACGCCCAGCCGTTCGACTTCAAGCCGGTCCTTCGCGCCCCGCGTGGCTTCACTGAGTGAGCGGCGCAGTTCACGGCCCATGTGCCGCACCAGTTCCCGAAGCGCATCTTCTTTGCTCGGGAAGTAGTTGTAAAAAGTGCCCTGTCCTACCCCGGCGCGCATGGTGATGCTGGCGACTGAGGCGGCATGGAAGCCTTTCTCGCCGAACTCCAGTTCAGCGGCTGCCAGCAGCTTCTGCCTGGTGGCCTCACCACGGCGGGTAACAGGTTGCGGTAAAGACGACAACGCAGTTCCTTTCGGATTCACGATTCGCTCAGGTGGCCGCCTGCGGCCAAACCTGACGACTGATTCAGGTGTCAGGAATCATAGCTGGCAGCGCGCCAGCCGTCAAGCGACCGGCAGCGGATGTTATGCTCGGCGCTCATATCTGAATCCGGGCAGCAGGAAGCCGGTGCGGCATTAGGTGTCGCGCAACTCGGTCATGCTGGAGTCCAGCCGATCGACGCAGGAGGAGCACCGGGAACAAATGGACACGGACATCAGACCAGGCAGACGACTGGGTTACTTCACGCGCAGCGCCGCGCCGATACCACTGACAGGCGAGTTCGACGAGATCTTCACCGCCAACCGCAGAGTGGCGCGCGCCTGCAACACGCGCCACTCACCCCTGGCAGTCGAAGCCAGGCGCCTGCTGGCCCAGAACGGCCTCGGCCTGTGCCCCCAGCTCAAGGCCCGGCGGCTGCTGCGGCAAGCCTGCAGCGAGGCCGGCCTGAACGATCCGACTGGCCTCAGCGAACTCTACTTGCCAATGATCAGCGAAGCGCAGCATGCCAACCTGACGGCAGCCGAACTGGCGCAAACCGGTGCACGCGGCGAACGCATCGCAACTCTGCTGCACCGCTTCAACGAACTGCTGGAAGCCCAACGGCTCGTGACCAGCGGCCAGCTGTTCTGGCGAGCAGCTGAAACCGTCACCACAGCCAGGCGCATCGCCGTCGTCGGCTACACTTTCCTCGGCCGCGGCGAACTCGAGTTCATCGATGCCCTCGCCGCACCCGGAAGCCTCGTACTGCTACCCGACACCGATTCCCTGCCCGGCAGCGGCGCGAACCGCTACAGCGAGAACCGCGAGCGAACAGGCGTACGCCTGACAGCCCGGCAATGGCTCAGCTACCAGACAGAAACACCCCCACTCCAGCAAGCAGCACTCTCAGCCGTCACCTACCCCGATGAATGGGCAGAAGTACGCGCCGTTCTCGCCGACGCCAAGCAACTCATCACATCAGGAACGAGACCGGACGACATCCTGCTGCTGACCCGCGCCGAAGACCACTACGGCCCGATCGTACAGACGGTCGCCTGGGAGTACGAACTGCCCGTCAGCAGCTACCACCAGGTGAAACTGAGCAACACCCGGGCGGGCGAACTCCTGCGACTGCTCACCCAGACAGCCGCTGGCAACTTCCCGCTCGAGACGACCGTGCGCCTGACCCGCCACGCCTTCGGACCCAGGCTGAGCCCCGAACAGTGGCGCCAGGCACGCCAGAGCGGTGCGAACAGCGAAGCCAGCTGGCGCGCCCACGGCCTGGACACCCACCTGCTCTCCTGGCCACACCGCGCCACCGCAGCCGACTACGCCACTCTCACGCTCAACTGCCTGGCTGCGTGGCGTAAACAACGCCGGCCAGCGCAGGACGCTCATGACGCCCTGGCCCTGCAGACCATCGAGGACCGGATCACTGAACTGCCCCAGCTGTACCCGACCGGTCACGCCCTGCTGCTGAGCGAGTGGCAGAACGACATCGACGAGCTGCTCAACATCAGCACCGTCCCCGCCGCTCCCGCCCGAGGCGGCCTGGAACTGCACACGCCACTGAGCGTGAGCGGCGCCACCTACGACCACGTGTACCTGCTCGGCGCTGTGGAAGGAAAACTCCCCCCAGAACGGCATGATGATCCGGTCCTGCCCTGGCATCTGCGGCAACGCATCAGTGGGCTCGAGAGCATCAGCGCAGCAGTGAACCGCGAGTACGGGCTCATCCGCAGCGCACTGGCAAGCGCGAGCAAGTCAGTACAGGTCAGCGTCCCGCTCCGTTACGGCGGCAGGGAGACCTCCCCGGCAGCCATCGTCGAAGAGCTCGGACTCGGACGGAGCCTGGAAGCCGGCACTCACCGTGCCGCAGCCTCAACAGAGGAAGCACGCCAGCAGACGATCCTCCACCCAGACCATCCCGGTGGCGACATCCTGCAGGAAGCCCGAAGGGCACTGAAGGTCGAGCAGCACCGGCACTCCTCCCAACCGTTCGACGCTCACGACGGCATCACCAACCTCCCCGTCGACGTGAGCGACCGCACCTTCAGCGTCAGCCAGCTGTCACTGCTCGGCCAGTGCCCCTTCCGCTGGTTCGCCCGCTACGTCCTCGGACTCGGACCAGACGACGACTGGCAGGCAACTCCCGACCCACTGACGATCGGCAGTCTGTACCACGACGTACTCGACCGCGCCCTGACCAACCTGAAAGACGCCGGCGAGACCGACCTGCGCAGCAACTTCACCGCAGCCATTCCCACTGCGTTCGAACAGGTCGAAACCTCCCTCGGTCGCGACCGGATCGACCTGCGCACCCTGCCTGACTGGCACCTGGCCCGCACCGAACACATCGACACGCTCACCCGGGCAGCCGAGAGTGAGGATTTCTGGGCAGGTGAACCGCTCGCCAGCGAAGTGCCGTTCACGGTCGACTGGCGCGGCATCAAAGTGCGGGGACGCATGGACCGCATCGACCGCTCCGAGTCCGGTCTGACGATCGTGGACTTAAAATCCGGCAGTCACATAGACAAGATCCAGGACTCAACCGGCAAGCTGGACCACGACCTGCAGTTACCGCTCTACCGTGAGGCTGCCGCAGAACAGTACCCGGATGAACCCAACATCGACACCCGCTACTTCAGCATCCGCCAAGCCAAAGTGCTGACGGCCAAAGCCCCCACCGAAGACGACCTGCTGGAGTTCCTCACCACCACCCGTGCCCGGCTCGCACAAGGGCACTTCCCGATCGAACCCGACCAGCAGCAGAAAGCATGCCACTACTGTGACTACCGCACCGTGTGCCGCGTCGGTCGCCGGCAGGAGCACAAACCCCGCTGGACAGGAGAGCAGTCATGACTCTGACAGACCGCCAGCGCCGAGCGGTGGAAGCACCCGGCTCGGTAGCAGTACTGGCCGGGGCCGGCACCGGCAAGACCCACCTGCTCAGCCACCGTTACCTGCAGCACCTTTCACGGGGCCTGAACCCACTGCAGATCGTGGTCACTACCTACACCGATGCCGCAGCAACCGAGCTGCGCAGCCGCATACGGACAGCGATCCGCAACAACCAGCCGTCTGAGGACGAGCTGCTCGCCCAGGTTGAGATCGCCCCGATCAGCACCATGCACGGCCTGTGCCAGCAGATATGCCGCGAGTACCCCACCGAAAGTGAACTGCCCGCCGGCTTCCGCATCATCGATGAAATCGACGCCATTCTCTGGTTCGAGCGAAACTACCCGGCCGTCCTCAGTCAGCTGCCAGCCCACCTGCTCCGCCACATCCACTACAGCCAGTTCAAGAACGTACTCCGTCAGCTGCTCACCGACCCCTACCTGGCAGAGACCAGCCTCAGGGTAGACCGAATCACCCGCATCACCCGCCTCGAGGCCGCCAGCAAAGAACTCGTTCAAGAAACGAACCGGCTGGTGAAAGAAAACCTTACCAGGCTGCGGAGCATCAGCAGCGCACCCCTGGGTCCCTCTGCCAGGACAGCATGGGCGCACTATACGGAGATGGCAGAACGGTTCCTGCAGGCCGATGATCATGAAACGCGTCGCGCGGCGCTCGCAGCCATGGCCCCCACCATGCGGATAAGTTCGACAAGTGACACCGATCCGGCTGCGTACGCCACCCTCGGTGACAGCATGAGAAAACTGCGCTCGCTCGCCAGAACGGAGCTCAACGACGGGATCCTGACGATGGACTGGGGTGAAGCAGACGACCTGCTCGAGGAACAGCTGCCCGCCGTCCGACAGGCACTGAGCATCGTCGAGCCGGCATTGAGACGACGCAGACAGGCTGAACGGATCGCCACCTTCGACGACCTGGAGCTCGGCGCACTCAGGGCGCTGGACCACGAACACGTCCAGACTGAACTGCGTCAACGCTGGCGGGCTTTCCTGATCGACGAGTTCCAGGACACCAACCCGGTACAACTCAAACTCATCGAGAAACTGAGCGGACTCGGCAGTACTGACGCCGCCACGCTCACCACAGTCGGCGACACGAAACAGAGCATCTACGGCTTCCGGCGAGCTGCACCGCAACTGTCGCTCGAACTCGCCGACCGCCTGCCGGACACCGTGCAGCTCGACCTGAACTTCCGCACGCACGATGCACTGCTGCAGCAACTCAACCAGCTGTTCGACCCCCTGCTCGGCGATCTCCACCAGCCACTGACCGGCCACCGGACTGACCAGCCGGCACCCGGACCGCACCTGCAGCTGCTCCGTCTCGACAGCAAACAGATCGTGCGCCGCGCCGAAGCCAGGCTGCTGGCGAACCTGGTCAAAGACCAGCTGCAGGAAGGCGTACCCGTCTGGGACAAAAACAAGCGCAGCTACCGGCCGGTACAGCTGCAGGATTACGCAGTACTCGTACGCACTCAGAACAGCCTGCCGGATCTCCTCGCTGCCTTCGCCGAAGCCGGCGTGCCCGCGGTCCATACCGGCGCGGATGACCTGCTGGGAACACCCGAAGCGCAAGACGCCAGCTGCCTGCTGGAGTTCCTGAACAACCCGCTTGATGACCTGATGCTGCTGAGCGTGCTCCGCAGTCCATTCTTCGCCATATCCGACCACAGCCTGCAGCTGCTTGCGCAACAGCGCCAGCCGGGGCAGACCTGGTGGACCCTCCTCCGCAGCGAACCGTTGGCAGACACAAGGCGGGCTGAGGCCGTGCTCCAACAGCTGCTCAGCGCAGCTGACCAGTATGGCCCCGTCCGGCTGCTGCAGCTCGCGGACCGCCTCACCGGCTACAGCGCGGTGCTGGCAGGACTGAGCGACAGCCGCAGGCGCCTGGCTGACTGGCAAGGCTTCCTGGACCTGCTGCTCAGGTTCGAAGCCGCAGGCAACGGCCTGGTAGCGGCAGTACGCCAGCTGCGGGACCTCAGGCAGCACGGGCTGGACCTCCCCCGGCCCCAGCTTGAAGCCGGCGACGCCGTCAGCTTCATGACCATCCACAAGTCCAAAGGACTCGAATGGCCGGTGGTCATCGTTGCAGACCTGACAAGCAGAGGCAGCGGCCGCTTACCGGCGGTACTGCTCGATGCCGACATAGGCTGCGCGATCAACCGCCCGGGTGACGAGCCGCCCTCACTCGCCTGGCGGCTGCTGCTCAGACGGTCGAAAGAACGCGCGCAACTTGAGGACCGGCGCATCCTGTACGTAGCTGCGACCAGAGCAGCAGACCACCTCATCCTGAGCGGCAGTTCCCAAGACAGCAGCCTGCGCAGCACCCTCACACCAGCCATCGAACAGAGCGGGTTACCAGAATCGGTGCTTCCGGTCGACGAGGACGCCATGGCACCCTGGGGTGCCGCGGCAGCCGATCCTGCCACTGCACCTATCAGACAGCTGCCGGTGTTGACCGGGCCGGTGGCGGCCCAGCTGCGTCAGTTGCCGGTGACCGCGCTGTCTTACTACGCCGCATGCCCGCGACGCTTCGAGTACCGGCATGTGCTGGGGCACCCCGGCAGTCAGCCGGAGTTCTCACCCGGGGAGGACAGCGACGGCACAGCCGTCGCCGGTGCGGCCTGGCGGGTCGGTGACCTCACCCACATCGCCCTCGAGAACCAGATCACCGAACTGGCGCTGCTCCACAGCCATGATCCGTCACTGCCACAACAGCATGTTCGTGAAGCGTTGCAGCTGGCGAACGTGTTCCGCCAGTCGAAAGAGTTCGAGCCGGCCCGACGCCTGCTCGAAGGGGCACACGAACTCGAGGCACCGGTCGAAACTGAACTCGCAGGCTTGACGTTCAGCGGACGCGTTGACGTGCTGACCGGTGACGCGCTGCTCGACTACAAGACTGACCAGCACCCTGATCCCGACCGTCACGCTCTGCAGCTGGCACTGTATGCCCACGCGACCGGCGTGCGGCAGGCGCTGCTCGCTTACCTCCGCCGGGAAAGGCTGGTCATCTTCGGACCGGAACGGTTGAGCTCGGCTCTCGAACTGGCGGAGTCACTGGCGAAACGGATGCGCTCAGCTGATTACGTGGCCACCCCTGGCCCTGAGATGTGCCGCATCTGTGAGTACAGCAGCATCTGTGACGCCGCCTGGAACGCTTCTGATTCGGCCACCGACTGAATCGACACGCAGCGGGTGACAGCCCGTACCGCAGCCTGACCTGACGTGCCCCATACTCAGCCCGGTCACAATGGGGTCGTGTCAGAAAGGGCTTCCGCCAGCAGCTTCACTGCAGTACTGAAGGTGTTCACGCGACTGGGCTTCACCTCGTTCGGTGGTCCGGTCGCTCACCTCGGTTACTTTCACGATGAGTTCGTGAAGCGGCGAGGTTGGCTGGACGAAGCCAGTTACGCTGATCTGGTCGCCCTGTGCCAGTTCCTGCCTGGCCCGGCCAGTTCACAGGTTGGTATCGCTATCGGCATGCGTCGGGCCGGCATCTCCGGTGCTCTCGCCGCGTGGCTCGGCTTCACGCTTCCCTCCGCCGCCCTGCTGATCGCCTTCGCCTTCGGAGTGACGAGCGTCAGCGGCCTCGGCGACGCCGGTTGGTTACAAGGCTTGAAGATCGTCGCGGTAGCTGTCGTGGCCCACGCGGTGTGGGGCATGGCCGGCAAACTGACGCCGGACCGGCCGCGCGTGACTGTCGCCATCGCAGCTGCGATCATCATGCTGCTGTGGCCGGACGGTTTCGTTCAGTTAGTGCTGATAGTCCTCGGTGCGCTGCTCGGCTTGGCGCTCCACAGAAGCGCGACTCCGGCAGAGCCGGTCAGACCGACCCACAGCTTCAGACGACGCTGGGGCGCCACCCTGCTGCTGATATTCGCTGCGCTGCTGCTGCTCCTGCCACTGGCACGCGAAGCGACAGACAGTCACCTGGTGGCTGTCACTGATTCGTTCTACCGCGCCGGTTCACTTGTCTTCGGGGGCGGGCACGTGGTGCTGCCGCTGTTGCAGGCCGAAGTGGTACCACCCGGCTGGGTGGACGAACAGACGTTCGTAGCCGGTTACGGTGCAGCGCAGGCCGTGCCAGGACCGCTGTTCACCTTCGCCGCTTACCTGGGCGCAGCGATGCAGCCCTGGCCTGGGGGTCTCAGCACTGCGCTGGCAGCGCTGGCAACTGTGTTCGCCCCATCCTTCCTGCTCCTGCTGGGCGTGATGCCGTTCTGGGACGGACTGCGCGCACGGCCGTCGGTCCAGGCGGCGCTTAAAGGCGTGAACGCTGTGGTGGTGGGCATCCTGCTGGCAGCACTGTACGACCCGGTCTGGACGAGCGCCATCACAGACGCCGGAGACGTTGCGATCGCGCTGGCTGCGTTCCTCCTGCTGTCCGCCTGGAGGTGGCCAGCCTGGCTCGTGGTGATCGTGACCGTGTTGCTGGCAGCGGCCCGCAGTGCGCTGGTCTGAACGCACGAAATACAGCTACCCGAACAGGTTTCACGGCCGTGGTCAAAGCTGACAGCTGGCGCTGGGTGACGGCCACTGGGTCGACACTGACATTCTTTGTTCCGAGCCGATGGTAAGAGTGGCCGGCATGAGAAAATGCGTTCCCGTCACTGTCATCCTGAGCGCCGCGCTGCTGCTGAGTGCGTGTGGTTCGACCTCTGATTCAACCCCCGGCGGACCGGATTCCGGTACGCCTGATGCCTCCGCCTGCCGGGTGACCGTCAACGCCGACATCACCACTCCGACGGTCCTGCAAAACGGCCCAGAGGAATGCGATTACTACTTCGCGGTCAGTCAGCAGTACGACGTGACAGAGCCACTCTCCATCGAACCGGGAACGGTATTGCGGTTCGCTGAAGGCAGCACCCTGATGGTCACGGATTCCGGCAGCCTGCACGCTGTCGGTGAACCTGATCAACGGATCGTGTTCGAAGGAGCAGAGGCAGTACCCGGTTACTGGGTCGGCATCTGCTTCGGCAACAACAGCGAGAGTCGCCTGGAGTACGTTGACCTCCTTGCTGCTGGCAGGATCACGGATTACGCGTCCTCAAGCTGCACGGGTGCGATCGGTGGAATCCACACCGCCAGCGGCAGCAAAGAACCGGTGCACCTCCTGAACGTGCGGCAGTACGGTTCCCTTGCCAATGGGCTCAGCGCTCACAGCATGAGGCTAGGTGAGTTCAGCAACAACGCGTTCGCTGGCAACGCCGCCTACGGTGTGTCGGTACAGGCTGACCAGGTGCAGGCACTTGATCCGGCGAGTGACTACCTTGGCTCCAGCCTGGGCGAGCCCAACGTGCAGCCGTTCGTTCACGTTGACGGCTGGATCAGCGGGGAACAGGAGCACCACTGGTACCCGCTGGGTGTTCCCTACAGGGTGGAGGGCTTCACACCCGGCTACTCGTTCTCCCTGTTCATCGACGGGGGAGCGAAGCTGACGCTGCATCCGGGTGTGCACATCTACTTCGACCGAGGAACAGGCCTGAACGTCTGGGACGATGCGGTCCTCAGTGCCGTAGGAACGATGCAACAGCCTGTGGTGCTGACCGGTGTTGAAGAGAGCCCGGGTTCGTGGAATGGCGTCTCAGTGATGAACGCCGGACTGAACCTGAACAACTTGCACCTCAGCTGGGGTGGCAGCGCCGAAGTAGGTAACTCAGCAGGTATTCACATCTATGGGGACGAGCTGGACAGTCTGCCGAAAGTGCTGAACACCGTGAGCATACAGGGCAGCGCCACCTGCGGAATCTGGATCTCAGAACACTCGTTCCCGCTTGTACAGGCCCAGAACGTGGACGTCACCGGCAACCATGAGGACCTCTGCCTGCCGGACCAGTATCTGCCATAACCAACTTGGGGTGCCGTGCCCATCGTCATGCAGGTGGGCTTCGGCACCCGCGTGAGCTCGAACAGGCCCTGCGTACAGTGATGCGCTTAGCCCAGGCGGAGCACTCCG
>Ga0209487_1004817_pt1 | contig 10257 bp, 11 predicted proteins | sample Poulit2012_FD_187524 | JGI IMG/M metagenome (GOLD analysis project Ga0209487, IMG submission 187524) | Agricultural soil microbial communities from Georgia to study Nitrogen management - Poultry litter 2012 (SPAdes) (version 2) | ecosystem: Environmental > Terrestrial > Soil > Agricultural land... | reverse complement strand
GTGTAAGCGTTGACCATCCAGGTGATCTGCTCGGCGCTCAGTTCGGTTGCATTGCGTTTGGCGGTGATGATGTCAACGGCGGTGTACATAATTATTCCTGCAGGTTGTCGGGGCCAAAGGCGTGTGGCAGCAGGTCGGTGAGGGTGACCGGACCGGTGGCCGTGGCGACCGATAGGCTACCCGGTGCGAGTTCGGACAGCATTTGGCGGCACCGTCCGCACGGGGTGATGTATTCACCGGTGGAATTGATGCACACCAGGTGGGTCAGTGGTGCGCTGGGCGCCAAGCGCCAGGCGGCCAGCAGGGAGCCTTCCGCACACTGGGTCACCCCATAGGAGGCGTTTTCAATGTTGACGCCCGTGTGGATGGTCCCGGCGGTATCCAGTGCTGCGGCTGCTACGGGATAATTCGAGTACGGTGCATAAGCGCGCGGCAGGACTCGGGTGGCAGCGGCGCGGAGTTCGGTGTAGGGGTCGCTCATCAGGCGGCTCCGATGAGTGCTCGCAGCGCTGCTTGCGTGAAAATTTGGATCCCCACCCCGATGGCACGTTCGTCTGGGTTGTAGTCGCCCTGGTGCAGATCGTAACTGGGGCCCGCCGGAGTCCGGGTGCCCAGACGGAACATTGAGCCCGGGATTTTCTGGGTCATCCAGGCAAAGTCTTCGCCACCCATGGATTGTTCGGCTAATTCAATGGTGCGTGAACCAAGTTCGAATCGGGTGGCATCTTCAATCAGGTCGGTTTCGGCTTCGTTATTGACCACCGGTGGTACACCACGCACGTGCTCCAGATCGACTTTGACGCCATAGGGTTTAGCAACCTGACCGATGACTTCGTCGAGCAGTTGGCTGGCTGATTCCCAGGCATCCGCGTCTAGCGCACGGAACGTGCCCGCGAGTTGTCCGGTACTGGGGATGGCGTTGGGCGCGTGGCCCGCCTGAATATGGCCCCAGGTCAGTTGCGCACCGGATCGCACATCAATGCGGCGCGACAGGATGGCCGGCACCTGGGCAGCAATCTGTGCCAGGGCAAAGACCACGTCCTGGGTTTGTTGTGGACGTGACGTATGGCCACCGCGGCCGGTCAGGGTGACCCGCAGGGTGTCGGTGGCCGAGGTGATCGGACCGATGCGGGTGGCAATGGTCCCGACGTCAAAACTCGGATCGGCATGCAGCGCGATAATCCGGGGCACATCGTCCAGGATGCCCTGCCGGATGACTTCTAGGGAGCCGCCGGGCAGTTTCTCTTCGGCGGGTTGAAAAATCACCCGCACCCGACCGGTGAATTCCAGATGGTCCACGGATACGCTTGCCTGGCCGCTTAACAACCGATGCAGTGTGATGGCGGTGCCCACCGAGACGGCGGTGTGAATGTCATGACCGCAGGCATGTGCGATACCGTCGTGGATCGAGGCGTAAGACAGTCCGGTCGACTCAGTGACCGGTAGCGCATCGATATCGGCGCGGATCCCTAATACGATCGGACCGGTGCCAATATCCACCCAGGCTCCGGTACTGTCGAGCCGATTGGGTTGCAGTCCGGCTTGCCGCAGTGCCGCCATGATCTGGTCGGTGGTTCGGAACTCGCGGAATGAGAGTTCCGGGTTCTGGTGCAGGTCTCGCCGGAATTCGACGGTGGCGGCTAAAATCTCTTGAACCGCGGCCGCGATCCGCGGCAGTCCCGGATCATCACGGACCGGATGGTGGTCTGACAGTGCAAGATTCTGTGGTTTATCGGTCACAACACATCATCGTCCCCGTGCGCCTTAATAGATTCCACTGCCTGCTTGACTGACTGGGCGTGTTCGGTTGTGGTGACCAATAATGCATCGGGGGTGTCAACCACCACAATATTTTCCACCCCGATCAGGGCGATTACCCGCGACGTATCGGTCACCACCACACCGTTGGCCTCATCCGCATAGACCCGCGGGGTTTCACCAATCACAGTGACACCAGATTCATCCGCGGCGGGGTTCAACCGCGCAATTGCGGCAAAATCGCCCACGTCATCCCAAATAAAGTCACCGGGGATAACGGCCACATCGCCGGCTGCAGCTGCCGGTTCGGCCACCGCATAGTCAATGGCAGTCTTCGGCAGCTGCGACCAGACGCGTTGCATAACCTCATCGGCGTTACCGGCCACCACCGCTTTGGCGATTGTGGTGACGCCGTCAAAGAGTTCGGGCTCATTGGCACGCAAATGTTCTAATAACAATCTGACGGGAGCCACAAACATACCCGCGTTCCAGAAATAATTCCCGGCGTCAATATAACGTTGGGCAACATCTGCTTGGGGTTTTTCAACAAACTTGGCCACCTGATATGCCGACGGGGCCGCCTCCACGGACAGTTTTTCGCCCTGCTGAATATAACCAAACCCGGTTGACGGGTAGGTCGGCTTAATCCCGATGGTCACAATCTTATTTGTTGCTGCGGTAGCAATGGCCTCGACCACAGCCGTCCGGAATACGTCATCCGGCCCGATCACCTGGTCGGCCGCAAATGACCCCATGATGGCGTCGGGGTTCCGTTCAAATAACACCGCGGCCGCAAGACCAATGGCGGCCGCCGAGTCTTTGGGCGCAGGTTCAAATAAGAAGTTTTCCACCGCCACATCACCTAATTGGGCGCATACGGCCGCACGGTGGGCTTCGCCGGTCACCACGATGACGTTGTCACCGGCCAGTGGCTGCAGCCGATCGTAGGTGGCTCGGATCAGTGTTTGGCCCGAGCCGGTGAGGTCGTGGAGAAACTTTGGTGCGGCTGCACGTGATAATGGCCACAGGCGGGTTCCGACGCCGCCGGCCGGTATAACGGCCCAAAAACGGTCAAGCCCCGGAATATGAGATGATGAAAACTGCTGTCGGTTCACCCAAACTACTCTATTGCAGTTCTCTGACAAGTAGCTGAAGTTACCAGCGGCTCGGACTAAAATGTCGTATTAACGATTCTTTAGCCGGTTAGTATTAGCCTATAGCTATAGGACGCACTCGCACCGGCGCTGAACGCGAGACCCAAATTAGGTCTAGGCGCCAATCCTGCGTGCTTTTGGAGGTTTCATAGTGTCTACTGCGACAACCGCGCAGCAGTCACCTCCTGCCGAGAAAAAATCCGGCAGAGGGACGCTGTATCGCGGAAAAGAAGGTATGTGGTCCTGGGTTGGCCACCGAATCACTGGTGTGGTGATTTTCTTATTTCTATTGGTCCACGTGCTCGATACCGCACTGGTCCGCGTTTCACCCGAAGCCTACGACGCCGTCATTGGCACGTATAAAAACTGGTTCATGGCAATCGGTGAATCGGGACTCGTGGCCGCGGTGATCTATCACGCGTTTAACGGCATCCGTGTTGTACTGGTCGACTTCTGGAAGAAGGGCACCAAGTACCACCGTCAGATGCTGTGGACCGTCATGATTCTGTGGGTCGTTGTGTTCGGCGCATTCTTTGTTCGCCACATGATGCTGGTACTGGGAGGTTAACCGCATGACTACTCAACAGCAGTTGAACATCGCAGCACCCCGTAGTGGTGACATCGATCCGAAATATTTACGGAAATCTGCGTCCTCGAGCTCGAACCGTGAAATGTTCAAATGGCTCTTTATGCGCATCTCCGGACCAATCTTGTTGGTTCTCATTTTCACGCACCTATTCTCTAACCTGATGGTTGGCGACGGTGTACACGGTCTAAACTTCGGCCTTGTCGCTGGTAAATGGGCGTCCCCGCTCTGGCAGATCTGGGATCTGGTCATGCTGTGGTTGGCAATGATTCACGGCACCATCGGTGTCGGCACCATCATTGATGACTACACCAGAAAAGACCGCACCCGCGTTGCATTCAAAGTTGCCCTGTACCTGGCAAGCATCGCCATTGTCGTCCTCGGTACCCTGGTGATCTTCACCTTCGAACCGTGCATGACCGATGCCGCCGGCAACTTGCTCGACAACTCGCCAAGCTTCTGCTTCAACCAATAAGCGCCGAAGCGAACAAGACTTAAGAAAGAAGACTTCATCTGATGCAAGTACATAAGTACGACGTCGTAATTGTTGGCGCTGGTGGCGCCGGCATGCGCGCAGCCATCGAATCCGGTCAACGAGCGAGAACAGCGGTCCTCACGAAGCTGTACCCAACCCGTTCGCACACCGGTGCAGCACAGGGTGGCATGTGTGCCGCCCTGGCAAACGTTGAAGAAGACAACTGGGAATGGCACACCTTCGACACCGTCAAAGGTGGCGACTACATTGTCGACCAGGACGCCGCAGAGGTCATGGCCAAAGAAGCTATCGACGCGGTCCTAGACCTAGAAAAAATGGGTCTACCGTTCAACCGTACGCCCGAAGGTAAGATCGACCAGCGTCGCTTCGGTGGTCACACCCGCGACCACGGTAAAGCACCGGTTCGTCGTGCCTGCTACGCAGCCGACCGCACCGGGCACATGATTCTGCAGACTCTGTACCAGAACTGTGTCAAGCACAACGTCGAATTCTACAACGAGTTCTACGTGCTGGATCTGCTCATGGTCGAAGAGGACGCCACGCGCGAAGACGGCACCCCATATAAACAAAAACGCGTTGCGGGTGTCGTTTCTTACGAACTGGCCACCGGTGAACTGCACATCTTCCAGGCCAAATCCGTGGTGTTTGCCACCGGCGGTGCCGGCAAGGTCTTCAAGACCACCTCCAACGCGCACACCCTGACCGGCGACGGCATGGCCATCAGCTACCGGCACGGCATTCCGTTGGAAGACATGGAATTCATCCAGTTCCACCCGACCGGGCTTGCCGGACTGGGGATTCTGCTGTCCGAAGCGGCCCGTGGTGAAGGCGGCATTCTCCGCAACGCCGATGGGGAACGCTTCATGGAACGGTACGCGCCAACCATTAAAGACCTGGCGCCACGCGATATTGTTGCTCGTTCCATGGCCAATGAGGTGCGGGAAGGCCGCGGTGCCGGCCCGAATAAGGACTACGTCCTGCTGGACCTCACACACCTGGAACCAGAGCACATCGATGCCAAACTCCCGGATATTACCGAGTTCGCACGCACCTACCTGGGTGTCGAACCATATACCGAACCGGTGCCGGTCTTCCCGACCTGTCACTATGTGATGGGCGGTATTCCCACCGACATCGAGGCCAACGTCCTGCAGGATAACGACACCCGCATCCCGGGCCTGTTTGCTGCCGGCGAGGTTGCCTGTGTTTCCGTACACGGGGCCAACCGGTTGGGAACCAACTCGCTGCTGGATATCAACGTCTTTGGTCGTCGCGCGGGCCTATACGCCGCCGAATACGCCAAAGATGCTGACTTCGTGGAGCTGCCCGAAAACGGTGAAGAGTTCCTGGTCAATCAGATCGAATCACTGCGCTCTGCCGAAGGAACCGAAAAGGTTGGTGAACTGCGCGCCGAACTCCAGGAAGTCATGGACGCCGACATGCAGGTCTTCCGAACCGAAGAATCCATTCGCCGCGCCATCGATAAAATCGAAGAACTGCGCGAACGCTATAAGCACGTTGCAGTCCAAGACAAAGGCAAACGCTACAACCTGGACCTGCTAGAAGGTCTCGAACTTGGCTACCTGCTCGACATTGCAGAAGCCATGTCCGTTGCAGCACTGCACCGTCCCGAGTCTCGCGGTGGACACTACCGTGAAGACTACCCAGACCGTGATGACGAAAACTGGATGGTCCACTCGATGCTGTACCGCGACGAGAACGCGGAAACCGAAGGCGTCAAGGGGATCCGTTTTGACACCAAGGACGTCGTCATGACCCGCTACGAACCGATGGAGCGTAAGTACTAATGACTACAACATTGGAACCCAACACCAAATCCGACGGTGCAGGTGAGATCGAAGCCTTCACCGTCACCATGCAGGTGCGCCGCTACCAGCCCGAATTCCACGAAGAATCGTACTGGGAATCCTGGACCGTTGAAATGTACGGCACCGACCGTGTGCTGGACGCGTTGCACAAAATCAAATGGGAAATCGACGGTTCGCTCACCTTCCGCCGCTCCTGCGCACACGGTATTTGTGGCTCCGACGCCATGCGTATTAACGGTGTCAACCGTCTGGCATGTAAGGTCCTGCTCAAGGACCTGGATACATCCAAGCCGATCACCGTGGAACCCATCAAGGGTCTACCAGTAGAAAAAGACATGATCGTGGATATGGAACCATTCTTCCAGTCCTACCGTGAGATCATGCCGTTCCTGGTCGCTGACGAATCTAAGGAACCAACCCGCGAACGCCTGCAGTCGGCAGAAGCACGCGAAGCATTCGATGACACCACCAAGTGCATCCTGTGTGCCGCATGCACCTCCTCCTGCCCGGTCTTCTGGACCGATGGCCAATACTTCGGCCCGGCAGCGATCGTGAACGCACACCGCTTCATCTTCGACGACCGTGACGAAGGTGGCGACATGCGTCTCGAGGTGCTCAACGATAAAGAAGGCGTCTGGCGCTGCCGTACCACCTTCAACTGCACCGAAGCATGCCCACGTGGTATCCAAATCACCAAGGCCATTGCAGAGGTCAAGCAAGCAATCCTGGCTCGCAATATCTAACACCGGTACAACTAATGCCTGTGGGGACGGAAATGATTTCCGTCCCCACAGGCATTTAACGCTATTTTCGGCCGATGAGCGGTGTGCTGTACACCGGTTGACGCTTCGGCATTGAAAAAATTTTCGCTGTGACCGTATCTTGGAGCGCGGTGGTCTTAGACTTGCACGCCCTCAACGGTGACGGTTACAGCGAACGAAACAGCTCGCGAATGGCTGTGTCGCCGTCGTAGAAGTCAATCGTCTGACCGATGGTTGAGTCTTCTTCTACCGCGACGACGATCGCTTCGGCAACATTGCTGCGAGAAGTATCACGGCCGCCTTCGGCAGACTGGGCTGAACCGGTTTCTGGGGCCAGGCTGATCTTGAATGTCGGATCGTCCAGCGTCAACATGCCTGGGCCCAGGATGGTGTATTTCAACCCGCTTTCGCGCAGGTGAGCATCGGCGGCAGACTTCGACTCCGCGTAGGGGAAGAATGAATTGTCTTCACTGACTCCGTGATCAGGGCCCGCTCCAGCATAGGAAACCATCACGTACCGATCGACGCCGGCCTGCACGGCAGCATCAATAGAACGCTGGGCAGCATCCCGGTCAACAGCATAGGTGCGTTGCGGATCTCCACCGCCAGCCCCAGCCGCCCAGATAACACCATCTTTGCCACGAAACGCATCGGCGAAATCGTTGACGGTCGCAGTTTCGATGTCCAACAGCAGAGCCTTTGCACCGACAGCTTCGACTTCTTGCACCTGTTCTGCCTTACGGATCACCGCGGTCACAGTGTGTCCTTCTTCAATCAGACGTGGGGTGGTACGCATTGCGACTTTCCCGTGCCCGCCGATCATAATGTAGTCAGCCATGGTTATCCTCCGTTAAGTTGGGAATGGATGGTCACCAGAGACAACGGGACCAACACCAGCTCTATTCCACGGACGCTGCTGCTCCTCCTTCCGGAGGAGCCGGCAACAATCACAGCGGGACAAGATCGTCCTTGCGACCGACGCTACGCTCCGGTGCCGGGAACAATAATGGAAGCATGCAACAACCAGTACTTTCCGCGCACAACCTGACCAAAGCCTATGGCACCACCCGCGCCCTGGATGGAGTGGCCCTCACGCTATTTCCTGGCGAATCAGTGGCCATTATGGGCCCGTCCGGTTCCGGTAAAACCACCCTGATGCACTGCCTATCCGGCATTCTTATCCCGGACACCGGTGAGGTGACCCTCACGCTGGCAGAGGGCAAGAGCGTCGAGCTCCCCCAGTTGAGCGAAGAGCAACGCGCCAAACTGCGCCGTGAACATTTAGGTTTTGTTTTCCAAGAAGGTCTGCTGCTCCCAGAATTAACCGCGCAAGAAAACGTTGCCATGCCGCTCATGCTTTCTGGTACACCTCGGACTGCAGCCGAAGATCACGCCCGACGCTGGTTGGCCGCGCTGGGGCTTGATGGCATGTTTGACCGTCGGCTCGGTGGACTTTCTGGTGGTCAGGTCCAACGGGTGGCCATCGCGAGGGCACAAATCGCCGAACCCTCAGTGGTTTTCGCCGATGAGCCCACCGGGGCATTGGATTCCGGCACCTCCGAGGCGGTCCTCACCGCGCTGCTTGACTCAACGGTGAGCCGCGGCCGGACCCTGGTGCTGGTAACCCATAATGAGCAAGTAGCCGCCCGCTGCCAGCGACTCATTCAAGTCAGTGATGGTCGCATCGTCTCCGACTCAGCCGATACCGCAGGAGCTAATCGATGAGCGCCACAATGACAATCACTAGATTATTTCTCTCGCGACTGTTTGCCAACCGGCAGGCCTGGCTCCTGCCCGTAGCTGCCTTTGGGGTTGTTTCCGCTCTCAGTCTCAGCGTGGCCGGTGGCGTGCATTTCTTTTTCAACCTGGATGAGGCCACGATGGCTCAAACCGGTGGCCTCTACATGATCTTGGCGTCCCTGGCCGCCATCTTGTTGGTGGTGCCGGTGGCGTCCCTGGCAGCTGCCGCGGCCAAGTTGTTGGCGCGTCGACGGGATGAACGACTCTCCTCCCTGCGGTTGCTGGGCGCCAGCGCCAGGTTGTTACGCACACTAGCGGTAGTGGAAGCTGCGGTGCTTGCCGTCGTCGGCTCGCTGGTTGGGGTCATCGGTTATGTGCTGCTCATGCCGTTGGCGGGGCTGTTGCGCTTTGCTGGCGGCCCGATCGGCACCACGGGGATGTGGTTAGGAGTCCCTGCGACCCTGATTGTTCTGGCAGCCATCGTCCTGATCGGGGTGGCAGCGTCAATCGGCGGATTGCGCAGCATCGAGATCACCCCGTTGGGTGTGCGCACTCGGCAGCGCCCGGCCCGCGTGCACTGGCTGCGGATTGTGGCCGCGGTGGTCCTGCTAGGCGCGGCGCAACTCTTCGCCAATACCGCAGGGGTTGGCAGCATGATGATCGTTGTCGTCATGGTCTTAGCAGCTTTTGGGGCGCCAATGCTGGCCTTACATTTCATCGGTCCGTGGGTGATTAAGCTCGTCACGAGGTGGCGGCTGCGCCGTGCCACCAGTGCTCCTGCGCTGGTTGCGGCCCGTGCCGTTCTGGAGTCTCCACAGCAAGCTTGGACACAAATTGGTGGGATCGCCCTGACCACCTACATCGGGGTGGTTGGTGGTGCCGGCATGTCGCTCGCAGATATGGGCGCTGCTCAGGAGGGCTCTGCCGGGATGGATCCGCTGGAGCTGTATCTTATGACAGATTTGCGCACCGGTGTGCTCTTGACGATGGTGATCGCATTCCTGTTGACCGCCTGTTCGGTGGCCATCACGCAGACTGCTCAGGTCTTGGACCGTGCCTCGCTGTATCAGGGGTTACGTCGGATTGGGATGAGTTCTGCACAGTTGGCGGCCACGCGTCGACGGGCGGTATTCGATCCGCTGGGGATCGTCTTGGTTTTCACCCTCGTTGCGGCGGTGGCTACTGCCCTACCGATCTTGGGGGTCGCCGTCGTTGTTTCGCCACTGTCCATGCTGGTGGTCGCCGGGTGTCTGGTACTGGGGATCGTGCTGATCTGGGGTGGGATGCTGAGTTCGACCTCGACACTACGAGCTGTGACTGCCGAATAACTCGGAGCCGCACGGTCAGAGAGCGGGCAGTTTCCGGGCCATCACAACATCTTTTGCTCGGGCGCCGCCGACATCAAATTCCCGAGTCCCGATGTGCGTGAAGCCCACCCGTTCGTAGAATCCAATGGCTCGGTCATTGGCCTCGTTGGTGCCTAACCAGATCCTTTGTTGCTCCGATGTGACATATTGTTCGAGTAGATGCGACATCATCTTTTTCGATACGCCCACCCCGTGAAATTCCGGGTGAACATAGAATTTCGATAACATGACGGAGGTTTCGGCAGGAAGCTCCTGATCCAGGTGTGCATCTTTGGGGACCTCACCGTTGACACAGACGGTGTATCCAACCAGCATTGCGCCATCAACTGCGACCAGCACGTAGCAGTCCTCGTCGGTAATCCACTGGCCAAAGACGTCGTCGTTCAATTCATCACGGATGAACTCATCGATCGCTGTGCGGTCCATTTCGGGCGGACAGGCCAGGGGGAAGGTTCTGGCAGCCAACGGCACGAGCTCGTGGATGTCGGTGAGTTTTGCTTTACGGATACTGACGGTCATAACGGTCTATTCTAGACGCGCCCCAAGAGGACAATTACATTGTGCAG
>Ga0209487_1004816_pt1 | contig 10258 bp, 9 predicted proteins | sample Poulit2012_FD_187524 | JGI IMG/M metagenome (GOLD analysis project Ga0209487, IMG submission 187524) | Agricultural soil microbial communities from Georgia to study Nitrogen management - Poultry litter 2012 (SPAdes) (version 2) | ecosystem: Environmental > Terrestrial > Soil > Agricultural land... | reverse complement strand
AGGTGGAAGCCGGGCTGCGCCGCCTCGGCTTCAGCGACTCCCGGGTGCGCCACCACGACCAGATCGCCCGGATCGAGCTGGTACCCGAGGAGATCGAGCGGGCCGCGACGCCGGCGCTGCGGTCGGCGATCCATGAGCTGGTCACCGGTGCCGGCTTCCGCTTCGCAGCAGTGGACCTGCGCGGTATCCAGTCCGGGGCGTTCACCATGTCGATCCTGAACGCCGGCCGCACCGGCGCTCCCGGCACGCCGGTGCCCAAGCCGGCGCCGTGACCGGGGACGCCACCGACCCGTGGGCCGGACTGGACCCGGACGCGGTTGCGACCCTGGACACCGGCCGGTACCGCCGCCGGGGCTACCCGGAGGCGGTGTACTGCGAGGGCAAGTCCATCGAGCAGCTCACCGCGATCGCCACCCGGCTGCGCGAGACCGGTGGTGCGGGCACCACGCTGTTCACCCGGGCCAGTGCCGAGCAGTCCGCTGCTGTGCGGGCCGTGCTGCCGGAGGCGGCGGAACACGCCGATGCTCGGCTGCTCGCCTGGCCGGCGGAGCCACCACCGCCGACCGGCGGCCTCGTGCTCACCCTCACGGCGGGCACCTCTGACCTGCCAGTGGCTCGGGAGGCGCAGCTGAGTGCCCGCTACCTGGGCCGGCGCAGCGAGCTGGTCGCTGACGTCGGGGTGGCCGGGCTGCACCGGCTGCTCGCTCGGATCGAGGACCTGCGTGGCGCCGATGCGATCATCGTGGCCGCCGGGATGGACGGTGCGCTGCCCTCGGTGGTCGCCGGGCTCGTCGAGGTGCCGGTGGTGGCGCTGCCCACCTCGGTCGGCTACGGGGCGGCGTTCGGCGGGATCGCCCCGCTGCTGACGATGCTGAACGCCTGCGCGCCGGGGGTGGGCGTGGTGAACATCGACAACGGCTACGGCGCCGGCCACCTGGCGGCGCAGATCGCCGCCGCACCGCGCGCTCGCTAACGGTCCCGGAGCGTCTCGGTCAGGCTGCCGCGCAGCAGGGTGGCGACCAGCAGCGTGCTGGCAGCGGTCCCGATCAGCAACGCCGCGCCGGTGTGGCGTGCCGCGATGCCCAGCACGTGAAGGGGCACCCCGGTGGCGGCTGCGGTGATGGTCGCCGCTAGCACCGCTGCTGCGACGGCGGGGAGGGCAACGAGCACCAGCTCCGCGGCGAGCATGACCATGACTATGGTTCGTGGCGTGCCGAACGTGCGGTAGACAGCGAGCTGACTCCGCCGCGACCAGGACACCAGCAGCACGGCGGCGGTGATCATCAACCCGCCAATGAGCCACGGCTGCAGGGCGAGTGCCGCCTGCCACTGCTGCGCAGGCGTGAGCACCCCGGTGGCCTCCGGCAGGAAGCGGGCGATGGTCGCGGTCCCACCCGGGAACGCGGCCGCAAGCACATCACCTCCTGCCGACACGGCTCCGGGCTGCATCCGCACCCAGCAGGTGCTGACCGGTGTGTCAGCCAGGACCGTCGTGGTCACGTTGGAGGTGAGGACGCTCACTGGTGCCTGCTCCACCTGGTACTCGGGACGCACCGCTCTGCTCCCGTCCGCAGCCAGCAGCCACTGGCCCGCCCCGACCTGGCCGGTCTGGACCAGCTCAGCGCCGACGGTCGGCATGGCCCACGGTGCTTCGGGGAGGAACACCTGGACCGCTCCGGGTGTCACGGCCTGGACGGGGAGCTCCAGGCCCCCGTGATAGGCATACAACGGTCCGGATGGGCGTACCGCCAGCCCCCCGGCCACCGCCACGCCCGGCCACGCACCCGCCCGGGTGCATGCCGCTCCGGAGAGCGGGACGGTCTCGTCGGTCGCGGTGGCCACCCACACCAGTGATCCGGCTGCCCGGAGCTGCTCCTCCTGGTTGAGCGCCCGGTCGGCCTGGAGGATGACGTACCCGCTCACGCCGGCGAGCACGAGCGCGATCACCACGCCGAGGATGCGGTGCGCCGTGCCGAGGTTGCGCAGCGCCTCACCGAGGAGCTGGTCAGGACGCCACACGGCCCTGCTCCGGCTCGGTGCCCTCTCCGACAGCACGACCGGTGACCGGTCGCAGCTCAACGACCCGGTCGGCCATCGCGGCAACCTCGGGATCGTGGGTGGCCAGCAGCACTGTGGTGCCTTCGGCTGCCCGCAGCAGTGCGCGCGCGATCTCCCGGCCGGTGACCAGGTCCAGGTTGGCGGTCGGTTCGTCGGCGATCAGCACCGCGGGGGCGACCATCAGCGCCCGTGCGACCCCCACGCGCTGTGCCTGTCCGCCGGAAAGGGTGCGGGCGCGTTGTTCCGGCTCGGTGATCCCCACCGAGGCCAGCAGGTCGACTGCTCGGGGCCAGGCTCGAGAACGCGTGCCGCCGCTGACCAGCGCGGGCAGCATCACGTTGTCCACAGCAGATCTAGCCGGTAGCAGGTTCACGCTCTGCAGCACCCAACCCACCTCCTGGCCGAGCACGAGTGCCGCATCCCGGGTGGTGCGCACCTGTCCGGCGATCCGCACCTGCCCAGCGTCCGGTGCCAGCAGCAGCCCGGCCACCGCCAACGCCGTGGACTTCCCCGCCCCGGAGGGACCGATCAACGCCACCGACTCCCCGGCCGGCACCCGCAGGTCCCAGTCGGAGAGCACCGGACGCACCGCACCCCGGTAGCGCACGGAGATGCCCGTCAGCTCGAGGGACATGTCACGTCTCCGAGCACGGGCACAGGGTTCACCAGCACACGCGCGCCCTCGGGGAGCGTGGGGCGAAGCTGTGCCAGACCGTCGACAGAGCTACCGAGCACCTCCACCACGGCAAGGTCAGACGCGCCATCGATGGTGCTCGAGGTCGTCGCTGCCACACAGGTGCTATCGGTCGAGTCGGTGATGATGGCGGCCGCTGGCACCGCCTGGCCCGCCTGTCCGTCGAGCAACCGGACCTGCCCGGTGACAGACACCTGGTCGACGGCACCGGCATCGGCGAGCACCACCGATGCTGCGGCGTCCAGATCGGTCACCTGCCAGCTGCCGTCCTCGGCGCGCTCCACCGGCACCGCCTCACCCCGCACCAGCAGCTCATACGCACCGGCAGGGCCGGCGGAGGCGCTGGTCATCGTGACATCGGCCAGGGACGCGGTACCGGTGGCCACCGGCTGACCGGCGGCCGGAGCGGGTGCCCCGGCCTGGACGTCCACCTCAGCGACCTCGAACGACTCAGTGGGCAGGTGTGCGAACCATCCGGGATCGAGAACACCGGTGGGGTCCTGGATGCCGATCCGGCGCTCGTAGTCCTGTACCGCGGACCGGGTGGTGGCGCCGAACACGCCATCATCGTCCAGATCGGCATCGAGCAGGCTGTTCAGGAACCGTTGTGCGGTGGCGACGTCCGGACCGCGATCGCCGCGACTCAGCGGGCGGAACAGCACTCCCTCGTCGGCGTAGGCCACCACCGGCACACCATCGACCGCGTAGAGCTTCTCCTCGCCGCTGAGCACATCGCCCGGCGCCACCTCGACCCCGGTGACCGTGCCGGTCAGCGCCGGCGCGGGGATGCTCCGTCCCGGGGCAACCTGGGCCGACAGGGTCGCCGGTGCGGAGAAGTCCACCGTGGTCTCCTGCACGGGAACCAGGACCGCACGATCCTGCGGGGTCAGCTCCTCCAGGTCGCTTGCACTACCACGAACCAGCACCCAGGTGGCGACGACCGCGCCGATCACGAGCACACCCACCAGCATCAGGTAGCCCCGCCCCGCACGCCGCACTATCGGTTCGCCCCATATAGTCGCCCGCCGTACTGGTCCAGACAGATCACACCCTCATCGAACTTCGCCGACCCCTGTGTGGCCACGACTCGCTCGTTGATCTCCTGGATCGTGTCACTGGAGGTCACGCCAGGGAAGCCCGCCTCGTCCATGCACGCCACAAACTCCGCAAAGATGCGCTCACGTTCTGCACCGGTCAACGTGTGCTGATTCACATACGCCACCTCGGCTTGTGGCAGGTTGAAATTCGCCTCGCACGCTAACCGATCGTCATGTGCGGACATATCGCCGGGAGCGCCACCGGTAACGGCAAAACCGTACGAGATTCCATCGGGACGCATCTCCACCGGACCAACCTCATAACCCTCGCGGATCATGCACTCGCGAATCGAGGCTACGATCCGCACATACTCCGCCTCAGAGATCGGCCCACCCGTATACGGCGCTGGAACGCTAGGCTCAGGTTCACCCCGCGTGATCGAACAACCCGCGAGTACGCCAATCACAAATACGAGCGCGCCGAAGAGGCCCAAGAACGGGGTTCGCAACGCAGACTCAGCACGAAATATACGTGTACATGCTCGCCCGCTCCTCGACATTCGTGTAGATATCGTTGCCCCAGCCGTAGGTCCGGTACGAACCCGATACCGTGCAGGACCTAGAAGAAGACGAGACAAGAGTCGTCGTACCGGAACTGGAGGTGGCCGCCGGTGCCAATTTCGTCGCGGCCCCCTCGAGCTTCGCCTGTGCGTACGCCGCCTCTGGCGTGAACCCGCACGTCGTAGTCGATTTGAACGTGATGACGCTCGTAGCCGGCGACGGAGTCGCCGGATACACGCCGCAGTTCGGCATGTCGGCCTGCGCCGCACTCGAGGTGACGAACACCGCGCCAACCCCAAAAAGAAGGACCGCAACAACTGACCAGAGGCGGGTCCTCACACTGCCTACCATGACACTCCCCACTTCCCTCGGAGCGGCTTCGGTGCCGCCCGTCATTTCGACCATACGCCCGGGGAACGGGGCGGGCAAGTGCTCACTCTGGCGACCCAGCACCGGATCCGACCGAGAGGGCGGGGTACCGCTGAGGCCTGAGCCAGACCTACGCCGCAACCACCCACACGGCAGCGGTCGCCGCGGCACTCAGCGCGCCCGCCCCGGTCACCAGCTCGTCGTCCAGCCCGAGCCCGGCACCGGTGATCTCCCGCAGCAGGTCCGGCTCGGTGTCGCTGATCCGGGCGATCCGCACCAGCACACCCGGGGGAACGTCGTCCAGGCGGTGCGCTGGTGGGGTGACCACCCGCCCGTCCAGCTGCGGGATCGGGTCTCCGTGCGGGTCCCGCAGCGGCGACCCGAGGTGGGCGTCCATGCGTCGCATCAGCAGCGGGGAGGCGGAGTGCTCCAGCCGTTCGGCATCCTCGTGCACCTCGTCCCACCGGTAGTCCAGCGCCAGGGCCAGGTAGGTCTCGATGAGCCGGTGCCGGCGCACCATCGCCAACGCTGCCAGCTGCCCGGCGTCGGTGAGGGTGACCCGCCGGTACGGCTGGTAGTGGACCAGTTCGGCGGCGGCGAGCCGCTGCACGTTCTCCGTCACCGTCGGCGCACCGACACCCAGCCGCGCGGCGAGCTCGGAGGCGGTGGCACCCGGCTCACCCCACTCACCCAGGTTGTAGATCGCCTTCAGGTAGTCCTGGGTGACCACCGACTCCGGCAGGTCCACCTCCTCCAGGGAGACCGCCTCAGCAGGTCCGACCTCCCGGTGGTGGCACCGGGCACCGGGCAGGAGCGCCAGCCCGTGGCAGGACCGGCCGTGCGCATCGGTCATCAGAGCACCGTGAGCCAGGCGTCACCGAGCCCGAAGAGCGCCCCGGCCACCACGAGCAGGTACCAGAGCACGGTGATCAGCCACGCGTTCTTGGTCACGAACGAGCGCAGCCCCTCTCCGGCGGGCAGGGCGCCGCTCGCCATGGTCGCTGCCACAGTGTGCACGAAGAACGGGATCACCACGGCCCAGACCACCAGGCAGTACGGGCACAACGCCCCGATCTGGGTGATCGCCGCCACCTGCAACCAGGTGACGAACGCGATGCCGAGAGTGGCGCCGGCGAGCAGGCAGCGCCAGTACCACCGCGGCAGGCGCACCCTGCTGGCGAGCAGCACCCCGGTGGTGAGGACCACGGGGAAGGTGAGCAGGCCGAGCACCGGGTTCGGGATCCCGAACACCTTCGCCTGCCAGCTCTCGAGGAAGATGCCGCAGCCGATCAGCGGGTTGATGTCGCAGGCGGGCGTGAAGTCCGGGTCGGCGAGGATGCGGATGTGGTCCAGCATCAGCTCCAGCGAGGCGAACGTGCCGAGCACCCCGGTGACCAGCACCAGCACCACGTAGCTACGCCGTACAGCGGCCACACGGCCCACCCCGGTTCCCGCCGCGGGGCCCCCGGCATCCTCCGCGCCGTCAGCGTCGGCGAGGTCGTCGGCGACATCTGCGACGTCGCCGGACCGGTGCTCGCTGCTCACGGTGCTCCTCGCTGTGGGTGTGCTCTCAGTATCGCCCATCTCAACCGTCCGAGTCCTGCCCGCTGACGAACTCGGTGGGCTGCGGCGGCCACAGCGCCCACTCTCCGAGCTCCACCGAGGTGTCGGTGCCGATCGTGATCACCCGGTAGTCCACCGGCAGCCGGGTCTCGGCGTCCCAGCGGATCACCGTGATCGTGGCCGGGTTGCCCAGCGGTCCGATCGTGGGCTTGCCCTCCCCGGCACCACCGGTGCTGGCACCCACGTACTGGGTGCCCCAACCGAGCTGGCGGGGGCCCAGCTGGTGGTGCAGGTGCCCGGACAGGCTCACCGGTGCACACCCGGCCTCCAGGATCTGCCGGCCGGCGTACGGGCTGTGGATCAGCAGCACGTCCACCGGTTGTCCTTCCTCGGCGAGCTCACACCCGGTGGCGGCGAGCCGGTCGCCCATCTCCAGCACGGTCTCGTCCCGGGTCTGCCGGGTGGGCACGCCCAGGGAGCTGAGCGTGGGGTCGGTGTCACCGAGGAACCGCAGCCCGGCCACCTCCACCGGGTCCCCGAGCAGCGGGATCCACCCGGCCGCCACCTCTTCCTCAGTGGTGGTGCGCGAGTCGTGGTTGCCGTCGGCGAACACCACCGGCACGTCGTCACCGAAGCCGTCGGCGAAGGCCTTGATGCAGTAGGACTCCACCGAGGTGCCGGCCATCACCGTGTCTCCACCGTTCATGATCAGGTCCGCATCGGACTCGGCGACCGCCGTCCCGATCACGTCGGCCATGCCGATGTTGCAGTGCAGGTCGGTGACCATCACCCCGGTGATCAGGTCCGTCTCGGCGTCTGCCACGGCCTGGTCCTCCGCCGACGGCGTAGCCTCGCCGTCCGAGGTCGGCTCACCTGTCGAGGGCTCCTCTGCTGAGGCGCTGGCCGCGCTGGTCGGGTTCTCGCCGCCTCCCGAGCCGGCACCGGTCTCCGACGGCTCCGGGGAGGACAGCCCGTGCGCGTCGGTGGCGCCCTCGCCGGCACCGTCGGCCGAGCCTGCCGAGTCCTGGTCGCCTACCTGAGCAGCCCGTTCGGCTTCGAAGGCGGAGGTGAGGTTGGCCTGCACGGAGGCGTAGAACTCGCTGTTCTCGTCGATCGCGTCCACCACGTACCCGCCGTAGTAGTCCACGATGGTGGCCAGCCGGCCGGTGATCCGGGCGTCCTCCAGCGGGGTGCCGTCCAGCACGGCCGAGGTGCGCCCCACGTTCCCCGAACCCCGGGTGGCGTCCACCAGCGGCACCAGCACCAGCGCCACCACCACGGCGATCGTCAGTGGTGGCACCCCGGGTTGGCGGAGCGCGTTCTTCATCGTGTCCCGGAGCAGGCCGTGCCCGGCCAGGCGCAGGCAGGCCACCAGCGTGAGCTGGATCGACCAGAGCAGGGCCACGCGGCCGAGGGCGTTGGTGATCAGCCCGTCGGCGGCCTCTCGGATCGCCGGTTCCGGGTTGGCGAAGAACTGGGTGTAGCTCTGCAGGTCGGCGGTCAGCCCGGCCACCGGGTTGGCCCCGGGTGCGGCCAGACCGATCGGGATCTCCTTGACCTGCACGTCCACACCGAGCCGCAGCGGCAGCGGGGAGTCGATGATCAGCGCACCGAGCGGGCCCATGTCGATGCGGATCTCGTCGTTCAACCGCACCGTGTACTCCGCCTCGTGCGGACCCAGGGACCCGGTGTAGTGGGCGCTGAGCACCCCGATCACCAGAGCCACCAGACCGGTGACCACCATCGTGATACCGGCTCGGATCCCGCGCCGGGTCATCGGTCGCAGCTGGTGCCACCACTCCACCCGGTGGCGCGGGGCATCGTCTGGCGACCCCACCTCTGCTGGCGAGCTGTCCTCCTCCGGTGACGGCGCGGAGGCCGGTGGGCTCTCCTCTGACCTCACTGGTAGCTCACGTAGTCCGGCTGGGGCTCGATGCGGTAGGTCTGTGCGGGAGTGAGCATGGGGTCATCTTCGTCGATGAAGTTCTTCCAGCCCCAGTGCATGCCCTCCGGCGCGTCGTCTCGTACGTTCCGCCAGGTGGCGCGCTTGTCGTGCGGGGTGCCGTTCCCGTCGGCGTGGATCAGCAACGCCACCTCGCTGCGGCTGGTGTCCAGGTCGGCCCGGTGGCGGATCATCGACGGGCGGAACTGGTGCAGCACCAGCATCTTCTGCGGCAGGGCGTTCTCCTGGGTGAAGTCGGCGAGGTAGTCCACCACCTGGTTCACCTCCCGGATCCCGACCGAACCGATCTGTTCCAGCGGCACCTGGTCGTCGGTCAGCCGCCACTCCGGGTCGAGCGCGACGCCGACGTTCGGGTAGGCGAGCAGCTCCTCGTACTGGCGCACCTGGTCCAGGAAGCTGGAGCGGCCCGGTTGGAAGTCGAGCACCACGTACTGGCCGGCCTCGGCGGCGGCCTCGATCAGCGGGACGAAGTCCTCGGCTGGGAGCTCGGTGGAGTAGTTGCCGTCCGAGCCGGCCGAGCCGGCGGCCACTGTGACGATCACCTCCAGGGTGGGGACCACCGTGTCCTCGGTCAGGTCGGCATAGTCGGCTGCGCGGTCGGCGGCCAGGTCGATCGTCTCCTCGGTGCCCTGTTCGCCGAGCACGCCCAGGCTGGGGGTTCCGGGGTGCCCGTAGAGGGCCACGTAGCGGGTGTGGTCGAACACCAGCTGTCCACCGCCGGGTAGCTCGTCACCGGTGGCCGCAGTGGCTGCCTGCCAGTCGAAGGTGGTCTCGTCACCGTAGCTGGTGCCGTAGCCGACCACGGCCTCCGGCTCGCCCAGGGCGCTGACCGTCTCCACCGAGGCTCGCGGGTCACCGGAGACGATCGCCACCTCGGCCCCGGCCGCGCGGGAGTTGGCGACCGCCACGGCCTGGTAGTCCTGCCCGTCGGCGAGCACGTGCAGCCCGTCCACTCCCTCCCCGCGCAGCAGCGGGGGCATGTGTCCGCTGCGCTCGGGACTCTCCCCAGCGGTGTCGTCGGCGGCGGCCGGGTAGAGCTGGCCCGGTTCCAGTGTGGCCATGGACTGGGTGAGGTCCTCCGTCTCCGGGGTCTGCGCGTCGGTGAACGAGGTGTCCAGGTGCTCACCGACCAGGTCGCTCAGCCCGTCGGTGTCGCCGGGATCGGGCTGCACGTTCAGGCTGGTCAGGTCGATACCGCCGAGGTCCACAGCACCGACCGGGATGAGCGTGTGCACGCCGAGGCGGAGCAGCTCCGCCTCCAGGTCCTCGGTGTCCACACCGGTGAGCAGGACGGGGGCGCCGAGCGCGATGCCGATCGAGGAGGCCCGCAGCACCGCGGCCTGGTCGTCGGCCGCGGCGAGCACGACCGCCTGCGCGGAGGCGAAGAACTCCCCGCTGCTGCTCAGGGCGAGCGCGGCCGGGTCGGTCTGCTGCACCAGGGTGCTGGCCTGCTCCGGCAGCTGGGCCTCGGCGGCAGGTTCCGGCTCCGGTGGTGGCGAGGTGGGGTCGGGGTCCACAGTGGTGGTCCCGGTGCAGCCGGCGAGACCGAGGGTGAGGGCAGTCAGCGCGACCCAGGCGGTCGCAGGTCGGAATCGCACGAGTCCCCCAGAATCACGTAGGGTCAGGTCCGCGCCCCCCGCGGCGTGCCTACTGTACGCCCCCGTCCTGAGGATCCTCCGGTCCGGTGCTGGTGGCGTCCGTCTCATTCCGGCCACCAGCCGGCTCATTCCGGCCACCCGGGGTCTTCCGCTCCCCTCGGCGCAGCAGGCCACGGCGCGTCGTGCTCTGCCCGGGGGCACCGGAGGGTGCACTCTCGCGGCTGGTGCGCAGCTCGGCCCGGCTCCGGCGCAGCCACCGCCAGCCGAGCACGCCGCCGACCACCCCGGCCACCGCCAGGATCGCACCGATCAGCGTGGACCCGGTGAAAGCCGGCGCGCCGATGATCATGTCCAACCGGGCGTCGTAGGCTGAGGAGGTGGAGCCGACGTCGATCACCAGGGTGAGCACGTTCGG
>Ga0209487_1004815_pt1 | contig 10259 bp, 7 predicted proteins | sample Poulit2012_FD_187524 | JGI IMG/M metagenome (GOLD analysis project Ga0209487, IMG submission 187524) | Agricultural soil microbial communities from Georgia to study Nitrogen management - Poultry litter 2012 (SPAdes) (version 2) | ecosystem: Environmental > Terrestrial > Soil > Agricultural land... | reverse complement strand
GGGGTTGAAGAGACCTACCGATGGGTCGAGGAGCAGATCAGAAAGCGCGATCATGCGGCGGTCTGATCTTATTTTACCATGTCGGCTGTGACCGCGTCATTGACCGTCCCCCGCCAGCCGCTTCTCCATCTCGACAGCCTGCTGATGGATCTCCATCATGAGCCGGTAGTTCACCTCGGGAGTGTACCGCGTCCGGTAGACGGCCCTGGCATTCTCGGAGAATCTGCGAACCAGTGAGTGTTCACCAGCCATCCGCCTCACAGCATAGGCCAGACCGGCATCGTCACCCGGTGTGACATGAAATCCGTTCTGCTCATGGATGACTATCTCAGCCTGGCTGCCGATTCCTGTCACGATCGCCGGGCACCCTACCGAGAACGCCTCCACCAGAGTCATGGGGAAGCCTTCATACCAGCGTGAAGGGAGGACCAGGGCAGTGGCCATGGCCATCTCCCGGCGCACCTCATCTCTGTCGAGCCGCCCCAGCCACCGTATGTTCGACGTTCCATCAGACAGACTCTGCAACCGCTCCTTTTCCGGACCGTCACCGGCAATCCTCAACTCTTCATGAATCCCCTGACTGATCCAGGCCCGGATCAGATCCTCCACCCCCTTCTCTTCACTGATCCGCCCGACAAACAGGAACCTCCCGGAGAGGACGACACTCTCCGATTCGGACTTCACCCGTGTGTCTGCGTAGTCTTGGCCGGGATCCTCGATAAAGTTGGGTTTGACAACCATACGATCAGCGGGAAGTCCACCTTCTGCAAGTTTCTCCCGTGCAAATCGAGTCAAAGTGATAAACAGACTCGGAACATGATCCCATGTCCCCTGTTTGCGGTGATACTCAATCATTCTGGCTACAACAGCTGTCTGCAGGATTGAACCTCTGTACACTCCGTCCGGCACACATCTCCAGGCCGATCCACCGACACTTCTCTCATCAATCTCTCCATCGGTATAGAGCTGGCCGTTGGGGTGGATCAGCCGGTAGTTGTGAAGAGTCATGACACTCGGCACACCCATCTGTCGCGCAGCACGGAAGATCGAGGGGGTGAACAGCGGAAAGAAGTTGTGGACGTGCATCAGGTCGTGACGACCTTTCCGCAGCCTCTGTCGCGCCATCTGAAGAGATCGTGATGAAAAGTGGGTGGTGAATGGAAGTCGCAGCCGGGCCAGAGGTGACTTCAGCTCCTTCTTGTTGTCTCTGATCCAGCGATCCACCTGATGGCCGTTCTCCATCAGCAGTTTCGCCTCCTGCTCGGCCACCACATCCTCGCCGCCCGCCTGCCGATAGAGATTGTGAATCTGCAGTATCTTCATCAGTTCACCTTGACCGCTTCGTTTGTACGTTTCAGCAACAGCCGGTGGTGCCCACGGTTCCTGTCACGGCCATAACTGAGTATCATGGCCACAGCCAGCCAGAATAGAAATGAGAAGTGTGGGGATTCTAGCACCACGTTAAAAAAGGCGAAGACATACATCAGCAGAACATACCCCGACAGCAGCAGAAAGCGTGTATAGTGGTCACCGGGAGCTTTCTGTGTCCGGGCCAGCTGAATCATCCGTTCCAGCGGTTTCCAGAGTGCGTAGAGAAAAAGCGGAAAGATCAGTATGCCGAACCGGGCCAGAATATTGAGGTAGGAGTTGTGCGGCTGGGAGTTCCCGCCGATATCGCGAATATCAAAATAGTTGAGATCGATCGAGTCGTAGAACTGGTTGTCCTTCACAAACATCACCGGACGCCCGACGCCATACCCCAGAAACCGGTGGTCCTCATGCTTCTCTATCACCTTCTCCCAAGAGAGGAATCTGAAACTGATGTTGCCCTCATCACTCGACATCTTTCGCTCGATAACCAGAAACAGATCCATCTCCACCTTGCTGTTGTAGTAGACTAGAAAACCTGTCAGCAGCACCAGGGCGGTCACACCGTAGTAGAGAATCGATTTCCGGATAGTGATCCGTCCGGCCAGAAAGATAAAGAGGAGTGCCAGGAGGATCCCCAGAAAGACCGACCGGTGGAATAGAGTAAACACTGCCGGAAGCATCATCAGCGAGAGCACTTTGTAGCGCATCTGAAGGTGGCGAAGTGGCAGGAACAGGCTCAGAACGATCAGGGATGGGACAATGTACCCGACATTGAACCGGAATCCCTCCATGAGCAGGGATCGCTGTCCCGACAGAATCATCGCGGCTTCATGCAGATAGGCCACCGCTTTGAGAACGATAAAGAGTTTAAAGAGGACGAAAAACAGATCGTACCCCCTCTTGTTGCGGAATACCTGGTAGATCACCGGAACCCACAGGGCGTAGACCAGCATCAGCGAGTCCCTCAGCGAACTGATACCAAATTGCCAGAGATACACCAGGCCCCAGACCAGTCCGATCGCAACCAATAGATAGTAGATGAACAGATTCTGGTGAACCTGCATCAGCTCGCGGCGATAGCCCCAGACGAGAACAGCCAGAACCAGTTCGGTAACAAAAAGGGGTTCTACCCCTACGTAAGCGAAACCCCGCTCACCAAACAGCATGTGGAACATGTAGGTGAAGAAGAGCGCTTCCCGCCAGTCGAGCTTACTTAACGTCCTGTAGATCTTCTCGATGTGGATCAGGAGCAGGCCAAGTGCAAACAGAATCAGAGCAAGCATCTGCTCTTCATAGAGAAAAAACGGGAGCAGAAATAGAATCGCTCCGGCAGTCTGTCTGCTGTTGAGTCTGTTCACGCTTTCAGAATGGATTCGAAGATAGCTGCAGTTTCATGTGCGACCACATCCCAGGTACGGACGGGGTGAATTGCCGGTCTCCCCGGCTGACCTCTCCATGTCAGTATCGCTTCGGCGGCCTCTTCCGGGCTCGTCACCATGAGCAGATTGGGAGATCTTCTCTGTAGCGGACTCCCTTCAATATTGGTGATCGTCAACAGTCCATTGTTCAGAAATTCATAAATCTTGAGAGAGCTGAGATAGAAACCCCATCTGGACCAGTCATAACTGTCGTAGAACGCGAGTCCGATATCTGCTTTCCGGATCAGGGCACCTACTTCACTTCTGGACAGATCGTGCAAGATAAACAGATTTTCGGCCTCCGATGCAAGTTTTTCAGTGCTATTGTCTTCACTTCCCCTGATCATCATCACAAAGTCTGCCCGATGCCCGGTCAGGGTGATCATCTTCCGCATCCACTCTGTCCCCTGCAGCTGACTTTTCGATCCGGCCCACACCACAAGCGGCTTCTTTTTGCGGTCATGGCTGACCCTCTCCAGGATCTGACGTACCGGTTCAGAGATCCTCTCCCGATCCGGTTTCCGGAAGACCTCTCCCCCGTTTTCAATCACGTGGACCTCCCGGAGCCCGAGCCCCTCCTCGGCATAGCGCCGAACAGCATCACTTACACAGATCACGGAATCAGCTCGCTTCAGCACGCTCGAGTAGAGGCGGTCAACAAACCGGATCCAGCGCCGGCCACGACCAAACAGGATAAGCTCATCGGAGGGGCAGTTCAGCTCCACAACTGTCTTTTTGGAGCTGATCATAAAGAGAGATCCGAGCAGGTTTCTGAAATTGAAAAAATAATCCATCCGGACATAAACCAGATCACTCTCTTTTAACAGGCGCCAGAGATCTTTCGGTGTGGCTCTGAGCTTTTCAGTGTGGGGGTCCGGAGCGCCATTGATTTTCAGAAGACGGTATCCCAGCCGGTTCAGATGCTTTGCCAGGTGGTAGCCGTGGACGGTGGCGCCGCCAGTGACGGGGTAGAAGGTGTAGTAGAGGAAAGCGATGGTGGCTTTGGGTCGCTGTCCTCTATTCTGCTGCGTTCTGGTAATGGGTTGTTCCTGCAGTTCCCGGGTCAGGCTCCGCTCTACTCTGCTCTCTCCATGTTTACTCTCCTCAGGGATCTTGTGCTCTTCCGGCTCCGATCTACCCACTATACGGTTCTCAAGAAGCGCCAGGCCCAGATTAATCAGACCGGCCACTCTTCCGGCACCCATAGCGATGCGTGCGGCCCATACACCCGCCCAACCCCTCAGCGGTTTGAAGCCGGCTCCCCGTTTACCGGATGCTGGTGCTGAACCAGCCTCTGCCCCGGAAGATGGTATCTGGTTCTGCCTCTGGTGACTCCGTAGACCTGACGGGTCAGATGGTTCCGGAGCTGCGGTTCCCCGTCCGTGAGAGGGTTCAGACCTTTCACTGTGAGATAAACCGGGTGGCTCCGGATGTGAAGTTTCGTGTCTATCCGGTGAGACAGCTTCTGCCGTTTGTTGAGAGCCATGCGGCTCCAGATAACCTGCCAGATGCGCCTCTTCCAGGGTGCCATAAAGCATCTGATCCCTCTCCAGGCGCCGGATATCTTTCCGGATCTGAGCCATTCGTGGCCAGAACAGAGTTCGAAGTGAATGATTCAGAATAGCCAGCAGGCTCATGCCACGGCTCCTCATCGTGACGGGGTGTACCCTCCCTACGCGCCACGCCTTGCGCAGCACTTCCCTGAACCGGCGTGGTTTGCAACGCACAATCGCTTTTTCAGCAAAGACCAGCCGGTATCCATGGCGTACCGCCAGCTGCGTCCACCAGATATCCATGCCTGAGCGAAAGTCTGCGGGAAAAGGGCCGTTCAGATCCCAGACCCGTCGCAGGAAGAAGAGATTTCCTGTGGCTGACCCCTGCTCCGAGAGGACCAGGTTCCGGTTGTTGTTGAAGAGGATAGCATCTGTGAGCGGCCCGATCGGAGGGTCATCGGGCAGATCGAAAATAATGTTACCGCCAGCCAGATCTGCTTTTTCCGATTTACCGGAATAGAGAGCTTTAACCCCCTCCTCCAGCCAGCAGGGATCGGGGATCTTGTTGGCATCGAGCATGGCGATGACCTCCCCCTTCGCCTCCTCCATGCCCCGGTTACGTGCCACATAGGGACTGGGGCGGCTATGATCCTGTAACAGGGTAACCGGTGCCCACTGAAGTCTCTCGAACGTTCCGTCTGTCGACCCATTATCGACAAAAATGATCTCCCTGCGATGCGAAGGCCAGGTCTGTCTGGCCAGGGCGCCCAGAAGTTCAGTCAGCCATGGCGAAGCATCCCGAACGGGAATAATAACAGATACAAACGGCGCTTCACTCATGGTTTCTTTTACCCTTTTTCTGCCTGGATGAGTGCAGAAGACGAAATCCTGCAAGTCGCCCTGCTCCAGTAGCAAGACGGCAACTCCACCCGACGGCCATCAGAGAGATCGTACTGTTCGGTACACTCGTCTGTTCCCGGAATTTGATCTGATCCCTGATAAACCCGGGTAGCATAGGGCGCAGATCGTAGATCATCCGGCTTATCATCTCTTTATGGGTCATGTTCTCCCGCTTCCAGATCTCGGGTTGCCCCTTGCCAACCCGGTACATCTTTTTCAGAAGTGGAATGAGTGGCCGGGCGGCATAATAGACCACCACATCACGTCCGTAGATGATCCGGAAGCCGGTTCGGGTAGCTCTTCCTGTCCACTCCACATCTCCTCCGGAACGGACATCCTCCCGAAACGGCCCGACGATCGAGAATAGATCGCGGCGTACAAACAGGTTTCCGGTCTTGGCCACCCCTTTTCTGGCGATGTTATCCTTCACCTCCACATTGATCAACGAATCGAACCGTTCAGCAGCACTCCCTCTTTCAGAGAATGTGAACTCCACATGCCCCCCGAGAAGGTCAGCCTCCTCACTCTCCAGACGCTTCAAACCGTTCTCCAGCCACTGTCTGTCAGGGATGCAGAGTGAATCTGTAAAAGCGATGATACGTCCTCTTGCCTCCTTTAACCCCCGATTTCGGGCAGCATAGGGTGTTTTCGGTTCAACCTGCGAAAAAAGACGAACCGGCAGCTCCCCGGCTGCCTCGAGCGTGCCGTCTTCAGAACCGTTGTCGACAACGATGATCTCGAAACGCTCTGAAGGCAGACTCTGCTGCTGAAGCGCATGGACACAGGCCCTCAGGCCGTCCTCATTATCAAGCACCGGTATGATGACCGATATATCGGGAATCGGTGACTCTGCCATTCAGTCTAACTACTTAATCGTTCAGGCGACAGGCTTCCTGTTAATCGTCCAGTGCTTCGTAACCACCCTGTCCGGCACTCTCGTCTCTACCCCTATTGGGGTGTACGCGCCTCGGATCCCATATTCTGGTGTTCGCCTCAAGCCTTTTCACGCCTCAAGCCTTCTCACGCCTCCTGCCTGCAGTGCGAACCTCCACTTTCGAACCCTGCCAGAGCTCCGGAGATCAGATCTCCATATCGGGAAGCCGCACCGCTTCATAGAGCCGGGCAGAGTGGGTGGCCGCATCTTCAGAGCCGCGATCCATCAGCGAGGTTTCGCGATTATAACAGCGGGCAATCTGCTCCCGGAGCCACCCCTGCTGGGCAGTACGCGACCCGAAACCGAATCGCTCCATCGACAGTGCCATTTCGAAGCCGGGTGGATTGTACGGATAGGCATAGGGATTATCCACCAGATCATTTCGGAATTCGTCTGACGAGGCGTACTCGAGTACCTTTTTGAACCTTTCGCTCTGCCAGAAATGATGCTCTGGAAAGGATTCACAGAGCATCGCGAATCCATAGAGATTGAACAGATGGTATCCGATCGCCTTTCTCCTCACTGCCTGACGTTCAGCCGGACTGCCGGCTACCATTCGCCGGATCTCCCGGAGACGCTGCCTCGTGCTGCTTCTGAGTGGCAGATGGTGATAGATCAGACCACTGCTGTAGATCTTCAGGTTCTCAGACAGCATCTCCAGAAACCGCTCCACCTGTCTGTGAATCTCCTCTGACTGGTTCATTAGAGGTGAGGCCGCGGCTGCAAACCAGAGCTGATGGTTAAAGGTCTCGTCTATCGGCAGGTGCATACCATCCACAGCCACCCGTTGCCAGATACCTGTCTCACTGTCAAACGGGTGCAGCAGAAACACCTCACGAGCCAGCGTCAGGCACTCCTCCCGCTCCAGCTGCTGACCTGCCTGAACCAGAGCTTCAATACTCCAGGCCTGGCCAATCAGACCGTTGCAGGCATCTTTCTCAGGGTTCATGCGATGGTAGAATGTCGCTCCGACAGGCCTCGCATCGCGGCTCATCAGGTAGCCGAGAGCCTTCTCAGATGCTTTGAGAAAGTTGTCCTCACCACTGATCTGATGCGCCTTGAGAAAGAGCATCAGCCAGTGGCCTGTGTTGCGGACAGGTGTTTCCGGATCCCGGTAGAGTCCATTGTGACCGGCAGGCATCTCACCGGTCTCCCGGTTCTGGAGATTCAGGCCGGCCCGGCTGCTACTGACCAGTAGTTCGTAGAGAGTCATATGGATACTGTTTCTTGTTGAAGGGGTGATGCCCTAAAACCGGTTCACATGGGTAAAGTTTTGCTGTGAACCAGTGTGAACCAGACTGCAGCAACTGGCATAAACGTTGTCGGGGTCACCTGTGAACCTTATGTCGAGAGTGCTTTCTGAACCTCACCGATTCCCAGTGCGGAGTGCGAATCGGAACGCGGGTATCACCGGCTACAGTTCCACGGGAGAAAGATACAGTGCCCACTCTTGTAAATCGAGCACCACCATCTGTTTATATGCACAGCCATTTGAAATTTAAAAAATTAGAAGTTAATTCAGGAGTATCAGCTGTGATTTCTCATCACCTGTTCAACTACAAGCTTCTGATCCAGATCAACGGATATATCACCATTCTGTTCCTGGCTCTGGCCGCCCCGGCTGTTGCCAGCTCCTGTCTCTTGCTCGAGAGTGACAGACCGAAGCTCTCAACAGCAAATACCGGCCCCTACCTCACCTCTGAAGAGAATCTTGCCCGGGGAAAGAGGCTCTATGACTCAGGCGATCCGTTCTACATCGAATTGGTTGAGGAGCTGCTCGAAGAGGCCGACACCCACCTGGATAGAGAGCTCTACTCTGTCACATATCAGGAGAAAGGTGAATTTATAGAGGATCATCACGACTACGTGAGCTTCTACTCGTATGCCTGGCCCAACCCCGATTCCGAGGATGGCATGCCCTGGATCTCGCGTGACGGTCAGATCAACAGAGAGCAGGTCGACCGTTACGACCGCAGCTACCTCTCGAGGCTCTCCCTGGCTGTAGAGAAGTTGTCGCTGGCCTGGGTGTACAGCAGAGAAGAGAAGTATGCTGAAAAGGCCGCAGACTTCATCCGGACCTGGTTTCTCGACCCTGAAACCCGGATGAACCCCCATCTGCGTCATGCCCAGTTCTGGCCCGGCCGGAATGACGGGGGGCTGCAGGGGATCATCGAGGGGAGGGAGTTCATTCCCATCATCGAAGGGGCGACGATGATCTACGATAGCCAGGCGTGGACACCGGAAGATCACCGGGAGTTGAAGTACTGGTTCTACGACTTCATGCGGTGGGTGCAGCGGGTCTACAACAATGAGGTATTTGCTGACTCCAACGTCGGGACCTGGATCGATACCCAGAAGACAATCTACGCCCTCTTTACTGAACACAGCTACCTCCTCTATACCAGCAAATACCTTCTGCCGATCCGTCAGCGAATTGACAGACAGATCACCAGCACCGGTGAGCAGCCTGTGGAGCTCAACCGGGCCACTTCCAATCACTACACCTGGTTCAACCTTAAAGCCTATATCCTTCAGACCGAGATGCGGAGGCATGCCAACGTCATACCGGGAGATTTTGCCGCAGGGTCGATCTATATGGCACATGGTGAGGAGGGGAGCCTTATTGCAGCGCTCGACTGGCTGCTGCCCTATGTCTCCGGGCAACGCATCTGGCACGATGATCACCCTGCACTTGCTGAGTTCAATACCTGCCGGTATATCGACCTCTTCCGGCCGGTAGCCAACGGACTTGCTGAACCACGCTATGAGAAGCTGGTTCAACAGCTGATCGGTGAGTACGGGTGCCACTCCATCACTACACTGCTGACCCACCCGCCGCTCGAACATCACGCAGAGTTCAGGTGATCCGGCGGATCGTCACATCATTATACATCCTGCCCTGGAGGGCAAAGTGGATCAGCTCATAGTTGTAGGTGAGACAGAACTCATTGACCGCCTCGATCACACCATACTTGGCCAGGTCGGATGAGCCGAAGTAGATGTAGTCGTTCAGGCTGATCAGGCCCTCAGGTTTCAACTTCCGGTGCGCCGCCTCCAGATCCCGTTTCACTCCCTGATAACTGTGGTCCCCGTCAATATAGATCCAGTCGAAGCTGTTGTCGTTCATGGATAGAAGCGTCGTCGAGGAGTCGTTGTGATGGACCTCGACCCTCCCCTCTCCGATCTCATTTCTGAAAGTTTCACGGGCGATACGGATCGACTCCGGATCGATATCGATCAGATGAAGTTTATCCGGCTGAACCGTCTTCATGATCTTGCGTGAAAATCCACACTTCCAGATTCCCAGCTCTGCACAGACGCCCCCTCTGGGAAGCTTTTCCAGGATAACCTCCCGGTCTGTCAGCATCTGGCAGTTCTCCAGATGGCGTGAAGTGAGTGCAGGTACCACCGGCCACTGGCGACGCCTGCTGCTCTTGGTCGAGAGCAGAAGCTGGAGGCGGCTCTTCAGTTTCTGGATCATGAGTTTTTGGTTTGTTGTAGTTGTTGGTACGCGCCTACCGTTGCATCAGCGATGCGTGACCAGTCCAGATGCTGCCTGGCCCACGCCTCATTTTTTTTGCCATGCCCCTCCTCCATCAATCTCAGCCCCTTCCAGAGTGATGCACGAACCGAGTCTGGCCGGCCGGGATCAAATTGCGGATTCCCCGTCTCCGCAAGCTGCTCACCAATCACACCGTATTCTGGGCCAACCACCACCTTGCCAAAGGTGAATCCCAACGCGGTATTCCCCGAGTTCAGAGCCCGGATCCGCGGGATGAAGAGCAGATCCGCGGATTTCAGGTAGATCTGAACCTCATTCGACGGTACCGCACGCTCGACAACCTCGATGGGGCGTCGTTTCAACCGGTTCAGATAGAGTTTTCTGCGGACTGCAAAGTGCTTTGGGTTCGACCGGTAGGGGTAGGGCAGTTTGCCGACCATCATAAAGAGGGAGTCGGGGATGTCTGCCCTGTTAAATGCGTCAATGCCCAGCTCCAGCTCATCCTGGGTGCGGATGGCGCCAAATGCGAGGATCAACCGGGTATCTGGGGCGATCCCGAGCTCCTCCCGGCACTCCTGACGCGATCTGTCCCGGGGAAAGTAGCTGTAGTCTCCGTGAGGAATGAGAAAACCCGGCTTCCC
>Ga0209487_1004814_pt1 | contig 10260 bp, 7 predicted proteins | sample Poulit2012_FD_187524 | JGI IMG/M metagenome (GOLD analysis project Ga0209487, IMG submission 187524) | Agricultural soil microbial communities from Georgia to study Nitrogen management - Poultry litter 2012 (SPAdes) (version 2) | ecosystem: Environmental > Terrestrial > Soil > Agricultural land... | reverse complement strand
GAGATCTCAACAATTTCGTTATAATACTCCCCTTCAGGGATCAGGCCGGTATAGGCGGCGCCTTCGCCCTCTCTGTGAAGACGGACCAGCGTTTCAAAAAAGTACATATCAGCCAGCTCTCTGACCTCTTCGCTCTGGCCACGTACCTTCATGGTTCGGTCAAAAGCTTCCCGAATCTGCGAATCATGTTCATCCAGTACCCAGATGAGGACCAGATCCACGTTTCCTGTTTCAAGGGCTTCGATGGCAGCCTGTACGACCGGGCCGTCCATGGAATCACAATGTGCAAAAGCGTTGTAGGGAAAGATGGCGCTGAAAAGTAAGAGTGCTGAAAGAAGAAGTGAGATGGGTTTTAATTTTGTGGTTTTCATAATAGTGTTCTCCGTTAGGTTACATTTGTTTGTTGATTTCAAGATAACAGGGAGGTTTGGTGCCTAAAATGAGCCAGATCAAATTAGAACGGTGATTCCTTGCTACTGTTTAATTCTGTTGATTTCAAGATAACAGGGAGGGCCGGTGCCTAAAATGAGCTGGATCAAATTAGAACGGTGATTCCCTATTTCCTGAGGTTGACTGTTGAGTTCAAGGGAATGGAAAGAATCACTGCCTGAAAGGAGCCCGATCACTAAGGGGAGGAGAGAGGCGGCCCGGGACCGGGCGATCAGAGGGCACGTGGGTTGACCAAAAGGGCATCAGATGAACAGAAGGGAGTCCGTCACCCAAAAGGGAGCGAGCTGGCGGGTACGGTTGAGTTGGACGGAATTGGCCGGACAAGAGCGACTGAACTAATATCGCTGCCGTCTCTGGCTACCTGAAAAGTGGTGAATGCCTATGCCGACTGTCTGGTAAACGTGTAGGGTGCAGGGGCGGGCGACTCCGCAGGGGAGAGATGCATGGGGATGTGAAACGGGCGAATCAGGCGCTTAAATTTTCCAGCTCCTGAAGGTCTTCGATCGCAATCCACTGGCGGCCTGCGTGGATGATCCCATCCTTTTTCAACCGGCTGATGATTCGGCTTGCCGTTTCGGTTGTGGTTGCTGCCATATCCGCCAGATCCTTACGGGTGAGGGGCATCTGAATCAGCAGGCCAAACTCGTCATCCTGCTCACCGAACTTTTCCGCAAGCCGGTAGAGAATTCTGGCAATGCGCTGATCTACCGGCAGCGTGCTCAATTCGAAGAGGCTGTCGCGGGAGGCCTGGAGACGTCCTGCCATGATGTCGAGGACATTGACCGCAACCACAGGGTATTGCGTCAGAATATCGCGAAACGCCTGGGAGTCGATGGAGAGAATACAGGTGTGGGTCTGCGAGGTGGCCGTTTCGGAGTAGACTTCGCCGCCAAGGTGAGAGAGTGTTCCGAAAAATTCACCCGGTTTCAGCATATCGATAAGGACATCTTTTCCTTCTTCGGTATGCCGCATCAACTTCACCTTGCCGCTGACGACCACACGTAGACGGAGGGCCGGCTCATCCTCGTAGTAGATCATCTCACCCGCTTCAAAATGAGTGGCACTGAATCGTTTGTTTACTTCGCGCAGCATCTCCGGATCGAGCCCCTTGAAAAATGGAGCCTGTGAAAGCATCTCCAGCCGGAGGTCGATGGTACAGTGATGGCTTTCGATAAAAATCTTTTCGAGGGGCGTTTCTCTGCGTTTACTCATCTGGTGGTTCCTTGTTCAAACGACTTGTTTATCGGGCCGGTCCGGTACCCGCTGGGGCCCTGTTTCTGTCGGGCGGATCTGACAGATCGGCCTGTTTGTTTCGCTGATCACTGTTCTGTCTGGGTTAACTGGTAAACTTACTGGCTTTCCTGCCCAACCTGGCCGGGTTTGTCTTGCTGGCCGTTCGAGGTTGTCGATCCCTATGGTTGAACCGTTGGGCTGACAGATTCTTTCTTGGGCCAGGCCGTCGATCCGTTAGACCATTTCTGCCTCTTCGTTAAAGGCAGATAGGGTCGCCACTTCATGAAGTGGCCCGCCAGAGGAAAGAGAGCCATGAAACCAGCTGCTCTTCAATATCTGTAATGGACAGCTCATTTTCAAACAGCGGCACGTTGCACTCTCCGCGACTTTCCCGTCATCGCGAAGTGACAGATCGCATTGACAGATCGTTGGTTGAACCGCTGCCGGAAAGTGGCGCCTGCCTCTTGACAGATCCTGATTCCACCCATCCCATTTCCAGTGGATGGCTGAAAGCGTTTTATCATCCCGGCAAGGCAGAGAGACTTTAACGGCACGCCAGGTCTGCGGCAGGATCTCTTCCAGATCGTACCTCCAACGAATCCGCCATTCCAACCGACAGAGGATCTCAAAAACCGGCCGAACTGTTACTTTTTAACTTGCAAATCAACTCGCATAATCTGCTCAGCCTCTGGTAAACCAATTAAAACGTTAAAAACCGTTTATATTGAATCTAATAAAAAAACCCCCTACCTTAAAATTTCTGAGTACAGATGGTGGTGTTAGCAGCAGGGCCGGCTGTCCGTGGTGACAATTCTCCGGCGGGGGGCCTGGCTTCTGCTGCTTTTATCATCTCAATGTTAACGTGTAACCCAACTCTCTTTAGCTATGCAGAAAATAAAAGAACTCGACGTCCGGCCGCTTATTCCCATCAAACGACACGAAAAACTTCTCTCTCTGTTTAAAGATCTTCCGGCAGGGGAAAGCTTTGTCTTTATCAATGATCACGATCCGAAACCCCTCTACTATGAGTTTCGCTCCATCTACGGCGATGTGGTGGGGTGGGATTATCTCCAGCGGGACCCGGCCGAGTGGAAGGTGAAGGTGACGCGGACAGAAGCCTCAAAGGGGAGGGAGTTTGAAGGAGCCTCTACCGTGATGGATCTGCGGAGAGCAGAGAAGAAGGATTGGAAGTATGCCGTCTTTCACCGCTACGGAATGATGCTGAAAGGGGATACCATGGAGCTGCTGGCCGTTGAAGATCCCGTTGAAATCCGGTCGATCTTCGAAAAGAAATTCACCGGTGAGTTTACCTGGGAGGTAAAGAAGGAGCAGGAAGGCGAATTTGTAGCCCACATCACCAAACGCAGAGAGAGTGATGCGGCGGCCGAGGATATCGCCGTGGTCAATATGTTCGATGTCCGGCCATTCCCTCCGGCTAAACGGCACGATATGGTCTTCGATGCCTTCGATGAGCTGAAGCCGGGCGAAGCGTTCATCTTTGTAAATGACCACGACCCCAAACCTCTCTACTATCAGATCGAGGCGGAGAGCAGCGTGCCTTTTACCTGGGAATATATCGAGGTGATGCCCCGGGAGTGGAAGGTCAAGGTGACCAAAACGGAATCCTGACCAGACGGTTTCATAGGATTTGTACCCCCGGATGACCGATGCGAAATAGCCGCTGGATCTGGCGTCGGAACCATGAGGCCGGGGGTATGATCTATGATGTTGGCATCAGAGAGTGATCCGAAGCGAGACAGAGAGATTGCGGCCGGGGGAGGGCATGCTGTTCACGCTCAGGTGATCGATATAAAACTGATCGAGGAGATTTTCAACACCCGCCTGCAGGCGAACATGCTGCATCAGGCGAACACTGCCAAAAAGATCCCACAGCATGTAGCCGTCCGTGGCGGTCTCCACGCTGTTTCTTACCGCAATTCTCTTCTGTGCTGCTGCCCAGCGGATCCGGGTTTCCATCTGGATCCGGCCGCTCTGTCGCTGAAGATAGGCCGTGCCTTTGAAAGGCGGAATCATGGGGAGAGGCTCATCCAGCTCTGTATGCTCACCCAGAACCCAGGCCATGGAGACGCCGCCGTTCAATCCCCTGGCAAGATCCACATGCAGATCGAGCTCCGCCCCGGTCAACCAGGCCGTCCCCATGTTTTCATAGCGTTTAAAAAGCTCATCAATTTTCCGGCCGGTAATGTAGCCGTCCATCCGGTTAACCCAGAGGGAGAGCTGCCCGTGAAAAGCACTCTGTTCGCTTCCGTAGAGAGTGGAAAGTTCTGCCTGACTGCTCCGCTCCGACTCCAGGCTCGGATTCCCATAGTAGAAAAAGTTGTCGAGCGGGTGGTAGATGTAGTAGCCGTAGAGCTCCAAATGGCCCGGCATCCGGTATCCGTCTGAGAGTTTCAGGGCGGCGGAGAGCCCGGAGGAGAGCTGCCTTTCCAGATGAATGCCCGCTGTGTAATCCAGATAGGAGGGGTTCACGCTGTTGAGCTGCGGATACTCTGCCCGAAAGGTCTCCTCGTGCCGGATGGAGTAGAGCCCACCTTCCACCCGGAGGTCCGCCCCGGTGATCCAGCCCGCTGCCATATAGTGGCGCCAGGAGGCGGAGAGTGCGGCTACACGGCTGGTGATATCCCCCAGGTTCATCAGGTACATATCATTGACGTCCGGGGAGAGGGGGTACATCCACATATCGGCAAACGCATCGATCCCGAAAAGCTCGGCGGAGAGGGTGAAAAGATGTTCTTCCCGGGCAAGCGTCGCTTCACTGTTGAGGCCGAAGGTGGTGGTTTCACCATACATCGGCATATACATCCCCTGCATCACCTCCCGCGAAGCGACATCCCGGTCGTAATCGTCCATCAGATGCTCGACACGGTTCCAGTAGAGATTCGTGTTCACCGAGGTGATCAGGCTCTCCGTATCGGGATTGTGCCAGTGATGCTCCAGCCCGCCGATATGGGCATCGGCACGTCGGGTGTCCATGATCAGGGCGGGATAACCGATATCTTTGGCGAAATCCCCTACATATTTGAGAGTCAATTCATGAGCGTCGTGCGGCCGGTAGAGCAGCGACGCATAGAGATTCCCTTTTCTAAATCCGGAGAGTGGAATCCGCTCCCCATCACCCGTAATAAAATTACCGGCATCGCGGTAGGTTCCGGAGACCCTCGCCGCCCATCTCTCCTCGCCATACTGGAGTGCGGCCTGATAGATCTGCTGCCGGGAGGCCGAGTGATATCCCGCTTCGAGGCTGCCCTGCACACCGCTGTTGATTCCGGGCTTCACCATGTTGAAATTGAGGGTTCCTCCCGGCGCTGAAGAGCTGTTTTGGCCGCCGCGCTGTAGCTCGATCGATTCCAGATTGTCTGTTTCGATGTAAGCCGTTGCCGGATCCATCGCATCCACACACGCCGGGGTCAGGCGCATTCCGTCGATCATCACATTGACCCGTCCGTCCCGAAGCCCGCGGATGACCGGGTCTTTGGCAAAGTTGGCACGGGAGACCATATCCATCCCCGGTATGGAACTCATATGATCTTCCAGCGGCCTCGCCTTGACGTCACTGTAGATGCCAGAATAGGCCATGCGAACTTCATCGGCCGTCACGATCAGCTCTCCGTTGCGGTACAGTTCGGCCGGGGCCATCCGGAAGGTGTGCTGGCGGGAGGGGTCGATTGTGGAAATCTGGATCTCCAGGGTCTGGTAGCCGACATAGGAGATGACCAGGACATCCACCAGCCGGTCGGTTGTCAGGTTGAACGTTCCGTCGGATTGTGTGGAGGTACCGATGGCCGTGCCCTGAATATAGACACTCGCGCCTATCAGCGGCTCACCCGTCTCACCATCCACCACCCGACCCTGAAGGGTGGGCTGCAGGTGGTGTTCTATTGCGAGATCCCTGACTACAGAGTGAAAGGGAAGCAAACATGCAGGGTCTGTCACCCCACCGGCTACCGCAGCAGAAGGCACCCCGAAGAGCGCCATCATCACGGCGATTCGCTTAAAAAGAGCTACGATGTATCTCTCTTTTTTCATCCTGCTTAAAAGTTCAGTTCAATGACCGGCTCGCCGATCTTCTCGCCACCCTGTGAGATATCAAAGCGAAGTTCCCAATCTCCGGTCATGTTGAAATTGACTTTGCCTTGGTAGAATCCGTTCCCCTGATGCTCCGGGTCCACGTTATTGCTCGATCCGTGATCCATACCGGGCGCAGGCATCCACGGTTCAAAACCGATCTGTGCATTGAGCACCGCCGGATACTCGGAGTGGGATACGGAGCGGTGCAGGCTGATCAGAAGGTCATTCATCCCCACCTCAGGCTCTTTCGGTTCAATCCAGGTGAGGATGTAGTGGCTGCCATTTTCTCCTTCAAAGAGTTTCACGCGATCGGTGTGATCCACCTCCACCGGTATGGAGCCGCTGATTTCTGTTTCCGAGTCCTCTTCGCTGTGAACGGTGATTTCAAGTTCCCACTCGCCGGCCATGGTAAATATTGCCCACGCCTCGTAGAGGTTGTACACCTCATCGCGCTGCTCATCGGGTTCGCCATAGGGGGAGGAGTGAGAGTGCCCCTCCATATGCATCATGGTGTTGAAATGTACGTGGACCCCTTCCACCGGGATTCCATTCTCCATCACCTCCAGATAGATTTCATGGAAACCGACGGAGAGGGGCCGGGTCGACCAGGCCGTCACGGTGTAGGAGTCCTGGATAAATTCCCCGAGAGGATAGAGTTCGGGATCTCCGTTGCCCTCTTCACTGCTGGTGGTATCGCAGGCGGCCACCATCAGAAGAAGGAAAGAACTCAAAAGAATAGACAGGGTACGGTTGTTTTTAAAAAGATACATCGTCTGAAAAGTTTAAAATGTTTTAGATAGAAGCTCCGGCACGTTGCAAGAGCCGGGATGGTTACATGGGCCGGACGGAAACCTCTACGATTTCATCACCCTTTTGGGCGAAATGGAGTGTCATTTCGAATGTCTGGCCCACCTCCAGATCTCGGTTCAGCCGCATCAGCATGACGTGGTATCCTCCCGGCTCGAGATGAATGACGGATCCGGCAGGGATCTCCAGGCCTTCGATCTCCCGCATTCCCATCATGCCATCTTCTCCTTCGAAACTTTCATGAATTTCCAGAAGTTGGGCCACATCGGAAGAGATGGAGAGCAGAGTATCGGCTGTAGAGGTGTGATTGGTGATGGTGAAATAGGCGGCGCTCATGCCCCCTTCGCCAGCCGCCCGCACACGAAAATTATCCAGTTGAATGTCTGATGCCGCTGCGGTTGGGTTCTCTGCAGCCGTTTCACTCTCCGTTTGCCTTTCCAAAGATGGCTCATCGGATGGGGTACAGAAGGAGAGAAAGAAGAGACAGATGATTCCTGCCAGGGTGAGGTTTATTTTTGAATACATGGGAGTATGTAATTAAAGGAGTTTAAACGGTGCGTCAGTCTCTCTGACGTCAGTAAAGAATATGTTAAGTAGCCGGCCCGGGAAAAGATCCATCTCGGACGGGTGATTCATCTCTCGCCGGAGAGCTGCTTCCTGAAGGCCCCGGGCCTGATGGATCGCTCTGAAGTACGGATCAGATGCAGGGTGGAAATGCCTCCGGAAAGGAACCATCCGCCGAAGCCCCGGGATGCTGATCAACGCGGCCCATCGGGCAGAGCCAGGCGGTTCGGTGGTGCAGTCAGGATCGTGCTGAGACCGGGCTTCTCTATTCCATGAAGGATCAGATAGAACCGGTGTCCGGCGGTATCCGTTCTTTCCATGTGGAACAATGCACGGACCGAATCTCCGGATGCTGCGCTGGCAGGGATCCCGGCAGCGTCATAAGGTGTACGAGCGGATTATACCGAAAGGCGCGGAGGGGGGACAGGCGGGCGATCCGATCCCTTCAGGGGAATCCGGTATGGACCCGGATCATTTAAATGGAGGGTATCGGGAAAGATCAGAAGGGGGGCTCCCGAGCTGCTGAGTATAGCACCAGGATAATATTTTACATGGGAGGAGAGAGCCATATCCTCATGCCCATGGCTGGTTTCATCAATGCGTCTGTTCAGATAGCAGAGGCCATCGCACTCCACATCGGGATTCTCTTTGTTGACGCAGTGATGCTCAATGATGTGCTCTTTAAAAAAGAAATACTCCAGTGAAGGCAGGAAGGGCTGCATAGCCCCGGCCACAAACGAAAAAAACAGTATGACCGAATAAAACCTCTTCAAACCAGGATATGGTATCGTGTGTATCTGTATGTCCGGTAAGGCAAAGAGGACAACCTCAAAAGGAGTTGCCCTCTCTGCAACCGTTATAGGAAAGTAAGAATTAATAGAGATACATACCAATGATCGGGTATAGAGAACCCGATTCTCTATACTTCCCAGCCCTCCCGGTATTCGCGGCCGACAAACTGATTGGCCTCTTCCAGATTGGTGATTCTCATATTTTCACCATCCCAGAGGAGTTTCTTTCTGCCGTAATACTCTGTTCGGCCCTGGCTGTTTTCCCGCCGGAGCATGAAACTGCGGATCGCCAGATTCCCCATCAGTACGGTTTCGGTCATCGGGCCGGCATAGTCGAAGGAGGAGGTGAGGCCCCGATGTTCCGGGCTGTCGAACCCTGCCTTGCAGGCGTCAATCCATTTCCAGTGGTGGCCATATTCCGGCTCGTCGAAGTTCTCCTCCTGAGGGCCGAACTCATAGGTTCCGTCGCTCAGGTAGAGCTTCGGCATCAGGGGGGAGCTGTCGTTGATGTTGGTGGTAATCACACCGTTCTCGCCGATAATAAGCACCCCGTTATCGCCGTTGGTTCCACCCATTTCATGATCAGCCGGGATGAAGTCAGGACGTGAAGGTTTGATTCCGCCATCACTCCAGGTCATCCGGACCGGCGATTTTGTCTTCTCCGTTTCCTTATAGTTCATGGTGATGAAAGAGGAAGCAGGGCTGCCTTCAGGATGAAATTCCGGAGTCCACATTTGGGTATAGATCGTACCTACGCTGCATTCGGCATCGGTCGGATAGGTGAGGCCGAGGGTGCGGTAAGGAATATCGATCAGGTGGCATCCTACATCACCCAGCGCACCGGTACCGAAATCCCACCAGCCTCTCCAGCCAAACGGGTGCATGCCCGGCGTATAGGGGCGGTACGTTGCAGGGCCAAGCCACAGGTCCCAGTCGAGCGCATCAGGTTTTTGGGACGGGTCGGGTTCAGGCATCGCAAATCCTTGCGGCCAGACAGGACGGTTGGTCCAGATCTGAACATCGGTGATCTTTCCGAGTACGCCGGAATCAACCCACTCCTGAACAAGATCCAGATAGGGATTGGAAGCTCCCTGATTTCCCATCTGAGTTACCACACGCATCTCATTGGCGAGGTGGGTCAGTGTCCGGGCTTCGTGGATATTGTGGGTCAGTGGTTTCTGAACATAGACATGAACCCCGCGCTCCATGGCATACTTTGCGGCCGGGCCGTGGGTATGGTCAGGTGTGGAGATGGTCACTGCATCAATATCGGGCTCATTGTCGAGCATTTTCCGGAAGTCGCTGTATCGTGCGGCATCTGGGAAAGCCTCGACGGTGTTTCTTGCGGAGCCTGAAAAATCCACATCACAAAGGGCGACCACCCGTTCGCGGCCATTTACCGTTGCATTTCGAATATCACTGGCTCCTTTTCCTCCGGCGCCGATAGCAGCCAGGTTCAGCTGATCACTCGGAGCGGTATAGCCCGGGCCTCCCAGTACGTGGCGCGGTACAAAAAAGAAGGTAGAAGCGGTGGCAAGGGCAGATGTTTTGAGGAACGATTTCCTGGAAAGAGAATGGGGTGAGTCGGCCGATTTCTTGTCTTTGAAATCTTTCGGTCCGGTAGGTTTCTTACTCATAAGGGGATAGATTTGATGTTGGTTATAAGATGATACTGGCTAGTAAAGAGAATGTTTAGCAGCCCATGGCCATGTCACACGATCCGGCTCCAAAGGAACATCTGCCCCGGATGGTAATTCACCCGGGTACCGGATTTCATAGCGAAGCCCGGAACTCCACGCCGCCAGAGTGTGATCGGCAGGTTGAGCATGCTGATTGCCAGATTAGAATATAGAATCGCCGGATGAAATACAATATTCGATCGTGGTATATCACATTTTTACAAACCAGAGTAGGGAGGAATGCAGCCCCGCCAGCGGGGATCCCAGGGCGTTCCGCAGAAGGTAGGTGTGAAAGCCACCCGACTGGCAGGAACGGCCCCGGATGGCCTCTACGTCTTCCTCGGATTGATGCTCAGGACAGCGGTATGCACATGCCGGACCACATTGGCGGTGGTGCTTCCCATCATCATATATTTCAATCCGGTACGCCCTACCGTTGCCATGATCAGCAGGTCGTAATCTTCTTCGTTTGTAAAGTTGTAGATCGCTTCGTGCGGAGAGTCCTCGGAGACGAGGATGCGGGTACGGGTATTCTCGTCGGGAAGTTGATGGAAATACTCTTTAGCAACGATCTTAAGGCGCTCTTCCCGGATCTTTTTGAGGGAGAGATCCATCTCGTCCTCATCCATCTGGTCAAAACTGAGCAC
>Ga0209487_1004813_pt1 | contig 10260 bp, 8 predicted proteins | sample Poulit2012_FD_187524 | JGI IMG/M metagenome (GOLD analysis project Ga0209487, IMG submission 187524) | Agricultural soil microbial communities from Georgia to study Nitrogen management - Poultry litter 2012 (SPAdes) (version 2) | ecosystem: Environmental > Terrestrial > Soil > Agricultural land... | reverse complement strand
GATAGGCCCGTTCATTGGCCGGATCCAGGCTGCGCCACTTCTCCACCACTGCCTGATCATCAGGCTCGTTGCTACCTTCCAGAGTTCGGGCGATAACGGCCCAGATTTCTGCATCTGTATTCATTATGGAGATGAATGTCTGTAAGTGTCAATTAATGATGGGTTACTGACTGTAAGACAACACTCCCCCCGACTCCCCCCACAGATTTTGAACTTTTTAACCCACTCTCGCCTTATTATTTCGACCTGTATAGAGTATTCGCTGTCGATCGGGTTCTCCCTACAGCAGCGAAGCGGACCGGCCTTTAAGCGCTCCGTTCCCCCATCTGCTCTTACCTTCTGACCTGCCCAATACCTTCCCCCTTCTATCTATTTGTCAGCTGCTGAACAGCCAGACCGGTATCTACACCTTCTAAAGTTTGCAGGCACCTGCAGCTCGACGTACGTTTCTGAGCAATGAAATAAACGCCCGTTCGGGTCAGATAGATTGGTCTCAAAAGGTGCCCGTAAGCTGGTGAACCGGCAGGGATCTATCAGAGAATGAGCTTCTTATAATCGTCGTACGATCTTATCCGGGAGAGGAGCTCAAAATACCCCACTGCATATCCCATGATCACATAGAATGCAAAAGAGCGGGTGAATCTCCCGCCGCTAAACACAGCGTAGATTGTAATCATCACAAACAGAACGATAATGGTGGACTCGGCTGCCCGATAGAGGGGTTCTTTCCGGTGGAGCAGGTAAACTCTGAGATATTCAAAACAAATAAGCCCGAATATGATCATAAAAAGTATAAAGGGGATGAGGCCGTTATAACGTATAACAGCCAAAAAAACGTTGTGTGGATTGACCCCGGGGTCTCCTGAAGAGAAGAGATAAAAATCTGGCCTTCCGAACAGGAAGTCTATGAGTGTTAAATCCGTCACACTGCGGGCGTAGATGTCAAAACGGATCGCTGCCATATTCTTCAGCTGATCGTAGGAGTAACGATCCAGAAGAAGCGTCAGATCGAATTGAAATGAGAGATAGATCATCAACCCGATGAGAACTCCTACAGAGATAAAGAAGTATCTCATAAATTTTCGGCTCTGCATGCCAAACACCTGAAAAAAGGCCAGGCCGACTAAAAACGCAATCGCAGCAGCCCGTGTTCCGGTCAGGATCAATGCCATCAGTGTTATAAAAAAACAGAAATAGAAAGCGATTTTTTTTCTGGAAGTTATCTCCCGATACGCTGTCATGTAGAGAATGAAAACCCAGCAAATCGCCCCGATAGCGTACGAGCTCCCTAGATAGTTACTCCCTCCTAATCCTTGAATTCTTCTGATATTTACGGTTCCAATCATATTGGAGAAAAGAGGAAAGGATGCTAAAAAGCCGAGTACTGCCAGTGAAAAAAGGAAGAACTTAATTGAAATAACCCCTTCTCTTACAAAGTAATAGGTGGAAAAAAACATAAAGAACGTAATCCCGATTTCAATGGAGAAACGAAGGATACGGGTTGGTTCTGTTGAAAATATAAAGGTGGTAACCAGCGGTATCACTCCCGATAAAACAAAAAATATGGTGATAAGCCAAGTGAATTGGGAGACCTTGTATTTCTTTCGAAGAAACAGGAAATGAAATGCACTCAACGCAAAGAACCCGAACGAAATAAGAACAGAGAGCTGGCCACCCGACAACCCCAGGAAGCCTTCAGTCCGGCTGTAGAACCCGAAAAATATCAAGAGCAAGAATGCTGGTTTCACCAGAACCTGATTATACAGGTTCTCCGTAAGTTTCAGTTCAAAGTTATTAAAGGTTACTACAATCTCTTTCACGATCTGATTCGATTAATATTCATCGGCATGTTGTGCATAGATGTCACTGCTCCGCAATGATGTTTCGAAACAACTCCAGATGCTTCTTCAGAATCACTTCGGAACTGTACGAGTCCAGAATCTTCCTTCTGGCGGCTGCTGACTCTTTTTTAACAATTTCCGGATTCTTGAAATATACGTTTATCGCCTGATAAATCGAATCGTCAGTTGCAGATATAAACGTTCCATTTAACGAGTCCACAATTAAATCTTCCGAACCCGATATTTTCGTCACTACCGCAGGCAGGCCACACGCCTGTGCTTCCAGCATGGAGTTGGAGAAACCCTCCTGATTGGAAGGTAACACGAAGAGATCCGAAGCTTTATAATAATCCTCCACATTCCTCACGAAATCCTTAACAATGATATTGCTCAATCCCCTGGAATGGATCAGATTTTGAATTTCCCGCCTCTGCTCCCCTTGATCCGTGTCAGGCCCGATAAGCAGCAGCTGTATCTGTTTCTGCTCTTCAGATGTAAAATTCTGCAGCGCCTGTGCGACCAGAAGCGGATTTTTTCTATCACTAAAAGCTCCGGTAAAAATAACAGTAAATTGATCTTTCAGATTCAGCTTTTCCCGTAATGCCCTCTTTTCAGAAGACTCAGCCGGGCGAAAACGGTCCACATCCACTCCGTTGGGAATGTCATGAATTTTTTCCGGACGGATTCCTGCATCTTGCAGCTTCTGGCGTATGATTCTGCTGATCGAGATATAACCTGTTATATCATTAGCATGCCGAAGTCTGTATCGGTTGAGCCCCAAAAGTCTGGACTGCAGTGAGTTTTCATTAAAACCTGTGTGATCGGACTGTCCGATTTTAATGAGTACCGGTACCCCCTGCTCTTCAAACCATTTTGCAAACATAAATGAGTGCTGGAAGGCTGTCAGACAGTGCACCACATCATAGTTTCGAGCATTTTTCTCTATCCACTTTTTAGAGTTCTGCAGAAACTTCACACCCAGCCACAGGTTTTTATTCACAATATCGGATAGGAAGTGTTGACTGTAAAAAATGTCGGACCTCTCCTGATCCGGATAACCGTGCGCAAGTGAAAGAGTGACCTGATCCTCACGGCGTAACTTCTGATACATTCGGAATGCATTCATGCCCGGGCCGTAATAATGGTTCCCTGCACCTTTGGGTGAGAAGAGTAATATTCTTAACATTTTTCAGATTTTCTTAATGGGTCTGTCTGTTAAAGAGGTTTCAATTTGCACACAAGAAGAGATGAGGCTTCCTGCCCCGTGCCGGTATGAAACACAGCAGAGTTTTGATTCCTACAGAGGTGTCATTCCAGTTTCTTGCATACCTCTATAAATTTCCCGGCGATATTCGTCCATCTCAGATCTTTAGCATATTGCAATGAACGGGCAGACAATTCCTGATAACGCTCTGGATCGTCCAATAGCTGAGAGACTGATTCAGCCAGGGATTCAGCTGTAAAGTTCTGTGAGAAGAGGGCACCTGAGTTCCGGAGCTGTTCCATGAGCCCTTCTGCCGGAGTAGCGACGATAGGCACAGCTGCGTCACTCGCAATCCCTACTACGCCCGACTGACTGGCATCCCGGTAGGGAAGGATGCAGAGATCTGCACGTTTAAAAAGGGGTGCGATCTCCTCTTCATCGACCCATCTGTTCTCAATGCGGACGGATCCGGTACCTTCGATCTGCTCTGTATAGGGATTGAGATCTCCGGACCCCCAGATTTCGAGACGTACATTCTGTCTCTTTTTTTTGATCAGCTGAAAGGCATCCAGCAGAATGTCGAGGCCTTTATAATACTCAATTCGGCCGAAGTAGAGCAGAGTCAGTGGGTCGTCCGCAGCGGGCAACTCTTTAGGTGAAACGGCCTTCACATAGGAGAATATGCCGTGTGGGATGACGGAGATCTCTTCCTCAGAGACCTTAAAACTGCTGTGGATATACTTTTTAACATGGTGAGTCAGAGTAATAACATGATCCGCACCGGTGATTCCCTTCTTTAGTGTGATACGTTTCACCGCCCCCATGATCATCGGTTCTTTGGGATGCGGTTTAGGTTCATGAACTACATAAAGGGCACGGGCACCTGCATTTTTACAGGCCTGGAAAATCAGAGGGCCCCAAAAGAAATCCATCCCGATAATGACATATCGTACCTTATACTTTCTAAGATAATCCTCCAGATTTTTCTGCAGACGGGCTCTGTCAAGAGTAAACTTCTTCAGGAATCCGAACACATTCTGATAGGTATCTACGTAGTGCGTGGGCAGCCCCAATGCCTTGAACTCGTCCAGTATTTCGCACTGATTGGAAACAGACAGGTTTATCTGAACACCAGGCAGCTCTGCCAGTGCTCTTGTCAATTCAAGGGAGTATCTTGCCCCACCCCCTCTTTTACCCCAATACAGAAAAAGAATATTCATCTATTTTATTTGACTTAGCAACCAATCTGTTTCTGGAAACATAAGGAGTAAAAGGTACTCAAAATTTGATTACACACTAAAAATGAATTTCTTCTCCGTTTAAATGGCAGGGAGTTATGAGAAATCATTCTTTTCCCGCTTTTTTCTTTACTGACTTAAATGGAGAACGGTCTACCGGCTTAATAGATACCTTAGCCATTTTCTGTAGTCTCTCAGAGTGTCTGGCTGTATAAAATAGCCAGGTACTTGATCTACTTTAAAGTAGTTTGATAGTTATCGTCATTAATCGTGCTCGGAATTTCGCGGTTTGGAAAGAAAACTATTTCTTTTGCATTAAACGAATTTAACCAGCCATGAGTAGTTAATTCTGCAAGCAAATTATCATTTCTAAAAATCGTTGGCCAGGTGTAACTTAAAATCTTTTCTGCACCTTTGTAAGATACTGCTTATGCGTTTCCACCATGGTGATAACCCGATAAATTCAAATGATCTGAGTAGGTCCGCGGTATGTTTCTACCTAATGTTTTGTGATTCATTACCCTCATTCGCTCGAACTTATGAGTTAATCTTGCAAAAATTTGAACCAAATAAATTTGAACTCTCAGAAGAACTGTGGGATCACTATTGGAGCCATGATGTCCTAAGTAAAGCAGATCCCAGTCATTTGGCAATTCTGAGAGAGCGGCTTCAATTCTATCTACATGATTCCCCTGTATAAGAATATCATCCTCAAATATAAGTACATTTTCATAGCCTTTTTTAATCATCTCTTTTAGAATATTTCTGTGAGACATTGAACAGGCTATCTGAGGCAGAGTTAAATTTTTCACCTCTTCTCCTTTGATTTTTTTAAATAGCTTCGTAAAAGATGGATGATAACTTCCCTCCTGAATCATTTTATCAAAATTCAGCTCCCTGCCATCAACTCCCCAAAAAAAATCGAAATTCAATCCTTTTAATGTCTTTTTTACCCTTTCCTGGCGATCGGTGGACCTTTTTAAGGAGAGTACAAAAACTTTGTCAAAGTGACTATTCAACACATTAAAAAGCTTCCTCTTATTTGACTCAGTCATTAGAATATTATGAATTTAAATACCGAAATTTTCTATGAATATAGATTACTTCTAATTGGTCGGGGCTTTGAAAGTCCAGAAATTTCGTTTGATTCCATCATCTAAGATTTCATAAATCCGCTGCATCGTACCCCTTATACAAGGATTATATATTTACCAATAGGTAGCTCAACTTTGACACAAAGCGTGCTTATCTCTTGAGCACGTTGTGAAAGCAAACAATAGAATGGTTATTTAAACCCCCCAAAAGTGCCATTAACCGTAACCTTATATTTACATGGGGCATGACATCTAAAGACTCCGGACAGCCCAGACGTTATCAGCTATAGAACCCCAAGAAGCCTTAATCCCTCCCCCATTGAATGTAGAACCGGAAGTAAATATTCTTTCTTTTGAATCTATTTACCTTATCGGCGATCGATAAGAGAACGATGTCGTCATCCTATCTTTGCTTTGGTATTGACATCCACCAAAACCCAAGATTCTACGAAACTCAACAGTTATGTTTACAGGGATTAATCTCGTGACAGAAGATAGTAATCATATTTTTATAAATATGGAAATACAATTATTATTTGGATGCTTTGAAAAAACAGGAATTTTTTTAATCTCAAGACCAGAGGTTCATAAAAACTGCCGCATATATGACCTCTTCGAAGAACGTATTTTACTAACAGGCAGTTCATTTTTTGAACACGTCGTAAAAACGGACAACAAAACGGTTTTCAAAACTCCTAAAAGCAGAGCCCTGCCGAGGCTTCAGCATATATTATTCTGTATCAATTCAAATTTCTTAATTTAATGATGGATATCCTCTATGTAAGGAAACAAGAACGGGGCCCTTTTCTAAAGCGTAATTTAAGACTTCTTCGGGATTCATTTAACTGGCACGCAAGAGAAGCCTTCTTTTTTGCTTCATTAAAAACGAAGACACGAGTGACCCGGGCGGGGTTACAAACGATCAGGCGATGGTCAAAGAGTGACTTCAGTAAATTTGATGTCATCATATTCAACTATGAATGCAATTTCGGCCGGATGGGAGAACCGATCCGGACGGCGTGTGAAGCTGTAGAAGAACTGCGTGAAAAGATTTCAGAAATTCCCGCTGTCCTCCTCATATCAAGCCCCAATGCCAAGTCGGTGCCTTCAGACGAAGAGATGGGACTATTCGAGCTCGTCTTCCGAAGAGAGCATTTTAAAGATCTTGACAGATATGATCTGAACGCCTCTAATAAGGAGAAACTTCGGACAACCGTGCTAAGCTGTCCTCTGATTCCAGCAAACATTCTGAATTTTAACCGTTTGAATGCCTCCGACTACGGTTTTGACAGACCACCATCCCAATTCAAATATGAAGTGAGTTTTCTGGGACAGGAGACCTCAAAAACCTTCATGAGAACGGAAATTGTAAAACATGTCCGGGAGTCGGGACTTCATTTTGCCGGGGGCATCCACACCGATGTGAGAAATCCAGATCGAAAAATCCCTGAAGCCCTCTATTCGAAACGACTGTCTCAGAAAGAGTTTTATGAGATGACCCGCTCCAGCATCGTGAATTTGGCCCTTGAGGGGTATGGACAATTTACCTACCGTCACTGGGAGTGCTGGGCACTCTCTTCCTTTATGATCTCATCTCCCTCCGTGAATGAGGTAAAACTGCCCTTTGAAGCGGTTGACGGAACACATTATGTAACCTTCAGGGATAGTGACGATCTTGTGGAGAAGGTTAAATACTATATGGAACATGCAGATGAGAGAGAAGAGATAGTAAAAAATGGCCGCCAACTCTTCAAGGAGGAGTATAATTTCCACAAGCATGGTAATTATATTGTCAAACAGTTAAAGGGGATTCTGTGATCCGGGGGAAAAGCCATTCAGAGAGTCGTTATTCGACCTTTTGTGATGATTCGTACCCGGCTTGAGAGTCTGGCGAGTCCTCCCCTCATTTGCTCCTTATGGTTGCTCTTCCATTTCATGGGAATATCTGACGGATCCCACAAAAGCTGGCGAACCATCAGTTATGCGTGAAATAACTTCTCCCATTCTCTGGAGATGCGATCCATAGTAAGGTGTTCGACACTCTTCACAGCCTCTTTTCCCATATCGTTTCGCAACCCGGGATTCATCATAAGTAATGATAGTTTTGAAGCAAGATCGTCCGGATCCCCTGCCTTGAACACCAGGCCATTTTCCCCATCTCGTATGAATTGAAGAGCTCCGGGAAGGCAGTCCGCTACAACAGAGGGAAGGCCATGGGCCATCGCCTCAAGTAAGGCATTGGGCGTCCCCTCAAAGTCCGAAGTCATTACAAAAACTCCCGCTTTCAGATAGTATTCTGATGGGTTCCTTACCAAACCGTGAAAAGTGACCTGTCGAGTAATCCCCAGCTGGTCCGCCTGCCGGGTAAGACTCTCGCGCACCTCTCCTTCTCCAAGAAACGAACAGCTCCATTTCTCCCTGAGAGGGCCGTCAAGCAGAGAGAATGCATCCAGAAGAAGATCTTGTCTTTTCTGTGGAACCAATCTGCCCACATGCAAAAGGCGGGATGAAGCTGCCGGTTCGGCTCTCTGTTCAGGAATCACGACCGGATTCGGGAGCACCTTAAGTTTCTCATGCGGAACGTAAGATTTCATCCCATCCAGAGCGATTTCCGAATTGGCAGTCACAAATGTAGCGTTTTTATAGAGGAGTTTCCTTAATTGATGCCACGGCCACGGATAGTCTTGTCGGGTGGTATCATTTCTTTCTGATATGATAATTCGGGCCCTGGATCCCTTCAAAGCCAGTAAAGTGTGAATGTTGGTTTTTGTCAAAAAGGAGATCACAATTTGGCTGTCTGCTGATTTGATCCCCTTTCGCAGTCGCCTTACAAAGGGGATATTCCTGAACAGGGCAATGAGTTTGTTTGAAGATTCGCCTTCACCTCCCAGGACAACTCGCCGGACCGAACCGGGAACGGTAAAGAAGTCCGAATCAGGGCCCAGCCTGGTAATGAGTGTAATCTCATAACCTTTTTCAACCCAGTTCGCTATCAGATCGGATGCAACTTTTTCAGCCCCGCCACCAACCAGCCCGCCCAGTACAAATGTAATTTTTTTAATTTGCATGTAGTTTTCAGTAGAAACAGACCTACGATCGCATCTCTTTAAACCTGGAGTAAGAAATTGGATTCTCAATCAAGAAATCATCTATCCGCATGTTTATTGAGATGCGTATAACACCACTTTATGTTCTTACGATGCAGGCCAGGATAGAGTGAATACAAAAAAGGGATTTTTAAGCTTGTAAGCCACCCATAATCGTACTCAATTGTAGTAGATTTTCGGTCATTCAGACGCATGTTGTTTCCAAACAGGATATGCGACCCGGAAGGTATCATCTGTTTAAGTGCATCTTCCCCGGGGATCCCCAGAAAGGCCGAGATATCGGCCAGAACTCGGGATGTAGAGATCGCAAGCTCTTCATACCCAATGTTGAGTGATGGAATGTTCTGATCCTTGATAAACTTTTCCAAGGCATTGTTCTGCGCTATCCATTTTTTGTAACTTTTTAAGACAGAGTTCAGCCGGGTACTGCGGAGGTCTGAGTAGGCTTTGTTCCTGGCATCTTTCACCAGGTGCAGAACGAACAGTTCTGTACTCTCCCCTCCCTCTGCAACTGCAGCGCAAACCCTCCTCAAAGCGCGAATATTTTTTGATGCGTCTATAAAATAAGCTGACTGAAAGCGATCCTTTGCTATCTCCACTGCTTTTAAGTAGTGCCAGTTATAGGGTTTATCATGATTGTTTAACAGGCTTTCAATAAAGACGGACCAGTATGGACATCTGCTTGGGGGCTCACCACAACTACACGGATATTTTTCCTGGTAAATATACCGACTTAAATACGTTTCCCTCGTTATGGGATTTATAATTTTATCAATTTCCCCAACTGATATTGTCTGCCTGAATTGACCTAATAAGATATTCAACAGTGTGGACCCGCTATGTCCCATTCCTGCAATAAATGCAATTTGCATCTTCCTGATTTTACTGTGTCATTCTGTTCCATCCCATCTTAAGTAAAGTAGCGGCACCGAACCGCCGGTTGAGCCTGCCGAACTTGTTTAGATACCCTTTAAAAAGGGAGTCGTACCCATCTCTGTTGGGGAAATGGGAGTAGTAGAGGCCGGGGCTTTGCCAGCTTACTATTTTTTCTTCAACCCACTCCAATGAAAACTCTTCACTATTCAATTCTTCTTTCTCACTGAAACCGGATCTGCTGAACATTTCCGCATAGAGATCCTGCCCCTTATCGATATAAATCTTTTCGGTAGAGCGGATACTGTCGGATAAGGCGTATAGTGCTACTTTAAAATCGGGATCATTTTGCAAGTTCTCTTTCCACCACTCTACGAATAGGGGAATTCTTTTGGTATGTTTTACTCCGTGAACAAATACTTTTCTGTAAATATCTGAATTGTACTGTTCTTCATCATGCAACCCTACAACATAGGAGATCTCCGATCTGGTATACCCCAATTTCTTCATATTCTGAAGAGTCTGGCTTTCCGGTCGCATGGTCACTCCTTCTGGTGGTATCTGCTTCATAACCTCCGGGAGGGTTTCCGACCTGTAAAGATGAATCCCTCCCTTGCGAATACCTCCAAAGAATTTATCTAGCATAAACCCTTGAACCTCACAGATGTTCCGAGGTTTTTTTTCAGCCCGGGTAATGATTTCTGAAATAGACCCCGGACGGAGTAAGAGATCTGCATCCACACAGAGTGTCCATCTGCACCCGGATTCGATTCCGATTTCGTAGGACTTTCTAAGTGCTGCGGAAAACGGAACTTCATGGATTAAATGAATTTTATCAGATTGTACGCCCTGATCCAATATCAATTTTTTGCACAACCCTTCGGTCCGTTCACCGGCCGCACG
>Ga0209487_1004812_pt1 | contig 10260 bp, 8 predicted proteins | sample Poulit2012_FD_187524 | JGI IMG/M metagenome (GOLD analysis project Ga0209487, IMG submission 187524) | Agricultural soil microbial communities from Georgia to study Nitrogen management - Poultry litter 2012 (SPAdes) (version 2) | ecosystem: Environmental > Terrestrial > Soil > Agricultural land... | reverse complement strand
GTAATAAAGTAACGAGGAACTGTCCTTTTGAAGGAGCTAATGGATATGAAAAAGAAAGAGGATGGTCTTAAGCCATTTATTGATTTGATTTTATCGGCAAAAATACCAAAGGTAGCGTTGATTGTTGGTTTAATTGCAAGTGTGATTACGACACTTGCAGGCCTCGTTGTTCCTTTATTAACAAAAAACTTAGTCGATGGTTTTGCTGTTTCTTCACTAAGTATTCCGTTGATCATTGCAATCGGAGCTGCATTTATTGTTCAAGCAATTATTAGTGGGATCTCCCTCTATTTACTTACTGCTGTTGGTCAGAAGATTGTTGCTAGTCTTCGTGATCGTATGTGGTTAAAGCTAGTTCGCTTGCCTGTTGCCTATTTTGATAAGACATCAAGCGGAGAGACAGTAAGTCGTGTTGTAAATGATACGAGTATTGTTAAGAACCTAATTTCAGAGCACTTTCCGCAATTTATTACAGGTATTATATCCATTATTGGTGCAGTAACAATCTTGCTGATTATGGATTGGAAGATGACACTTGTAATGTTAATTGCTGTGCCAATTACGATCATTGTGATGATCCCATTGGGACGTCGCATGGCAAAAATATCTCGCGGCTTGCAGGATGAGACGGCAGTATTTACAGGACATATCCAACAAACTCTTGGTGAAGTACGATTGATGAAATCATCAACAGCTGAAGAAAACGAAGAGAAAAAGGGACTAGCTGGAATCAATAAATTGCTCGGTTTTGGCTTAAAAGAAGCACGTATCTTCGCCCTCATCGCGCCAATGATGCAGTTTGTAGTGATGGTTATTATTGTGGCAATTATCGGATACGGAGGCATGCGTGTTGCAAATGGGACGATGTCAACAGGTACTCTTGTTGCCTTTCTGCTCTATTTATTTCAAATCATAATGCCAATCACGACTTTTGCGATGTTCTTTACCCAGTTGCAGAAAGCAAAAGGAGCTACAGAGCGAATTATTGAGATTCTGGAGCTACCATCTGAAAAAGGGCAGGATGGATTAGATATGGATATTGCTGATCAACCGATCCACATATCTCATGTATCGTTTTCTTATACGGAGGATGAGCCGGTTATTCAAGACATATCATTTAGTGCAAATCCAGGTGAAATGATTGCATTTGCCGGGCCAAGTGGTGGTGGTAAAACAACAATGTTTGGCTTAATTGAGAGATTTTATGAGCCAACTGCAGGTGATATTAGTATTGGAAATACACCCATTAAAGATATTTCTATCGAGTCATGGCGTAGTCAAATTGGCTATGTTTCACAAGAAAGCGCGATGATGGCTGGAACCATTCGAGAGAATCTATGTTATGGATTGAAGAATCTAGAGGAAATATCGGATGAGCGTCTCTGGGAAGTCGCTAAAATGGCGTATGCTGACAAGTTTATTAAAGAGTTTTCGGAAGGATTGGATACCGAAATTGGTGAACGAGGTATAAAATTATCTGGAGGACAGAGACAACGGATCGCGATTGCAAGAGCTTTTTTACGGGATCCTAAACTGCTCATGATGGATGAAGCAACGGCAAGTCTTGATAGTCAATCAGAACGCGTGGTCCAACAAGCGCTAACCCGATTAATGGTAGGACGGACAACATTTGTTATAGCCCACCGTCTATCAACAATTGTTCATGCAGATCATATTATATTTATCGAAAACGGAATCCTAACAGGTGCTGGAACACATACGGAATTAGTCCAGTCACATGATCTGTATCGACAATTTGCAGAACAACAATTAACATAGAGTAATAGGAGATAAACTGGGGTATCAGTCTATCCTTGTTTCAATTAAGAATCGTTTATGTATGTTGAATCTAGACACTATTCAGATTTAGACTACAAAAGCAATATGAAATCGATGACAAGCGGTGATCAGATGTTCCGGATCTGATTTGGAGGTGGACATACAGATTGAGAATGACGAGATTAATTATTTCTATCCTAATAATTGTATTACTAGGTTATTGTTTATTAACGCAAAAACTTGAACTTTATCCTTATATTACACTGTTATTTGGGGTGTTGATGGTTTTATATGGTTTGGAAAACATGAAGAAAAAAGAGAAGGAGAAAACAAAACTTTCGGTGTCTATGTCTGTTATGTATGCAGTGATTGCCCTCGCCATTATTATTTTAGGCTCTTTTATTCTCTGGTAATCTGGATAAGGAAAGTCGATTTACATGCGTAAAAACAAACTAAAATAATAAGCCTAAAAACTCTATTATAGAAAGTGCCGGTTTTTAAAAGAATGCCCGTATCTGATAAAAGATACGGGCATTCTTAATGGTGATTATCTGCTATAGGCACTTCCATTTTTACGTCCTACATTAGTTCTTTTTTCGTACCTTAGCAAATACTTCATAAACAATCGGTACGATAACGAGCGTTAATATCGTTGAACTTGCTAGACCACCGATTACGGTCACACCTAATCCTTTAGAAATTAAACCTCCACCCTCTAAACCGAAAGCTAACGGAATGAGCGCTCCGATTGTAGCAAGTGCAGTCATTAGAATTGGTCTAAGACGAGTGGCACCAGCTTCTAAGAGTGCTTCTCTTGTAGAGAGACCTTCTTCTTCATTACGAATGACTCGGTCAATGAGAACAATCGCATTGGTTACTACGATACCAATTAACATGAGTGCACCAATCATGGCAGAAACACTTAATGGCTCTCTTGCAATCCATAGTGCAACCAAACTACCAATAACCGTAAATGGTAGAGAGAAGAGAATGGCAAATGGCGCAAGTGCACCACCGAATGTTACGACAAGGATAAAGTAGATAATCGCTATCGCAGCAAGCATGGATAACCCGAGTTGGGTAAACGATTCATTAATTTGTTCGGTAACCCCACCAAATTCAAAACTAACACCTTTTGGTAATTCTTTATCATCTAATTTACTTTCTATCTCAGATGAAACGCCGGCTACATCATTTCCGAGAATGTCAGCTGATACGGAAGCATACATTTTATCTTTCCGGCGATCGATTTCATCAGGGGATATACCTTCTTCAACATCAACAACATCAGATACTTTGACCTTCATCCCTAGTGGACTTTCGATCTCCACATTTGTTAAATCATCAATACTGTCATATTCAACATCTTCTACTTCAATATAAACGTCCAGTTGTTCCCCGTCCTCTTCAACGGTTGTAAGGACAGGTTCATCACTTGCTTTATTCAGGCTCATCCCTACTTGGGCAGCTGTTAATCCATATTGACTTAACTTTTCCTGATCAGCTACAAGTGTATATTGGTCATATGGTTCTGATAGACTGGATTCAGCATTTTCGATATCTTTATTTTCCTCCACAAGTGGTAAGATTTGATCGATGGCGCTTTGGATATCTTCGGAATTATCACCGTAGACATATAGCTCGAATGCACTTCCACCCATGCTGTCCATATCCATTCCATTCCATTCACCAGCTTCAGTCATATCGTTCAGTGAATCAATTACTTCTGTACTTTCTTCACTGAAGTCTTCGAAATCATCATCATATTCAATAAAGAATAATGCTGAACTATCTCCATTTATTCCGGTCATGGCAGTCATAGGATTGCCGCCACCGATTGAATATTGATAGATGGAGACCCCATCTCGCTGACTGATTAATTCTTCGGCATCTAAAGCTATTTCTTCAGACTCTTCTACTGTTTGTCCAGCTTCAGGGCTATATGTTGCGATAACCATTTTCTGTTCGTCTTCAGGTAAGAAGCTAACGCCAATAACTGGAATAAGGAGGAAACTTAGAATTAATAATACAGTTGCTCCACCAAACGTAATCCATTTACGATTGAGTGTCCAGTCAAGGATTCCTTTATAAACGTTTACTAGTTTATTTGGTTTTTCTTCTTTCGTGCTTATTTCATCGTTGGTATCGCTAGTTAATTGCTTTTTAAATAGCGAGTGGGCAAGCATTGGCACAATCGTGACGGCCACTAACAGAGAAGCCGCTAGTGCGAAGGCAACTGCTAAAGCAAACGGTAAAAACATTTCTCCAACCATGCCACCAACTAATGCAAGTGGTAAGAAAACGGCAATCGTCACAATCGTTGAAGAAAAAATTGGAACGAACATTTGTCTTGTCGCTTCACGAATTAATTCCTTACCACGAAGTTTCTCGCCAGGTAAATTCATTCGCCTATATATATTCTCCATCACGACAATAGAGTCATCAATGACTCTTCCGATGGCAATTGTAAGTGCACCTAATGTCAAGACGTTCAGACTGATGTCCATTTGATGGAGTAGGAAAATAGCCATCAGTAATGACAATGGGATGGATACAATTGAAATCAGTGTTGTTTTAAAGCTTCTTAAAAACAACAGGATAATGACTACAGCAAAGAGAATCCCGAACAATGCCTTTTCGAGCATTGTACTGACAGAGTCTTCAATTGGTTCTGCCTGGTCGAGCGTTGTCACAGCTGTAAAGCCAAATTGCTTCTCAAAGTCAGTAAGCATATCTTTTACGTTATTGACAACATCTACGGTATTGGCATCGGCGGTTTTTATAATTTGAATTCCAATTGCTTCTTCACCGTTGGTTCTTGAAATTGATTCTGCTTTATGATCAACTTCAATGTCGGCAATTTCACTTAATTGAACGGTTGGTACTTCAGTAGGAACTTGATCTGGTTGCTCAGATCCTGATTCTGGAACTGCATCAGGTGCTGCTTGATCTGGTTGCTCAGCATCATTACCGGGCATCGCTTCCTGATCTGCAGCCGGATCTTGCTCAGGCATTTGTGGTATTGCTGGTATTTCTAACTCTTTTAAGTCATCAATTGTGGCGATGTTTCCATCTAAAATCAGGTTTTTCACATCTCCATCAAAGTTTGTTAAACCGAGTGGGAAGGAAATATCAGATGCCTCAATGAGTTGTGTAATCGTATCTTCCGTTAGATTATGTTCAAGTAATTTATCCTCATCAAATTTGATCGTTACTTCCTGTAACTGTTGTCCTGCAATTTGTGCTTCGGAAAGCCCATCTATTCCTTCCAGTGCAGGTACGATATCGTCTTCGATCGTTGTTGTTAGCTCCTCAAGAGAATGATTGGAGTCACTTACGCTGACCGATAGAACAGGAAAGGCATCTAAACTCAGCCTAGATACTTCAGGGTCTGTTGCTTCCTCGGGTAATGATATATCAGACAATGCTTTTTGGACTTCATTTTCAGCTTCGTCCATATCCGTATCAAAATCAAATTCAATCTGGACGGTAGAAGCATTTGCTAAAGAAGAAGAGCTGACGAGTTCCACTCCCTCAAGATCTTGTATACGCTGTTCGATTGGTACTGTTACCTCTTCAGCAACATCGTCAGGTGCTGCTCCGGGATACGTTGTGATCACAGATAAGTTTGGTAAATTAATATTAGGCATCATTTCCTGTTTCATATTTAATCCAGAAAATAACCCCATTACGATAACCATAATCGTTAAGATCCAAATCGCAAACTTGTTATTTAAAGAAAAATCAATAAATTTCTTCACATTGTACACTCCTTGGTGGACATTTAATTGATGACTTCATGAATGGATCATCTTGTCGTTCAGTTCATTACTATTACTCTCGTACACTCGAATTCTTCATCATTGGCTTGCGAATTAGAATGGTTTGGAAAACCATGAAGATATTCCCAACGACCCAATAGAGGGCTAATGCTGCTGGAAAGAACATCGAAAAAACGGTTATCATGATCGGCATCACATAAAGCATCATCTTCATTTGTGGATTAGGATTACTAGACATCATCATTTTTTGCTGTAAATAGGTTGCACCGCCAGCAAGTAAAGGCAATATAAAATAGGGGTCTGATGCTCCTAATTCAAACCATAAAAAACTCCCCGCTTTAATTGCTTCTGTACGCATAATGGCTTGATACATGGCGATAAGTACAGGCATTTGTATAAATATGGGTAAACACCCAGCAATAGGATTTACACCATGTTCCTGAAACAAAGCCATTTGTTCTTCTTGTAATTTCTTTTGCGTCTCGGCATCCTTGGAACTATGTTTCTTTTGCAGTTCCTTTATTTCGGGTTGAATATCTTGCATTGCTTGCGTGCTTTTCATTTGCTTTACATTTAGTGGGACTAATAATAATCGAACGAGAAGCGTTACGACTACAATAGCGAGGCCATAACTAGAGTTAAATATATTGGCGAAAAATGTAAGGCATGCGGACATCGTATATACGAAGTATTTATTCCAGAAACCTGTACTTCCAGAATGAATGGGTTCATCCATCTGCATACAGCCTGAAAGTAAAGCAACTATACCGATTAAACCTGCTATCACAAGAAGTTTCCTTTGCTTACTCAAAACATTACCTCCTGACATATATCACTTATGATCATCATCCTCTTTATACAACCCCTTTTTAAGTAAGCTCATTTCAAAAGTATAATTGTCGATCGCCTCTTCAAACGAGTACTTTTTAGCAAAGTTTTGCATTAAGTTATGTGTAGTAACGGCAGCAATAATCTGTAAGACATGAATAACTTCTTGCTCATCCTTAATATTTAATTTTTGAATATCAACTTCAGTTAAAATGCTCTCGAACTTCTTATCAAACTTCGGTTTATTAAAACCGTTTGTGATTTTACTCTCCATTTTATAATTCATATTCAAAAAGGCATTTCTAAAAAAGTTGAGGTTTTCTTCAACTTGAAATTCGGTTAACATATTTATGAAGGTTGTAATGAAACTATCAAATAAGTCACCCTGATTACGTTTCAAGATCGTAGAGAAATTATCTTGATGACTCTCCATTTTTTGTTCCAACAAGTAATAAAAGGCATCTTCTTTATCTTCGAAATATTGATAAAAGCTTCCTCTTGGTATATCCGCATTTTTGACGATATTCGCAATAGAGGCTTCATTTAAAGGTACTCTTGAAAACTCATCAGTAGCGGCTTGAATTAAATGGTCGCGTTTCTTTTTAGGTAAATTAAAGAACGTTGGTTTTGGCATAACTCCCCTCCTTATTACCATATGTATATGACACCATGTCATAAGGTGCCTGCTTCATGATAAGTGACACACTGTCATTTGTCAATAAAAATATATTTTAGATAAACATTTTATGAGGAGAGGGTACAAGCCAAGATTTAAAGCGGGGGGATATGCTAGGTTTTGGCCTTTTATCGATTGGAGTTCCTTTTCATATATGAAATGTTTTGTTTCATGATGATCAGAAACATTATACTTGCCGGGACAACTCGATCGTTAGTATTATAAAAGATAGATGTGAAGGATAGTTTCCAATCAAAGCGAGTACACGCTATTCTTTGAATCAATATATTTAATGAAATTCATTCTATTTTACTGAAAGTCCGTTCGCGAACAATCATTTTTTGCCCACGCCGCCCGACCATAAAAGTTGCTAAGTAGAGTAGTACTTTGCGATTCATGATATCCTTGATAGGGATGAATTAAACATGAAGTTTATTATGCGTTGATAAAAGTTAAGAGGAGATGAAGTAATGGAAAAAAGATCTGATCATATAGCATTATTTAAAGAGGCAATGGGGAATTACCCTACCGGTGTTTCAGTTGTCACGGCGATGGATGAAAGTGGCAAACCGATAGGGCTAACGGTAAATTCTCTTGCGTCTGTATCAATAGATCCACTTCTCATATTATGGTCAATCGATGAGAAGGTATCTACGTATGACACATTTAGGCGGATTAATCGTTTTGCTGTGAATATATTAAGCGGTGATCAAAAGGATCTAGCAATTTTATTCTCTACCGATCATGATGATCGCTTTTCAGCCTGTGATTGGGAGCTGTCTGAACATGGTCTCCCGGTTATTTCCAATTCCCTTGCCACTCTTGAGTGTCAGACATATAAGCAAATTGAAATTGGAGACCATACAACTTTGTTTGGGGAAATAATCAACATTGAAGTCGAAGATGAATTACCACTTTTATATCATGATAGAAAAATCGGTGCGTTTCCAATGGGTTTTCATAAAGAATAAAAGAGTATATTTCTATAAGAGTTCTCATATTTATAAAATTAATAATCATTTTAACTGGCGATTCCTTGTAATCTTAAAAAGGAATCGCCTTTTTGACGTTAAGATAACATCGATTAATGAATTTCATAATACTGGTTTAGTGCAACACCGGTACAATATATAGTTGCGTTGAACCGTTCTTAACTACATACTGTATCGATGTTGCTGGTTTTGGCAATTATGAAATTCATTCAGGTGATAATCACATTAAAACGATTCAATGATCAATTGCATGCCGGCTTTTTAAAGCAGTTGTGATCAGTTGATTTAATTTTCAGTGATTGGCATTTCCTTATCAATCATATAAGATCATTTAAAAGATTATAACTTCAAAATGAAGCAGAGATTCAGTTATCCCGTATGCAAGAGAAGTCCCAATTATGTATTCGCTATGAAGCCGTGTTGGGTATATCATAAAATATAGTTATAAACGGAGGGGAATATCGAATGGAAAGTTTCCAAAGTAAAGTATTTAAAGTGCTACTAAGGCTTACGGGTAGAAAACGCTTTTGGGAAAGAACGGGTAAGGATTTTCAAAAGGGGATCGCTAAGATGCGCTCCGCCAATACTGATCCACCTAAAAGACTTCGGCGAACATTGAATATCGATAAAAGGGGTATGAATGGACACTATTATTATGAGCTGCGTCCTATAAAGGGAAGTGGTAAAAAACATGTTTTTTATTTACATGGTGGTGGGTATGTCAATCCAATAACAATATACCACTGGAACTTCTTGGGCAGATTAGCCAATGAATTAAATAGTACGATTACAGTGCCGTTGTATCCACTAGCACCAGAATATACGTATGAACATACATTTAATTTTATATACCCTTTATATATGGAGCAGGCTAAACGTGTCGAAGATCCAGCTGACATGGTGTTAATGGGTGATTCAGCTGGAGGAGGATTAGCTCTTTCTTTGGCCCTCTATTTAAAGGATAAAGAAGTTTCACAACCTGGGGAAATTATTTTAAATGCACCATTCTTAGATATTACTCTAACCAATCCTGAGATAGATGCCATCGATAAATATGACCCCATGATATCCAAATTTGGAGCTAGAGAAGCTGGAAAAATGTATGCCGGAGATGCAGATCCTACGCTACACCTGTTGAGCCCCATGTATGGTGAGCTCAAGGGGCTTGGAGAAATGACTCTCATTATAGGGACACATGATATATTGGTAGCCGATGCGAGGAAATTTAAGAAAAAGGCAGAGGAACAAGGAGTACCCATTCACTACTACGAGTATCCAAAAATGGTTCATGTATTCCCGTTATTCAATTACCCAGAATCAAAAAGAGCTATGAAGCAAATTGTTCATAACATAATAAAGTAATAACTTCTCAATGTTCTTGTTTAGCGGCACCTTTCGCAAACAAGCAGATCATAGCACCAATCTAAATGCGGTCAGAAATACCTTGATCGTTCTGCTCATCATTGCATCTGTATATTGATAGAGATGAAATGAAGGAGGATTATTTGTATGTTTCATCATCAAGCATCTGATTATGAGGTGCTTGGATTCTGCTATATAAATACTAACAACTGTTATTTTGTCTAATGAGTGCAAGGAGGTGTTTCTTTGTTTAAATCTGTGAAAGTACTATTCATTCTCTCGACAATAGTGGCAGGCCTCTTTATTATCAATTCCTTTTCTTATGTTGAATTCACAGGGGAAGAAGAGTTTTTGTTTACAAGAAAAATCATGTATTTTGCAATGCTTGTAGCGGTTTATAATGCGGGGTTAATGACCCAGAAGTATCTTCGAAGTAAAAAGTGATTATACGTCATTGACATCGTGGAAGTACTTTCAACCAAAGCGAGCACTGATGAAAGGAATATGGATGTCTATAAAGATCTGGATTCATCATGAAGGCAAGGGGAGTAAATGGTGGGTCTCTATAAAACAATTTATTTCGCAAAAGGGGTTTTCAAAAAAGAAATAAGGGTAGAGCTGAGTGGAAGGTATTATTAGAAAGATGCCAATAGTGTGAAACAGTGAGTAGGCCAAAACGTGAACGTTCACTAGGGAGGATTGTGAATGACATTTGAACTTAAGCTTAGATCAAATCAATCTCTGTGATCAAAGTTTCGTGAAGTAACTACAAAGGCGTATCTGCAAGATGATTAAAAGGAAGGGATTATGCACTGTCATTAAAACTGAATAAATTGTATCA
>Ga0209487_1004811_pt1 | contig 10260 bp, 9 predicted proteins | sample Poulit2012_FD_187524 | JGI IMG/M metagenome (GOLD analysis project Ga0209487, IMG submission 187524) | Agricultural soil microbial communities from Georgia to study Nitrogen management - Poultry litter 2012 (SPAdes) (version 2) | ecosystem: Environmental > Terrestrial > Soil > Agricultural land... | reverse complement strand
GCAGAGCCACTGCTCGGTGACCGCGTACTTGTCCTTGAGGCCGGCGACGCCGATCTCCTTCTCCTCCACGCCGGCACGCATGAGGGCCAGCATCAGGTCGCGGGATGTCAGTTCCCGCTTGCGGACGAACGCGTATGCGTGTGAACCCTTACCCTCGGGGAGGTAAAGCGGTATTTCGCGGACCATGAAGTCTTCGGGAATGGTGCGGATGGCTCCGCCGGTTCCCGGCAGGGCGCGGGTGAGTGTCGGCAGTTCGTCCCAGCTGAAGGTGAATCTGCTCTCGGGGGCGGTCTCCTGCATCCTCAATCCTTCAGTCGCGGGCCGGCCGGTGGGCGGCGAGGCGCTCCTCCATGAGCTGGCTGGCCAGGCGCAGGCGGGCTTCCAGGTCCGGGGCCTCGAGGAGGATTTGCCGGGACTGGGCGGGGATGCGGATGTTCGCGCAGATGAAGGACGCCTGGTAGAAGGTGTCGTCAGGCAGCGCGTCGTCGACCTGCTCCTGGGTGCCCGAAGCGAAGAAGGTGGTGGCGTAGCGCTTGAAGGTATCCACGGCATCCCAGGCGACGAGCTTCTCGCGGTTGGGATCGAACCGCTCCAGCGGCGCCGGGTCGTCCTCCACGAACAGGAGCAGGCGCTTCTCGCCGTCCGGTTCGTTGATCACCTCGCGGTGGCTCACCTTGAGCCGGCAGCGCTCGCGGCCGTGGGCGAGGACGTCGTAGCTCCCGTCGATGTTCTCCTCGACGTTCAGGAGCTCCATGTAGGTGCCGTGGCGCGGCAGGCGGGGTCCGGTGTCGCCTATGACCCCGTCGTCCACGGCCAGGCCCATCACGAAGCGCTGGTCCTCGCTGTCGATCACCGTGCGCACCAGGTGCTTGTACCGCTCCTCGTCGATGTGCAGCGGCACTGTCATCCCCGGGAACACGACCGTGTCGGGCAGCAGGAGGAGGGGGAGCTGGGACATCCACCCACGCTATCAGCCGGGGCGCGAAGAGAGTAGTTCCCTGGACATCTTTCAGGCCTGGCTGCGGGAGTTCGCGGCGGCCGCGGCCTTGGAGGCCCAACAAAAACGGGAGCCCGGTGTGACACCGGGCTCCCTTTCGTGGCGGAGCCGACGGGATTTGAACCCGCGACCTTCTGCGTGACAGGCAGATATGCTAACCGCTACACTACGGCTCCACGCAAGTACCAATCTTATCCAGCCACCCGTGGCGTTGTCAACGAGGTGAGATTCAGCGGTCTCACCCCGCCTGGCTTTGGGCTGCCAGGTCGAGTATGACACCCAGGAGCACTATCGCCGAGACGTACAGGTTGGCGTTGAACGATTGCAGCGCCGCCGCTGCTCCCAGCCGCCTGACGAGCAGGTGGGCGTAGAGGAGCACCCCGCCTACGGCCAGCGTGGACAGCAGGTAAGGAAGGCCAAGCGGGAGGAGGAGCGGCAGGGCGAGCAGCAGCAGCCACGAAACCAGGTGCATCGCGCCGGAGATGTTGACGGCAGCCTGCCCCCCGAAGGCCGCAGGGATGCTGTGCACGCCGTGCTGCCTGTCGAACCCGAGATCGAGGATGCCGTAGACGATGTCGAACCCCCCGATCCACAGGGCGACCACCACCCACAGGAGCAGCGCCGCCGGGTGGAACGATCCCGTCACCGCAATCCAGCCCCCGGCGGCGGCCGCGCCTATGGAGACGCCCAGCCACAGGTGGCACAGGAACGTGAACCGCTTCGTGTACGGGTAGAGCGTAAGCGCCAGGACGGCCACGGGCAGCAGGGCGAGGGTAAGCGGATTGAGAGCCCAGCCAGCCAGCGAGAACGCGCCAAAGCCCAGGAGCACGAGCAGCAGCGCGTCCCCCCTGCCCAGGACCCCGGCGGGCAACTCCCTGTTGGCGGTGCGGGGATTCCGGGCGTCGATCCGGGCGTCGATGAGCCGGTTCAGGGCCATCGCGGCCGTCCTGGCGCCCACCATGGCCAGGGTGATCCAGCCGAAGGTGGCCCAGCCCGGCCAGCCTCCGGCGGCCAGCAGCATGCCGGAGTACGCGAAGGGCAGCGCGAACAGAGTGTGCTCGAACCTGACAAGATCCAGGTAGGCCCTGACCGACCTGGATCGCCTCGTCACCGCACTTTTCACAACGGAAAGATATCACGCGTCCCGCCACCGCCAGCGGGCGGGTCAGCTTACGCCGTTGCGGCGCAGCTCTTCGCGCTCCTCCTCGAACCCTTCCCGGCCCAGCAGCGCATAGGTGTAGATCTTGCCCAGTTCGACGCCCGGCTGATTGTAGGTGTCGATGTTCAGCAGCTCACCCATGAGCGCCGTTTGCCACATGAGGAACTGCAGCAGCGCGCCCAGCGTCTGGGCGTTCAGCTCCGGGATCTGCAGGGTGTAGTTGGGGCGTTCGTTGTGGGCGAGGGCGAAGGCGGTTGCGGATTGCTCTGCCCCGATCAACCGGTTGAAGCTGCTGCCCGCCAGGTAGGAGAGCTCCTCCAGTTCAGGCTCCGAGTCGGGTACCTCGAGTGTCCGGCCGAACTCGGCCAGCCGCACGAAGGCGATCAGCTTGTCGTTGGGGCCTTCGTTGAAGAGCTGCACCTGCGAGTGCTGATCGGTTGCCCCGAGGGCGCCAAGGGGCGTGCTCCCCTCGTTTACGCGGCTCCCCTTGAGATCGACGGCCTTGCCCAGTGACTCGGCCCAGAGCTGCACGAACCAGTCGCCCAGCGCGCGCAGCCGGCTGGAGTAGGGCATGAGCACGCTTATCGACTTGCCCCGCCGGTAGTTCAGGTATTGGACGAGCGCCGCCTGGGCGACCGGGTTTTCGGGCAGCGGCGCGCGCACGGCCTCGTTGGCCCAGGCCGCCCCGTTCAACAGGCCCTCCACGTCGATGCCCGCCAGCGAGATGGGCAGCAGGCCCACGGCCGAGAACACGCTGAACCTGCCCCCCACGGAGGGCGGCACACTGAAGCTCCGGTAGCCGCGGCGGTTCGCCAGGGGGCGCAGTATCCCCTTCTCCGGGTCGGTGGTGGCGATGATGCGGCCCGCGTGCCCCTCCCCCAGCGCCCTTTCGAGCCACTCCTTGAAGAGGAGGTAGGCGGCCATCGTCTCGGCGGTGGTGCCGGATTTGCTGATCACGTTCACCAGGGTGGTTTGCGGGTCCAGGACCTGTGTCAGGGCGTGCACGGTGTCCGGATCGACGTTGTCCACGAAGTGCACGCGCAGCCCCTCGCCGTTCGCCTGCAACGCCCGGTACGGGTGCTGCAGTGCGCTGATAACCGTCATCGCCCCCAGGCTCGAACCGCCGATCCCCAGGACGACCAGGTCGCTCATGCCTTCCAGCTCGCCGCCCAGGGCCCGGTAGGGCTCCAGGTCCTGCCCGGGCAGGTCGATCCAGCCCAGCATCGCAGCCGGGTCTCTCCTGCGCTCCAGGAGGCCCTGCACGGTCCGCTCCAGCACGGGCGACCAGGCCGGGAGCTCCCGTTCCATGGCAATCCCGTGCGTGCGACCGACTCTTTCCTCTGTGACGTTGTCGAGGTCGATTGTGATCATGAGAAGAGTCTAGCCGACCCCGTGTCCGGCCTTCCCGGACCGTGCACTGCGGTTCCCGCCCCTGGCGGGCTGCGTTTTTGTGGGTTCAGTGCTGCTTGGCGGCTTCCTTGAGCGCGTGCGTCGAGAAGCCGAACTGCGGTCCTGCAGCGGCGCCGGCGCCGGTGAGGATGGTGCGGCCCAGCTCCTCCAGGTTCGTGCCGCCGACCTCGACATCCATGCGCAGGTCCCTGCGCAGGTCGTCCATGGAGCGGTCGTCCAGCAGCAGCTCGGTGCCGTACTTCAGTACGTTCGGTGAGACCAGCAGCAGATCGGCCTCGCCCGGCTCGATCTGGGTGAGGAAGTCCCTGCCGGCGAGGAGGCCGGCAACGGTGGTCATCTCACCGAACGTCCGGTTGCGCAACGCGCGCACCTCCAGCTCGAGGTTGGCGACGTCTTGCAGCGGAGCCAGCGCCTCGCGAAGTACGGGTTCGAAGAGCTTGCCGGTCGCCACGAGTATGCGGCGGGGCGGCTCGACTATTCGCGGCGCTCCCGGCAGCGGGCTGGACAGGAAGTCGCGTACCATGCCCACGCCGTTCTCGAGCATCGCGAAGCCCTCGTACTCCTCGGCCGCCGGCAGCGGCTCGCCGGCCACCAGGTAGAACTCGTCGCTCAGGAAGACGTAGCGGGTACCGCGCTCACGCAGCAGCTTCTTCTGGAAGCGGCGCACACGTCGTATGACGTCCTGGGCTTCCTCACGGCTGAAGGTACGCACCTCAGGCAGGTTCGTGCGGTGCTCGGTGAGGCCCACCGGCACCACGGCCACCGCCTGCACGTTCGGCTGGCTCGTGAGGTACTCGAGGGTCTCGTCGAGGTGCACGCCGTCGTTGCGGCCCGGCAGCAGCACCACCTGGGTGTAGAGATCGATGGGCCGCAGCCGCTCGATCATGCCGCGAATGCTGGTGCTGCGCTCGTCCTGCACCTTCATGCGCCACCAGCGCATCATGTCCTGGCGCAGCTCCTCGTTCGCGGTGTGGACGGAGACGTAGAGCGGGCTCAGATCCTCGTCGAGGATGCGCTGCACGTCTTCCTCTGCCAGGTTTGTCAGAGTCACGAACGAACCGTAGAGGAAGCTCGTCCGGTAATCGTCGTCCATCATGTAGAGGCTGCGCCTCATGCCCTTCGGCATCTGGTGGACGTAGCAGAACTCGCACTTGTTGGCGCACAGCCTGATGCCGTCGAAGATGACCTCGTCGAACTCGAGGCCCGGGTCCTCCCACGACACCGCGAAGCTCTCCTCCAGGCCCTCGGGGGTCAGGACACGGACGAGCGCCTCACCCTTCTCTAGTTCACGGCGGTAGGCGAGGATGTCGGGAATCTCCTGCCCGTTGACGGAGTGCAGCTTCCAGCCGGGCCGGACACCAGCCCGCCAGGCAGCGGAATCGGGCTGCACCGAGGTTATTTCAGCACGGGGCGGAGACTTTCGACGCATGGGGCTCACGAGTCACGCATGCTAGCAAAAAGCCGCGGGCGAAGCGGCCCCGCAGCCGACAGTAGCCCTGGTCCGGCCGCCCTGACCCGTACGGGGCGGGCTAGACCGCGTCGTGATCCGTGCTCGCACTGACGGGTGCCCGCTCCTCCCTGACGAGGAAGAAGTGTACCGGTGCGTCGGCGGCAAAACGGACCCAGGCGTCGGGTCCCAGCTGTTCGGGAATCGCTTCCATCACGCCAAGCACGAGCGGGGCGCCGACGTCGACGACCAGGAAGGGATCCTCCCGCCTGATGATGAGCCCGCTGCCGCGCAACGAGCCGACCCCGGTGGCCTCCAGGGACCGCGCCTCCTGGTCGGAGCTTTCCACGGTGCGGACGGTGGGGTTGATCACCGCATGTGCCGGACCGGGGACGGACAGGTATGGCCCGGTCCGCTCCATGGTCTGGATGATGGCCCCGGCAACCTCGCACTCGACCAGCGGTGAGCCCTCGACGCGGGAGAAGATGGAGACGGGGGCGGCGTACTGCCGCCACCTGGACACGAAGCCCTCGGAGGACTCTTCAAACATCGGCTCATTCTAACCATGCACTCACCAGCGCCGGCTCCACCGCACCTGAAGCCCGTGCTACACTCAAGGGCGTGAGGCAAACGCCCGTAGAAACTGCTGAGACGACCTCCGTTCGGACCTGTGCGAACGGAGTTTTATTTTGTCGTCGCTTTATTGGGAGGTAACGTGCTAGAGAAGCTCAGCGAAGTCCAGAACCTCGATCTGGAACTGGACAACCTCCAGGAGGAGAAGGGGCGCACGCCGCCGGAACTGATCAGCACGCGGGAAGAGCGTGACCAGCTGGCGGCCAGACTGAGCGCGGTCCGTCAGGAGCGGGATGCGCTCCACAAGCGGGTCAGGGACAGCGAACTCGAGTTGCAGGCACTGGCCGACAGGCGCAAGGCCGCCGCCGACGCAGGCCTGCGGGCCGAGTCCTCCAAGGAGGCCTCGCAATACCAGAACCAGGAGCTGCAGTTCGCCACCCGCGTTCAGGAGCTCGAAGAGGACACCATGCCCCTCATGGAGGAGCTCGAGGGCCTCGACGCTCAGGTCGCCGAGCTGGAGGAGCAGCTGGCACAGGTCGAACCGCAGCTGCAGGAACAGACGCAGCAGGAGAACGAGCGCGTGGCGGGACTCGAGGAGCAGATCAGCTCGCTGGAGGGCCAGCGGAGCGAGATGGCCCAGGCCGTCGACAAGCAACTGCTGCGCGTCTATGAACAGGTGCGCAAGTCCAAGCGCGGGCTGGGCCTGGTGGACGTGGTCAACAACCAGCAGTGCGGTGGCTGCAGCATGCGCCTGCCCATCCACGTGGTCCAGAAGGCCAGGCGCGGCAAGGGCATTACCCGCTGCCCCTCCTGCGGGCGCATTCTCTGGGCAAAGGAGTAAACCCGGGTCACACCGCGGCTACGGAACTCAATGATTGGGGCCAGCCTCTCGCGAGGCTGGCCCCTTTACTGTCAGGTCACTTTTCTGCGGCGTGTACCCGGCTGCGCCCGGGCGGGCAGGCGGCGCGCTAGAGCATGCCGAGCGGATCTATCGGGGCGCCGTTCTCGTGCAGTTCGAAGTGCAGGTGCGGCCCCGTCGAGATCCCGGTAGAGCCGACCCGGCCTATCATTTCGCCCTGCTCTACGTACTGACCCACCTGCACGCTGATGCTGGAGAAGTGGGCGTAGAGCGTCTCGGAACCGCCGAGGTGACGGATGGTCACCATGTTCCCGTAACCGCGGTTGGACCAGCCGGCGTAGGTGACGGTACCGGCCCTCGCCGCGACGATCGGGGTACCGGTCGGCGCCGCGATGTCGATCCCCTTGTGGAATGAGGAGGTGCCCATCCCCAGGTTGCGGCGACCGAAGTAGGAGGTGAGGCGGCCCTGGAGCGGCCACACGTACCTGTTTTCCTCGGCCCGGACCCTGTTGAGCCTCTCCAGCGCCTGGGAGGGCTCCACGCCTGGCAGGAACAGCAGCATGCCCGCGTGCAGGTCGGCGGGGCTGGTCAGCTGATTTGCTCTCGCCACCTCCACCGGGTTCAGGCCGTACTGCAGGATGATGTCTCCAAGGTCGCCCTCCCGCTCCAGCTGGACGACGAGACCCTCGCCGGCCGGAATGAGCAGCTCCAGGCCCGCCGGGAGACGGTCAAGGGAGGAGATGTCGGGGTTGGCCCCGACCAGCGCCCGGAGGCTTACGTCGTAGATGCCGATGAGGTCCGAGAGGGTCTCCCCCGGCAGCAGCACATGCTTCCGGAAGCCTGGCGGCGGTTCCGGAGCGGGTTCGGCCACGCCACCGACGGCGGCGACATACGGGACCTTGAGGACCTGTCCCGGGTGGATGGTATGTGAGCTGAGACCGTTGAAGTCGATGAGTGCATCGACCGGAACGTTGTAACGGTCGGCGATGGCCCCGAGGGAATCGCCGGGTTCAACAGTGCGAATAGCGTAGCCGTTCGCAAGGACGAATGAGGATGTAGCTAACAGCAGACCAGCAAGACAGCGCGAAACGAGCTTCAAGTTCTGTCACCCTTCGACAGGTTTTGCCCCCGAGTGACCGCTCGTACTCAGGCGCCCCCGCGCGCCACACAAATACGGCCATAGCGAATGTAACACGCCCCTCCTTGGTGAGGCACGTGAAAATCCTGACAGCAGTGGCTGTCAGGTTGTCGCTGTTTCAGGCCGCAGTGTCTCCTGGAGGTAGTTCACCACGTCCCCGGTGGAGCTGCCCGGGGTGAAGAGGCGCCCTACTCCCAGCTCCTCGAGTTCCGGCAGGTCCTGGTCGGGAACGATCCCGCCGCCGAAGAGGAGTATGTCCTGTGCGCCCTGCTCCCTTAGCCCGGCGGCTATCTCGCGGAAGTAGTGCATGTGCGCCCCCGAGAGCACCGAAAGCCCGATGGCTTCGACATCCTCCTGGATGGCAGCACTGATGATCATCTCGCTGGTTTGCCTGAGACCGGTATAGATGACTTCCATGCCCGCGTCACGCAGCGCACGGGCGATCACCTTTGCTCCCCGATCGTGGCCATCCAGGCCCGGTTTCGCTATGAGAACGCGTATTGCGCGTCTCTCCATCTGTTCCTCCCTTTGCTCTCCCGGACCCCTCACGGGCCCGGGCATCGGGTCGACTCTGTTCCCGACCAGTAGATGAAACGTGCTCAGATCAGTACGGGTTCCTCGTAGACGCCGTAGACCTCGCGCAGCACATCCATCTGCTCGCCCAGCGTGCAGTAGGCGTGCGCGGCCTCGAGGAACGCCGGCATCGTATTCTCGCCGCGCACCGCCGCTTCCCGCAACGCCTCGAGCGCCCGTGCCGCCCGCTGCGGATCCCGCTCCGAGCGCACCTTCGCAAGGCGCTGCGCCTGGATCTTCTCCACCTGCGGGTCGATCGGTTCGAGGGGCACCTCGGGGTAGGGGCTGGCGTACTTGTTGACCCCGACCACTACGCGCTCGCCGCTGTCGATCTCACGCTGCTGCTCGAAGGCCGCGTCGCCTATCTCCCGCGCGAAGTAACCCTCTTCGATGGCAGCCTCGACCCCGCCCAGGGCGTCGATCTGCTCGAAGTACCTGAGGGTCTGGCGCTCCATCTCGTCGGTGAGGCTCTCCAGGAAGTAGGAGCCGGCAAGCGGGTCGGCAGTGTTGGCCACGCCGGTCTCATAGGCGATCACCTGCTGGGTACGCAGCGCCAGGGTGGCGGCCTCCTCGCTGGGCAGCGCCAGCGCCTCGTCGTAGGCGTCCGTATGCAGGCTGTTGGTGCCGCCCAGTACTCCCGCCAGGGCCTGGATGGCCACGCGCGCAACGTTGACGAGCGGCTGTTGCGCGGTCAACGAAACGCCGGCCGTCTGCGCGTGCGTGCGCAGCATCCACGAGCGGGGATTCTTCGCGCCGTACACCTCGCGCATTTGCCGCGCCCAGATCCTGCGGGCCGCCCGCAGCTTGGCGATCTCCTCGAAGAAGTCGTTGTGGACGTTGAAGAAGAACGAGATACGGGGCGCGAACTCGTCGATATCCAGGCCGCGCTCGAGCGCCTTCCGTACGTAGTGGATGCCATCGGCAAGGGTAAAGGCCAGCTCCTGCACGGCTGTCGAGCCGGCTTCGCGTATGTGGTAGCCCGACACCGAAATGAAGTTCCAGCGGGGCACGTTCCTGGGCCCCCACTCGAAGGTGTCGATCACCAGCTTCACCGACGGGGCCGGCGGGAATATGTACTCCTTCTGGGCTATGAACTCCTTGAGGATGTCGTTCTGTATCGTGCCGCCCAGGCTCTCGATGCTCACACCCTTGCGCTGGGCCATCGCCAGGTACATCGCCCAGATAGCGTTGGCGGGCGAGTTTATCGTCATGGAAGTCGTCACTTCCGACGGGTCGATGCCGTCGAAGAGCACCTCCATGTCGGCGAGGCTGGCTACGGCGACACCGCAGCGGCCAACCTCCCCCTGGGCGAACGGATGGTCCGAGTCGTAGCCCATGAGTGTGGGCAGGTCGAAGGCGGTGGAGAGGCCTGTCTGGCCGGCCTCCAGGAGCTTGCGGAACCGCTCATTGGTTTGCTCGGCCGTACCCATGCCCGCGAACATGCGCATGGTCCACAGCTTTCCCCTGTACATGGAGGCCTGGACGCCCCGCGTGTACGGGTAGCTTCCCGGGTAGCCCAGGTCGCGCCCGGGATCGAAGTCTTCCAGATCGTCCTCGGTGTAGAGAGGGTCGATCTCTATGTCCGACAGGGTCCGGAACGGATACTCCCGCTCGGGGAAGCGCTCCGTCGCCCGTGCGTACTCCTCTTCAAGCCACCGCCGCTTTTTGCTCATGCGCCAATTATAGGGGCCAGCCCCGGCGTTCCCCGTGTGTGTACTGGTTGAGCACTCCCTGCGGCGTTCGCCCTGCCGGGTCCTACTGTGCGGGCACTACCCGGCCCGCCACACCGGCCACCTCGACGGTGGCTTCCGGCTGGAGGTCATTCCGCACGATCGCCAGGCCCAGCACGCCCCGCTCCGGGTGCCGGACGGTGCTGCCCAGCTGGCCAACGAGCTTGCCTTCCGAACGGACCTTCCGGTCCCCGCCCTCAGGCGTGCCCTCCAGCTGCAGCAGTTCGAGGCCGCGCCGCAGGTTGCCCCGCGCTTCGATGCGGGCCATAATCTCCTGGCCCAGGTAGCAGCCCTTCCTGTAGGAGAGCAGCGGCTCCAGGCCCGCCTCCTGGGGCAGCACGCCCAGGCCGCCCTCGCCCCACGCCGTGGGAATC
>Ga0209487_1004810_pt1 | contig 10261 bp, 9 predicted proteins | sample Poulit2012_FD_187524 | JGI IMG/M metagenome (GOLD analysis project Ga0209487, IMG submission 187524) | Agricultural soil microbial communities from Georgia to study Nitrogen management - Poultry litter 2012 (SPAdes) (version 2) | ecosystem: Environmental > Terrestrial > Soil > Agricultural land... | reverse complement strand
GGCAAGAAATGGCGAGCGGTTTCGAAAACAATTTGCCGAGAACGAATACGTCCATGCACCGGAAATTTATTGGGAACAAACGACAGAGAAAGTACTAACGATGGAACTAATTGAGGGTATAAAAGTGAACCATATCGATGAATTAAAGAGGAGTGGCTATAACACGAAAAAAATTGCGCAGCGTATAACTGACTCGATGATCCAACAAATTTTAATTCACGGTACATTTCACGGTGATCCTCATTCCGGAAACATCTTCATCTTACCTCATAATGAAGTCGTCTTTATGGATTTCGGTATGATCGGTCATTTAACCGACGATTTAAAATATTATTTCTCATCGCTCATTATCCAATTACATACAGGGGATATGGAAGGGATATTACGTACATTCGACAAATGGGGCTTAACAGATCGTGTGGAAAGTCGCAATAAATTAAAGCGCGACTTATATTCCTTACAATCCCATTATTACGAAATGCCATTACAACAAATAAGTTTAGGGAAAGTGATGGCAGAAATTTTTTCGATCGCCTATACACATCGCATTGAAATACCGTCTGATGTAGCGATTTTAGGGAAAGTGATTTTGACGTTAGAAAATGTAATCGAACAACTCGATCCGAGCGTAAGCATTATGAAAGCAGTCGAACCGTACGGAAAACAACTCCTAGCTGAACGGTATCATCCGAAATATGTCGCCCGTAAGTCGTGGGATCTCTTACTTGAAAACATCGAATACGTATCTGAACTGCCGAAAGATTTAAATGAACTGACGAAGACGGTGAAGAAAGGGAAATTACGACTCGATGTAAACGTCCACGATTTACAGTCATTTTTAAGACGGCTCGATCGTGTGAGTAATCGTCTCTCTTTTAGTATCATTTTACTATCTTTCAGCATCCTTATGGTAGGGCTTATCATCGGTGCAGCTATTGTCGGTCAAACAACGTTATTATGGCGCTTACCTGTCATTGAGGTCGGATCTATCGTCGCGACATTAATGTTTATCTTCATGATTTTTACGATCTTTCGCTCCGGAAAAATGTAACTATATTTAAAAAATCCGAGGATCGCATTATCCTCCTCGGATTTCTACTTAACTTAACTGATCACTTCCACACTACCAAAAACGATAAACGATTTACATGTTAACGTCACTTTTTCCCCATCAGCAGCTTGAAAGCGAGTTTTATCCTCGAAACTGCCAAGTATTGGTACACCAGTAAACTCGACACGGACGTGACTCGGGACCATAATCGTCACATTACCGAAAATGGCCGTCGTTTCGATTTCGGCACTTGCATCGGCAAAAGTTGCTTCTCGTAAATCAATTTTCGCCGAGCCAAATATGGCACCAACTGAACTATCTGTAAATGGATTCGCATTGTTCACCGCGTTTGTCTCAGCGAATAAAGCGAACGTCTCACGCCTTTTTGATATATCTTGGCGTTTCTCCGCTCGTTTCGAAAATATAATCGACAATCCGACGACGATGAAAATAAATGGGAACATAAATTTCATTACGTTCATTTCAAAGAGCGTATGTAATAAGAACATAATCCCAACAGCTATAAAAATAAGTCCAGAAATGACGGATGAATTCGTTCGGCTAAATAATTGTACGATACCGATGATAACTAAAATGAGTGGCCACCAAGTCGATATAATTTGTGAAAAGTGAATGACGTCTAATTGGTCAAGCAAAACACCGAGACCTAAACCGATAAAAATTGCACCAACGATAATTCTTCCGCTCATGTGTCCTCCCCCTTTCCATCACTTCTTGCCAATTATACCAAACTTATATCTTTATGAATAGAGGGATTTTCACATAATGGATATCGTTGACGAAACAAAAAACGTACGAAAAACAGAGATGAAAACATCATACTTTTCGTACGTTCTTATTTAAAGCCGTTGAAACAAAACGTTGTTTTCTAAATGTATGTGTTCGAAAGTCATATCTTCTAATTCTGCCAACCGCGCATACGTCACTTGATACGTTCCGCAAGCACCGAACGGTAATTCAAAGCCATTTGTAATCTCGCGAATTTGTTTCAATATGTCACCAGAATCGTCGTGTTCTTTTTCTAACTCATCGTTCAACATGCGAATTTGCGATAATAGTTGTTCGTCTTCATTCGCTATATAATCTTTTATAAGTGGAAATACGACATTTTCTTCTTTAAACATATGTTCAACCATGTCTATTTTAAACGCATTAAAGAGACGGAATAACGTTTGTAAATGAGGATGATCCATTCCGTGCACGTTATAAACTCGCTCGACGAGTTCCCCTAAACGTGGTAACTCCTCTTTTACATAAGCATGGTGATGATAAATTATATGATCAACTAAATCTTCTAAAGGCACTTCGTCCCAGTTAGGTGCAACATTTCCCGCCTCTTTCCATGCCACATATTGTTTATTTAATTGCGAAAGAAGCTCATTACCATCTATGTCCTTGTTAACTACTTGTTCTTGCAACGGAATATGCCCACCGCAGCAAAAATCGATTTTGTTTTCCTTAAACAAGTCACTTGCTTGCGGATACTTTTTTACGATCGTTGCCGGCGTATCATGTATTGTAAATTCCATATTGATATCCTCCCTTTCCTTATTTATTCTCATCATAGCGCGCAAATGTTTCATTTGCTGTGACGTATGTCACATGAGCTAAGGAAAGGATGTAACATCGTTACGGACGAAATGAACGTAACGCTTCAATCGCTTGCTCCAATGTCTGTTCATCTTGAACGAGTGCAATACGAACGAACCCTTCTCCCTCAGAACCGAAAATCGTTCCCGGAACGACGACGACACCTGTCTGTTCAACTAATTGAAAAGCGAACGTTTCTGTCGGTATGTCATAAGGATATTTAGACCAGATGAACATACCTCCTTTTGACCGTGTCGCTTTCCAATCGAGCTCTTGTAATCCAGTCATTAACAATTCATGCCGTCGTGAAAACGTCGTTCGTAATTCATCCGTAATTTGTTCTGCATGATCGAGAGCAACGATCGCAGCTTCTTGAATCGGTTGAAACGTACCGTAATCTAAGTTCGATTTAAATTTGCGTAATATTTCGATCGCTTTACGGCTACCGACGAAATAAGCGATACGTGCCCCCGCTAAACTAAAACTTTTCGATAACGAGTTAATTTCAATACCGACATCTTTTGCGCCCGGAGTTTCGAGAAAACTTAACGGTTTCGAACCAGTGAAATAGTATTCCGAATATGCTGCATCGTGCAAAACGAGAATGTTATACGTCTTTGCAAACTGAACAACTTCTTCAAAAAAAGCTTCTGTCGGCATCGCCGGAACAGGATTTCCAGGTAAGTTTAAAATGAGCAACTTCGCTTTTTGGAGCACATTTTCCGGGATAGCCGTTAAATCGGGTAAAAAATCATTTTCTTCTCGTAAAGGCATATAGTAAGGAGTCGCACCCGCCAAATGAATGCCTGTGTCGTAAGCGATGTAAGCTGGATTTGTCGTTAAAACGATATCGCCCTCGTTACAAAAGGCAAGCGGTAAATGAACGAGTCCTTCTTGTGAACCCATCGTTTGTAACACTTCCGTCTTTGGGTCAAGATCGACGTTCGAACGTCGTTTGTAATACCGAGCTACCGCCTCGTTAAAACGCGCAATCCCTCCCAACGTGTACCCGTACATCGACTTTAACCGAGTCATTTCCGCTAACTTATCGCGAACGATTTTTTTCGGCGGGATATCTGGACTACCTAAACTTAAGTCGATTACCTTTGCTCCTGTTTCCGCCTTTTTTGCAGCAGCTTGTTTCAATTCACCGAAAATCGTCTCAGGAAAAAACGCCATTTTTTTCGCTTCTTGTATATGCAAATATCGACACCTACCTTATCCGCTTTTTCTATCCATTAGTGTATCATAGCTAGACAGCTCATTGGACATTATATATTAAATTCTGTTATTTTGTAGCACCATTAAAAAAAGAAAAACATAATTGTCACTATTTTGTATAAGATAATTAATTAACAAATAGCGGATAACGAAGTATAATAAAACGTAACAATATATAGGAAGTGAAAATGTGATGCAACAAAGTAAAAACGTCTACAATTTTAACGCAGGACCAGCTGCATTGCCATCCGCAGTGTTAGATCAGGCAAAGTTAGAATTAACAAACTTCAACAATAGCGGAATGTCGGTCATGGAATTAAGTCATCGAAGTAATACGTATGAGGAAGTTCATAACGCGACGATTGATCGGATGAAACAACTGTTAGCAATACCGGACGATTATGAAGTCGTCTTCGTTCAAGGTGGCGCTAGTTTACAATTTGCGATGATTCCGTATAACTTTTTACGTGACGGAAAAGAGGCAGGATATATTTTAACAGGATCGTGGTCCGAAAAAGCGCTCGCTGAAACGAAGTATTTTGGCACCTCCTATGAAGTTGCTAGTACGAAAAATAATGAGTACCGCAACATTCCGACAGTGACGATGAACGACGTAAAAGAAAATAGCGCATACGTTCACGTGACGTCCAATAATACGATATACGGAACACAATGGAAACAGTTCCCGCAACTTGACGTGCCGCTCATTGCGGATATGTCGAGCGACATTATGTCTAAGCCGATCGATGTGTCACAATTTGACCTTATTTATGCTGGAGCGCAAAAAAACTTAGGTCCATCCGGTGTGACCGTCGTCATTGTAAAGAAAGAATTGTTAGAGCAAGCAAATGACGATGTACCGACGATGTTATCGTATGCGACACACGTCGATAAAAACTCGTTATATAATACACCTCCAACTTTCGGTATTTACATGCTCGGTGAAGTATTAAAATGGATTGAATTACAAGGTGGACTTCATGCCATTGCTACAAACAACGAGGAAAAAGCAGCAATAATATACGACACGATCGATGCAAGCAACGGTTTTTACGTAGGACATGCAGAAAAAGAAAGTCGTTCCCTTATGAACATTACCTTCCGCCTGGAAGATGAGCAACTGGAGAAAAAGTTTTTACAAGAAGCTGCGGAAGCTGGCTTTGTCGGTTTAAATGGACACCGTTCTGTCGGTGGTTGCCGTGCATCGACATACAACGCTGTACCGCATGAAGCTTGCTTAGCGTTAAGTGAATTTATGAAGACTTTTCAGCAAAAGAACGGTTAATAGTATGCTAGCAAGAGACGTCACCTATACGTCTCTTGCGCTTTTTCTATAAAAATAACATTACCATTTTTACTTCCATCATTTAAAACTCATTATTTTTGACATCTAGAAAAAAATTGTGTATATTATAATATGTCAGCAAAAAAAGATGATAAACGAGCCGTTAGTTCAGTGGGAGAGCGCTTGCTTGACAGGCAAGAAGTCACTGGTTCGAATCCAGTACGGCTCATCAAAAACTGGCATTACGAAATTTCGTAATGCCAGTTTCTTTTTTTACTTTTCGTTCTAAAAATGAATGTGAAAAGGAATGAACAATTAATGTTATCGATAGCAATTTGCTACAAACGACCAAAAAGAAAAGTGATCACACGATGAAAGCACATAATTGTTTCGCATCATCTATTTCATTTTATAAAATTCCTCGATGAGCATGTCATACGTCACGGGACCGATCGCCATATTATGAACTTTCCCCTCGGAATCGATTAAATACGTCGTTGGTAATTGGTGGGCACCATACAAGTTAGATACTCGTAACGTTTCGTCAAGTAATACAACGAATGATGCATCATACTCGTCTAAAAATTCGTGTACATCATCCAAACTTTTTTCCGTTTCCGTTACGTTAACAGAAACGATCACCGCATCATCATATGATTCATGAAACCGAGTTAAATCAGGCATTTCCGCATGACAAGGAGGACACCAAGAAGCCCAAAAGTTTAACAGTACCTTTTCACCCCGAAAATCTGATAAACTAATCATCTCTCCTTGCAATGTTTCTAGCGTAAAATCCGGTGCTACTTTTCCTCGCTCTAATCCGATACTTTCTAATCCTTCCGTTGAACTAACCTCATCATCCTCCACCATTTCAACCATGTTATCTTGATTTCTTCCTTCCTTCTCTGTTTGCTCTCGATCAAAATAATCGTAAAAAACCCAACCGAGAACGAGAACGATGACAAGTATGACGATCCATTTCCTCAACATAAACACACACCAATCTTTTTATCGTTAAACTAACATAGTTCTATATAACTTTACTTTATATTATTTAATTACTCTTTTCATTTAAAACGACTTCACCATTCATAATACATCCATACAAACTATCGTTCCTCTTTCGTTAACAGGTAACTATAGATCATATTTCACTATAAACGAGTAATCTTTTAAACGCGGACACTCGATCACATTTATAAATTAATTACATATGATGCAATAACTATAACTGCTCAGGAGGACAATAAATGAAACAAGTGAAACGATGTTGCTGCCATCTATACGATCATTATCCACCGTATGCTCCACTTTATGCAATGCCATATACGTATGAACAAAGTCCATATTACATGCAACCCATACATCAAACACAACCTTTAAATAAAAGAATGGACAATTCCTATTCCGATCATGGACATAAACCGTTCGTAACGAACATTCAACAAGCAACTAATAAGAACGATACTTTCAGAACGGCAATATGGACTGGTAAGCATTTACAAGTAACATTAATGAGTATTCCGATTAGTGAAGATATTGGGTTGGAAGTTCATGAAACGGTAGATCAATTTCTTCGGATAGAAATGGGGCATGGCTATGTACAAATGGGTAAAAATAAGGATCATCTAAATGTTAGCTACTATGTCCATCCAGGCGATGCAATATTTGTACCTGCTGGAGTTTGGCATAACTTAACAAATATTAGTAATGTTCCGCTAAAATTATATTCTATTTATGCCCCACCTGAACATCCGTTCGGGACTATACATGTTACGAAGCAGGACGAGGTAGATTTACCTTAAGTATGAAAGGAACCGAAATTGTCGCAATGACAAGGTCGGTTCTTGTTTCTATTATTTCACGCCGCTAGCTCCGGTTTTTTGCTTCGCTCGTAGTAATCCCAACCAACGACGAGTACGAGTAAACAACCTAATATAAATGTTTGATAAAACGAATGTACGTTCATAAGCGCAAGCGAGTTGTCAAGTACACCTAAAATTAATACACCAATTAATGTTTGACGTATACCACCCTCTCCACCCGCTAAACTCGTTCCACCGATAACGACGCACGAAATGACTTTTAACGCTGCGGCACCACCGACAAACGGAGAGGCCGCATTTAACATCCCCGCAAGCAATACACCCGCAAACGCTGCCGCTGCACTTGAGATGACGAAGACGATAATTTTATAAAATCGGACCGAGATCCCTGAAAAGCGTGCGACTTGCTCATCGCCACCTACGGCATAGACGTTCCGACCGAACTTCGTCTTCCGTAATACGTACTCCCCAACGACAAACGTCATGAAGAAAATAATGACTAATACAGGAATTTGAAAGAACTTCCCATTCCCTACCATATTTAAAAACGGATCTTGTACGTTGATCGGACGCGCATCCGATAATTTTAATGCTAACCCGTTGAAAAAGAACATCGCACATAGTGTGACGACGAAAGAATGTAAGTTTCCGTAACTAACGAGTAAACCGATAACTAACCCGATAAGCGCACCGAGTAATATCGTGAAAAGAACCGCTAAAAAGACATGCATATGTTCCGTTAAAAGGGCCATAAAAATGCCCGAAAACGCCATCACTGACCCGACGGATAAATCTAATTGACCATTTAAAATAACGAACGTTACCGCAAAAGCGATAATACCGTACACACTTACTTGGATGAACAAGTTCGATAAATTATGTCCGGTTAAAAAGTAAGGTGCAAAAATGATCGCATACAACGTAAGTAATACTAAAATAACGACTGCTTTTTGTCGATACAACATTTGGACATAGTTCATTGCCCGTCACCCCCTACCTCGTAATCTACGAATCCAACTGCGAACATCCGGTCGCTTATCTAACAATAACGCAATAATAATGATGACACCTTTTGCGACCATTTGGTCAAAGTTACTTAAGCCGATTAAAATGAATAAGTTGTTTAATACGCCGATAATTAATACTCCTACTAATGTACGAACGATATTACCCGCACCACCAGCTAAACTCGTTCCCCCAATCGCAACCGCCGCAATAACATCTAACTCATACCCCTCACCGGCAGTTGCTGTCGCTCCTAACGTCTGAGAACTGCGAATGAGCGCACCGATCGCAACGAGCACCGCTAAGATGACGAACGCTGTCGTCTGCACACGATGAATCGGAATACCAGATAAACGAGCAGCCTCTGGATTTGCACCTGTTAAATAGACAGAACGACCAAACGTCGTATAACGTAAAAGAATATGCATAATGACCGCACTAACTAAAAAGATAATGATCGGAACAGGTATCGTAAAGATTCGTCCGTTTCCAAACCAATCAAAAAGTGGGTCTTGAATCGGAACGAGTGTATACCCTTTCGAATAAAGGAGTGCGATCGCAGAAAATATCGTTCCTGTACCGAACGTAATCATAATCGAGGCACCGAAATCTCCTTTTACGACACGCATAATCGTTCCATTAAACATCCCGGCGATCACAGCGATTAGAATCATGAAAATAATCGAGCCAAACGTGCCAAGAGTCTCCTGCATACCGACGACTAAGACACCACTTAACGATAAAAAGCCGGCAATCGATAAATCAAAATAACGCGAAATAATTACGAACGTCATCCCCAATGCACCGAGACCTAAAATCGACACTTGATTTAGAACGTTTATAATATTTCCTTTCGTCCAGAACGATGGAGCGACGATCGAGCCGATAATGACTAATAGAATCAGTCCAATTAATGGGCCGACATCGGCTATGTCAAAACGTTTTCTAAATACTTCGTTCTCCGTCTCTTTCGTTTCTGTAATACTTGTCATCTCACTTCACCCCCATTTAAGCTAATGCCTTATCTAATATTTTTTCTTCCGTCGCGCCCTCGCCTGGCATTTCACCTTTAATTTCTCCCTCGTGCACGACGACAATTCGATCGCTTAAACCGAGTAACTCTTCCCAATCAGAAGAGATTAAAATAACACTTTTTCCCTCTTTCGCTAATTCGCGAATAATTAAATATATTTCACGCTTCGCTCCGACATCGACTCCACGAGTCGGCTCATCTAAAATGAGGACGTCAGCTTCAGAATATAAATATTTCGCCACAACCACTTTCTGTTGGTTGCCACCACTTAAGTTTAACGCAAGCTGTTGAATCGACGGCGTCTTCACCTTGAGGCGATCGACGAGCTCGGATGAATCCTTTGTCTCTTTACGAAACTTCAAAAATCCACCCTGTTGAATACGACGTAATGCCGCCATCGTAAAGTTCTGTTTTAAAGAGAAATCCGTCACTAACCCTTGTTCTTTTCGGTCTTCAGGGACGAGCGCGATCCCTTGTTTAATCGCCTGACGTGGATTTTTTATTTTCACCGGCTTCCCACGGTAAATAATCTCTCCCTCATCGAACGGGTCTGCACCAATTAAACAACGGGCTATTTCGGTTCGACCGGAACCGACTAATCCAGCTAAACCGAGTATTTCTCCCTCACGTAATGAAAAGGATACGTTTTTCAACTCTCCCTCGACCGATAAATTACGAACGGATAAGATCTCTTCCCCAATCTCTCCCCCCTCTTTCGGTGGATACTCATCTTTTATTTCTCCACCGACGATGCCACGAATGATTTGATCTCGCGTCGTATCTTCGACATGGCGCGTCTCGATGATACGACCATCACGCATAATCGTTAGCCGATCACATATATGGAAGATTTCCTCTAAACGATGTGAAATGTATATAACAGTAACACCGCGCTCGGTTAACGTCTCAATCGTATTGAACAGTTGCGTTAATTCAGAACCGCTTAAAACGGCAGAGGGCTCATCCATAATAATTAATTCGGCATCGTAGGAAAGAGCTTTCGCAATTTCTACGAGTTGCATTTGCGCTACACTTAAATCCCGTACACGCGTATTCGGATGTAACTTCGTTCCTACTTGGCTCAAATAATAGACGGCCTTTTCATTAATATCTTTCCAATCGACGTTATAGTTTTTTCCCGATAGTCGACCGATCATAATGTTTTCAGCGACTGATAAAGACGGAACTAAGCTGAGTTCTTGGTGAATAATGACAATCCCTTTTTCATG
>Ga0209487_1004809_pt1 | contig 10261 bp, 6 predicted proteins | sample Poulit2012_FD_187524 | JGI IMG/M metagenome (GOLD analysis project Ga0209487, IMG submission 187524) | Agricultural soil microbial communities from Georgia to study Nitrogen management - Poultry litter 2012 (SPAdes) (version 2) | ecosystem: Environmental > Terrestrial > Soil > Agricultural land... | reverse complement strand
TTCTACATAAACTATTTTTCCGTTCGTGTTCAAATAAAATTGAACAAATTCTTCGCGCATAGCAATATTATTCCAAATTGCACGATGTGTATCAAAATGCCAATGCTCTAATCTTGCAGTCATTTCTTTATCTTCCCATAATTTTAAATAAATATCTTCTCCTTGTAAATAAACCTCTAATTTACCATAGGATTCCGATTCATATAATCCCAAATATTCATTAATAGGCAAAGATCTGTTAGTGTTTTGAACTCTATTATCATGAATAAACTTTCTTTCTTTTTTAGCATTTTGATATTTATTTTTATAATTTACCAGATAATGCTCATTCCAATCTTTATAATTTTTACCAAGGTAAGCATCAAACACTTGAAAAGCTATTGCATTTCCTAAACTATTAAATGTGTTAGCCACAACTATTATTCCTAAATCTAATTCAGGCATCAAATACATAGCTGTATTAAAACCATCGGTCGCACCTCCGTGGGTTAATACTTTATAACCTTCATAATATTGCACATTCCAACCAAAACCATAAGCAAGTGCAGGATTATTTTCAGTTTCTCCTCCACGGATTATTTGTGCTGTATGCATTTCTTTCATTTGTTTGGAGCTTATTAACCGTCTATCTTTATACTCTCCTGCTTCGCCTAATTGCAATAGCATCCATTTATTCAAATCACTTACAGATGCATTAATTCCACCCGCTGGACCTGCATTATCCCAATTCCTTCGTTTTATTTGCACAATTTTCCCTTCAATTTCCTGATGAGGGTAAGCAACATTTTCTAAATTATGTAAAGCATTTATAGAAGTACTGCTGTTTTTCATTTCTAAAGGAATAAAAAACTCTTCAAGCAAAAACATATCCCAAGTACGTCCATCCACATATTCAATAATTTGACCAGCTAAGGAATACATAACATTATTATACACAAAAGTGCTTCTAAATGGTTTTTCTAAATCCATATAACGCATTTGAAACAATACTTCATCCCTACTATGATTTGTCATATACTGCAATCTATTTCCCAATATTCGACCTAAACCAACTCTATGCGTTAGAGCATCACGTATCGTAATTTCATTTGTAATCCATGGGTTTTTCATTCGAAATCCGGGTATATGATCCACTATTTTATCATCCCAATTTATCTGTCCTCGATCCACTAATAAAGCCAAAGCCGCAGCAGTAATATTCTTACTCACAGAAGCAATGCTAAATACAGTATTTTCATCCACTTTTTTTCCATTTTCCACTTTTGTGAATCCATATCCTTTTGCGTAAACAACTTTTCCATTTTTTACGATTCCAATTGCCATTCCTGGAATTTTCCAATCTTGACGACTATTTTCCACCCAAGCTTCAAAATCAACAGGAAGCTTATCCTTTGCTAAGGAAGAAAAGTAAAATAAAAAACAAGTAAAAATGATGCAAACAAAGTGTATTAAAAGTCTATTTTTCATTTATGTTATTTTTATAATTTATGCTTAAATTCCACAACAAGTATTTTTCATTTATCTTATCAAACAAAAAGGCTTGCAATTTATTAATCACAAGCCTTTCATCTCATTCAACTAAAATATTATTTTATCAGTTCTAGATTTCTAGTATGTAAGCCCTCATTCGTCTGAATAAGAATCATATAAACTCCTGAAGGTAAATGACCTGTATTCATTTTGTAAGTATTAACATTTTGCTTTTCCAAATCTACCATTTCTATCACACGTCCATTTACATCTTGGAGAGCAATCTTTTCAATTTTAGAAGAATTTCCTAATTCAATATTTACATAATCTTTAGCTGGATTTGGATAAACAGTTAAAGCTTGATCATTATTTAATTCATCTACACCTACAGTTCTTACAATTACATGACGCATTAAAGTGTCACCAGGGCCACAACCTTGACTACTTAAAGCCACCGTTACTGTATAAACCCCATCTTCTGCATATTGATGTGTTGGGAATTCCAAATCCGATTGTGGACTTCCATCACCAAAATCCCATAAATATCCAGTAACTTCAATAGGATCAACAACTAAGAATTCAAATAGTCTATTTCCTAAATCATAATTATCAATTGCCCAACCAGATGCCACATCTTGTAAAAATACTTCTATTTCATCTTCAGTAGAACATACACCATTAGACACTTCTACAGTATACACTCCACCGTTATACACCTGAATCATTCTGGTAGTATCTCCTGTATTCCATTGATAATACATACCTGGGTTTCCTGCATCTAAAATTAAAGTATCACCGAAACAAGAGTAGATATCTTCTCCTAAATCTACAATAGGATAATCATAATACTCTACTATTATAGTTTTTTCTTCAACACAACCTAAGTTTTCAACAACTACAGTATACGCTCCTGGGCTTGTCACCTCTATATAATGTTCCGTAGAATTATTATCCCATAAATAAGACTCAAATCCAGAGCCAACATCCAAGGTTACTGTATCACCTATACAAGCTTTAATTGTATCTTCTATATCGAGGACTAACTCTGGGTAAACAATTGCTTGTACTTCTTCCAAATCAGACAAACATCCCATATCAATTTTCAATTTTATATTTGGACGATTTTGACTAGTATACCCACTAGTTTGAGAACACACATTTGCGTTATCTGCATATTGATAAGTTGATGCTGTAAATCCTAAACTTTGCGTACCAACAACCGAGTTGCCGCCAGACCAATTATTATTATTGAAGCAAGTTTCAATAATTAAATTAGAAGTACCATCCCAGTAAAAAGGATCATCTAATTCAAAAGCCTTTTCACCAATTGCACTTAAAACTGTCGTTCCACTTGCAGTATAAACTGTAGTCAATCCTGTTTGGAAAGAAGCAGTTAAATCATTTAGGTTTGTTTGTCCTATTTTTATTTCAAAATTGTTTAAATCCAAACCATTATTTGCAGCCACATCAAAAATAACTTCTTGAATTGACCCTGCTGAATAACCTAAAGCAGTTAATTCTGAGGCTTTAATTAAAAATTGGTTTTTAGATCCCCAAAAAGTAGTATAAAATGGATTTGGATACCCCGTAATTGTAAGGTTTCCAGTACCTACAAACTCATCTGGATCCGCGGAGGAACCTAAACCTGCACCAACCCAATAGCTTGTATTAGCATTTAAAATAGGAGTTGTAAAGTTTTCACCCTGATGAATAGGATTACCTCCTGTTGGACTCTCGTACCATACTACGGTACTACCTGGAGAAGCTGTTGCATGCAAATCTACTGTTCCTTCTCCACATACATAACCATCTGTAGTTGTTAGAATTTCTGGATTAACTACTGGTACATGAACGACATTACTTGTTCCAGAAACAACACCATTACATAACCACTGTACACGGAAATAAGTATCTTGATTTATATCATTAACCGCTAAACTATTATCACTACTTGCAGCACCAATATTATTCCAAGAAGTTCCATTGGTGGAAGATTGAAATTGATAAGTTACGTCAGATGCTATAATAAAAGGTTCCACGTTAAGAGTAATGTCATCTTCTACGCATATAGTATCCAGAGAGCTAGTTAATTCCCAACCAGAAGGTGTAGAAACAGTGTCACAAGATGGCATTGGTGCAATTTCTAAAGTATAGTCTTGATATTCTCCACTTCCACTGTTCAAACAAGGATCGCTAGGATTGGAAGGAGTAAAACTAATTAAAGCACGTAATTTATATTCACCTGATGGTGTATTAGCAGGTATTGATATTGTTCCATTAAAGGGTCCTGAAGCATACGAGGTACTCGAAAGTATTTGCTCATTTGATTCAAAAGTTCCATTTTGATTCCAATCTATCCACAAAGCCCTTCCATAGGTAGAGGTGTTGTTCGGTGAAATAGAATATCCTATATCAGTACCAGGATGTGCAAAAGCGGATATATTACTAAAGTCTTGATAACCAGAAGCACTTCCTGAAGAAACACTATTATCAATATTTATTGCAGCGCCAGAAGTTGAAAAATTAGCAATATAATAGGAAGTACCTCCACTTGTTGATGGTGTGCAATAGCATTCATTAGCTGGTTTAACAGTAATCTCTATCACATCTGAAGTGTCAGATAAGTTACTGTTTGTACAAAGAGCAATTAATCTATAATCAGTAGATGTTGTTATTCCGGAAGCAACATTATAAGAATTTCCAATTGCAGCTGTAATATTTGTCCAGATATTTTGACCCGCTGGCGATTCTTGCCACTGATATTCTATATCAGCCGCCTGAATATACTGTGCAGCGATAGAAAATGATTGATTTGCACAAACCGCTGTATCATTAGTTAATAAACTTATACTCGGCACTCCACTACAAGGTGTTTGATTAATAGGTTGAAAAACTATACTTCCTACAAATCCACGTGGGTGATTTGCAGTAGTTGTCGTAAAACTAGTATAACCATAACTTATATTGGGACCAGTAATTATCTCTACACCATTTGTTTCAAATGTATCTGGTTGAGTTGTCGTAGTTGGCACTGTAAAATAGCGCATAAATCCAGAGGTTGGACTCGCCACGGTTCCATTTTGAAAACCTCCAATAGCCATACCTATTGTTGTATTTGCAGGAATTATCAAACCTATTCCTGTCATCATTGCTTGTTGCGTATTTGTAGTCTGATAAATCGTTTCCTGAGAATACTTCAAAGTCCAATCAGGATTGCTAGGTATAGCACCCACAGGTTGACCATTCACTGGATTATCATTAGTCCATAAATAGGCAAACTTACCACCCGTTCCACTTCCTTCCATATAAATAGTATCAATCATAATTGGATAACTATTCGTATTACTAAAATTAAAAGTAACCAATCCAGATCCATTATTAGCAGTATAAGTAGGAAGTGTAGAAACAGTAGCATACTGTGCTTGGGCTTGTTTTCCTATAAATAAGGCACTTAAAAACAAGCTAAACATTAATAAATATTTTTTTGAAAGTAAATTTTCCATCATAATTTTGATTTGTTGGTTTTATGATTATCCTTATGTAAAGTTTAAAGATAAAATATATTTTCCAATTATGCAAGTCTTTTTACAAGGAGAACAATAAAAGTATTTTCAAGAAAAAATGTATGATTTAATATAAAAAAATCTAAGCGACTTCATTTTATTTTTAACTTTAGTTAGATTAATAGAGCCAATCCAAAAATAAACAAACCCACTAAAAACAATAAAAAAGTATAAGGCAATAATTCTTGAGGCTTTAGCTCAGTGATTCCTAATAAAGGTAAAGCCCAAAAAGGTTGTATCATATTCGTCAATTGATCTCCATAAGCCATAGCTAAAATTGATTTTGCATAATCTCCTCCTAATTCACTTGTTGTCTCTAAGATTATTGGTCCTTGCACTGCCCATTGTCCCCCTCCGCTAGGAACAAAGAAATTCACTAATCCAGCACTTAAAAAAGTAAATATAGGTAGAGTTTTTTCTGTAGCAACAGCTGTAATTGCATCCGAAAAAACAATAATTAATCCGCTATTTTTCATAATTGCTAAAATCCCAAAATAAAAAGGAAATTGAATTAAAATTCCTGACACATCGCCTATTGCTTCTTGAAGAGCAACAGAAAAATTAAAAATACTTTTATGCAAACAAATCCCTAAGCCTAAAAACATCAAATTGATAAAATTCAAATTAATAAACCCTAAACTGCTTGCACCTTGATAGGTATAGGCCTGATAAAGTCCTATAAATAAAATAAAAACTCCTAAGGTGATACCAAAAAACGCACTATAATCTAAACGTTCTGCACCTTTCTTAATAAATTTTTTATTTTCTTCTTTATACTGAAGTTTTTCTTTAAATGCAGGTATTTTTTCTGCATTTTTAGTTTTGTTAGCAAGGAAAAATAAAAATAAGGGAATACATAATAGACATAATAATATTACTATAATATTCATATTCGAACCAATAGTCGCCTCAAAAGGAATACTTTCTGGGAAAGCTTCCACACTACCTACATTCTGCATCATTTCCTGAATAGAGCCTATTTCCATAGATTTAGTAGTTGCACTTCCCGACAATCCTCCATGCCATACCATCATAGTAACATAAGCAGCAGCTCCTACTAATCCATAGTTTATTTTCTTCTGTTCTTTGGCAAATTTTTCTCCAATTTTTCTCGCTATTATAGCTCCAAATATTAAACCCATACCCCAATTAATTAAACCTACAATGATAGCAGTGAATGATACAATTACTACGCTACTTTTAGTGTCTTTACAATAATTAATTAAAGCTTGAATAATTTTATTTACAAAAGGAGTTAATGCTAAAATATGTCCTAATACTAAAATAAGCATCATCTGAAAGGCAAAGTATAATCCTCCTCCAGAGCTATCCCACAAACCTGCCTCCCAAGAACTAACTAAATACACAAAATATTTACCGGTAGTAGTATCATCTGGCTTGGTAATTATCATTGCTAACAATAGGGTAAAAAAACTTAATAGTATAGCAATGGTAAAAGGACTTGGTAGTATTTTTTTAAATATTTCTATTGCTTTATTAGAGTTAGACGTATTTGCAGACATTTTAAGTTTTTTGGCTAAAATAATACAATTTGCACTTCACTAAAAATGATTTAGCATTTTAAATTACTTAACTTTTCTTTGAAAAACTTTACCTTTGTAATAAAAATAATATTCGTGACTGATACAATATACGATATTGCAATAATAGGTGGTGGCATAGTAGGTGCTGCAACTTTTTATAAATTGCAGAAAAGAAATCCCAATCTTAAGATTATCATCATTGAAAAAGAGGAAAATTGGGCAGATCATCAAACAGGAAATAATTCTGGTGTAATTCATTCTGGCTTGTATTATAAACCTGGATCTTTAAAAGCTAAAAATTGTGTAAAAGGTCGGCATGAATTGGTAGCATTTGCTAAGGAAAATAAAGTTCCACATGATGTTTGTGGAAAAGTAGTTGTAGCTACAAAAGAAAATGAGCTTCCTTATTTAGAAAAAATATTTAACACAGGTTCACAAAATCAAATTGAGGGTATAGAAAAAATAACAAGTGATGAGGTAAAAGAAATAGAGCCTTATGTTGAAGGAGTTGGAGGAATATGGGTTCCTTGTACGGGAATTATAGATTTCAGAAAGGCTACTGAAAAAATGGTAGAAAATGCAATAGCTTTGCAAGCAAATTCTAAGACCGTTTTAGGTGAAGAAGTAATAGCTATTGAAAAAGGAACAGACTATTCTAATATTATTGGCAAAAAACAACAATTTAAAGCTAAGCATCTGGTATTTTGCGCTGGTCTTCAAGCTGATCGCTTAGCAAGAAAAGATGGAATACAATTAAAAGAAAAAGTAGTAGGATTCCGAGGAGATTATTATGAATTAACAGACCAAGGTAAGCATAAAGTGAAAAATTTAATTTATCCAGTTCCAAATCCCGACTTTCCTTTCCTAGGAGTACATTTTACTCGAATGACAAATGGAGAAATAGAATGCGGGCCCAATGCTGTATTTACCTTTAAACGAGAAGGGTATGGCAAAACGGATTTTAGTTTAAAAGATACCGCTGATGCTTTAAGCTATAAAGGTACATGGAAATTATTTTTCAATAATATGCGTTTTGGAATCAATGAATATCGTCGTGCTTTTTCTAAGACTTTATTTTTAAAAACCTTACAAGCTCTAATTCCCAGTTTGACTATGGATGATATTCGTCCTGGTCGCTCTGGTGTTCGTGCTATGTTATTAAATCAAGAAGGAGATACGCGAGATGATTTTCGCATTGAATATGCAGGGAATTCTATTCATGTATTAAATGCTCCCTCTCCAGCAGCAACTGCTTCCTTAGCAATAGGCGAACAAGTGGCAGAGATGGCTGAAAAACATTTTATTTTAAAATAATACTTATGAGTACTATAGAAAAATATGCTTTAGTTACTGGAGCAGCAGACAGAATAGGAAAGGCAGTGGCATTGCGTTTAGCAAAAATGGGTTATAATATTATCATACATTATAATCGTTCCAAAGAAAAAGCTTTACAAACAAAAAAAGAAATTGAAGCATTAGGTAAAAAGGCGAAGTTAGTGCAATTGGATTTTAGTAATACTGATACCTATTATACTATTTTTGAAAAATTATACCAAGAAGGTTTTTCTATTGAAATTTTAGTTAATTCTGCTTCTGATTTTAAGCCATCTTCTATATTTGATGAAGGAAATAAAAGTTTAAGACACTTTTTCACTATTAATTTTGAAAGTGCTTATTTACTTACCAAAGTTTTTGCTAAATATTATATAAAAGGCCAAATAATTAATTTTTTAGATACCAAAGTTGAAAAGAATGAAACAGAACATTTAGATTATTTATTAAGTAAAAAGTTATTAAAAGAATTCACCTATTTATCCGCTATGCAATTAGGTCCAGATATTCGAGTAAATGCTATTGCTCCTGGTTTAATTTTACCTCCTCCAGGAAAAGACAAAAATTATTTAAACTCTTTAAGAAAAAACAATCCTTTACAGACAATTGGCTCTTTGGAGCAAATACAAAACACAATGCAGTTTTTAGTAGAAAATCCTTTTCTAAGTGGTCAAATAATTTATGTAGATGGTGGAGAGAATTTGTAAAATTTAATTGTATATTAAATAGAAAAAAATGAGAGAGTTTTCAGATTTCAAACCTGCTCATATAGCAGTGAAGAACTTAAGATTACGAACATATATAGGTTTTAATGATTGGGAAAGAAAGAAAATGCAAGATATAGTAATTTCTTATTCTTTTAGTTATGATAGTTCTAATTCTACAAAAAAAGATGATATTGATTACGGAATTAACTATAAAACAATAACAAAAAAAATAATTGGACTAATTGATCAAGAGAAATTTGATTTAATAGAAACCATAGCTGAAATTGTATTAAATACCATTCAAGATTTCAGTTTAGAAATTTATAATATTGAAGTACAAGTAGAAAAACCGCATGCTTTGCGTTTTACAGACAATGTAATGGTGATTGCAAAAAGCAGTGAGCGCTATAAAAAAGCCATGATTGCATTAGGTTCCAATATACAGCCTGAACAAAATTTTGCTAAAGCAATAGATTTATTATGTGCTTCTGTTTCCATAGTTAAAAAGACGGACTTTATTCATACCAAAGCGCAAAAAGATACCAATCAGACGGATTTCTTAAATGGTGCTTTATTGGTTTATACACGCTTATCTTTACCGGAATTACAAAGAGAATTAAAGAAAATCGAATCCCGTTGTGGTCGTATTCGTACTGAAAATAAAAATGCAGCTAGGGAAATCGATATGGATGTAATCAGTTATAATGATATTATTATTGATCAAGAAGATTTAGATACTTTTGATTTTTTACGGGATTTTTGGAAGGAATTACAGTAAAAACTAAAAAATTATATGTTTCTCCCTTTTTGAAAAAATTATTTTTAGAGAAGTTATTAAAAAAACAGCAAGAAAATGCATAAATATTCTTGCTGTTTATATTTTTTCTAAACTAGGAAAAAGCCCAGTTGTTTTTATAGCTTAGGCATATAAATTATATTTTTCTTGCTTTGAAATAGGAAAGGTATTTCCTTTATCATGAAGGATTACAAATTTATCTTTAGCTATGAATCTATAGTAAAGCAATACTATAAGCAGTGGGATATTTGGTAAAAGAAACCAGTAATAATAATCATGGTAAAAGGAAGACTTAAGTATCGAAAAAGCAAACCCAATAATCCAATCTGAAATAAAGACTACTTCCCATACAGCATTACCTTTATATAAAGATATCTCGATTTCTTTGATTTCATTTTCTTCTATATCCACTTCTATCAATTCGCTTCCAGCTCCAAATTTTGTACCTACTTGTAAAAAATGTTTTCCTGAAGGAATTTCCACTTCAATTTTCTTGTTATTTTTCACTTCGGCAAGCACTTCTCCATTAGAATAAACCGTATATACTCCTATTTTATTCCATAAGGATTTTTTTGGATTAAAAATTATTTTGCCCATAAAATAAAATTAATTAAACTAAATAATTATTTTTTCTTATTAATCAAATCTTTTCCTATTTGATATAACAAATTACCAGTGGATTCTACCGCTCCACCCAATACACCTCCTGCCATAGCACCACCTACTCCCCTAAAAGCTCCTTTAATTGCACCTTTGGCATCTGCTCTTACTAGTTTTTTCAGATCAACATCAACTTTCCTTTCATTGTTATTACTTGAAGAGTAAATTTCAAAAGAATAATTATTTTCC
>Ga0209487_1004808_pt1 | contig 10262 bp, 8 predicted proteins | sample Poulit2012_FD_187524 | JGI IMG/M metagenome (GOLD analysis project Ga0209487, IMG submission 187524) | Agricultural soil microbial communities from Georgia to study Nitrogen management - Poultry litter 2012 (SPAdes) (version 2) | ecosystem: Environmental > Terrestrial > Soil > Agricultural land... | reverse complement strand
CTCGGTGTCACCACCGTGTACGTGACCCACGACCAGACCGAGGCGCTGACCATGGGTGACCGGATCTGCGTGCTGAAGCTCGGTGTGCTGCAACAGGTGGGCACCCCGCGCGACATGTACGACCGCCCGGCGAACGTGTTCGTGGCCGGCTTCATCGGCTCCCCGGCGATGAACCTGGGTACGTTCAAGGTGTCCAACGGCAACGCCACGCTCGGCGATGCGGAGATCCCGCTGACCCGCACCACCCAGGATGCGATCACCGACGCGGACAAGGGTGAGATCACCCTCGGCTTCCGCCCGGAGGCGCTGGACGTGGTCTCCGAGGGCACCGACGGTTCCTTCGCGATCGACGTGAACCTGGTCGAGGAGCTCGGTTCGGACGCGTTCGTCTATGGCGAGCTCGCTAACCGCAAGGAGGCCGAGGCCCTCGGCTCCGGTGAGGACGACTCCCAGGTGATCGTCCGCGTCGACCCGCGCACCCCGCCGATGAAGGGTGACCGGATCCACGTGATGATCCGCGAGGGGCAGAAGCACGTCTTCTCCTCCGCGACCGGTGACCGTCTGCCGGAGTAAGGCACGCACCCACCCAGGAACGGGGCAGGTCCGGCGCCGGACCTGCCCCGTTTCGTGTTCCCGGCCACCGGCCCGTCCGGTATTCCCGTCCCACCACCTGGCAGACTACAGACCATGCCCTCGGCCCTGAAGATCACCGCCGCCGCACCGGACCCGGCGCTGCTGGACCTCCCCTGGCACATCCCCCTGGAGAGCTGGCCGGAGAAGACGCTGGCCGCCCTCCCGCGCGGAATCTCCCGCCACGTGGTGCGGTTCGTGCGCCTGTCCGGGCAGGTGCTGGCGGTCAAGGAGATCGGCGAGACGGTGGCCTACCGGGAGTACGAGCTGCTCCGCGACCTGGCCCGGCTGAACGTGCCCTCAGTGGAGCCGGTGGGCGTGATCACCGGGCGCACCACACCCGAGGGCGAGGAGCTGAACTCCGTGCTGATCACCCAGCACCTGAAGTTCTCCCTGCCCTACCGCGCCCTGTTCAGCCGCTACCTGGCGCCGGACACCGCCACCCGGCTCATCGACGCGTTGGCGGTGCTGCTGGTGCGCCTGCACCTGATCGGCTTCTACTGGGGGGACGTGTCGCTGTCGAACACGCTGTTCCGCCGGGACGCTGGGGAGTTCGCCGCCTACCTGGTGGATGCGGAGACCGGCGAGCTGCACAACTCGCTGACCACCGGGCAGCGCGAGTACGACCTGGAGATCGCCCGGGTGAACATCATCGGCGAGCTGATGGACCTGGACGCCGGGGACCTGCTGCTGGAGGAGGTGGACACCGTGGCGGTGGGCGAGATGATCGTCGGCCGCTATCACGAGCTGTGGGACGAGCTCACCGAAGTGGAGGAGTTCGGCACCACCGAGCGCTGGCGGGTGGCCGACCGGATCCGGCGACTGAACGAGCTCGGCTATGACGTGGGCGAGCTGCAGATGACCACCGACATCGACGGCACCACGGTGGCGATCCAGCCGAAGGTCGTGGACGCCGGGCACCACCACCGCCGGCTGATGCGGCTGACCGGCCTGGACGTGGAGGAGAACCAGGCACGCCGGCTGCTCAACGACATGGACACCTACCAGGCGGCGACCGACCAGCTCGGCGAGAACGAGGAGTTCGTCGCCCACGAGTGGCTCGCAGAGGTGTTCGAACCGACAGTGCGCGCCATCCCCCGGCACCTGCGCGGAAAGCTGGAGCCGGCGGAGTTCTTCCACGAGCTGCTCGAGCACCGCTGGTTCATGGCACAGAACGCCGGGCACGACATCGCGATGCCGCAGGCGGTGGACTCCTACATCGAGAACGTGCTGCGACACCGGCCGGACGAAGAAGCCATCCTCGGGCTGGACACCGCCACGCTGCGCGCCATCGAAGGGGACTGAGGCCGCCCTGCTTCGAGTGCACTGAGGCACTTCTGTGACAGGGAGGGTGGAAATTTGCGCCTCAGTGTCACAGGAGTGCCTCCGAGACCGCGGGACGAGCTCAGACCCGGGTCAGCGGCACCGGAGCCGGTCGCGAGATGCGGGTGGTGATCGGCACCGCCCGGCGCTGCTCTGCAGAAGCGAGCACCGCCTCCATCACCTGAAGCACGTGCGCGGCCAGCGCCCCGGAGGCCCGCCCGTCTCGCCCACGTGGGGTGCGCACCAGGTCCAGCAGTCCCACTCCCCGTCCCGCACCGAGGTAGCCGGCTGACGGCGCAACCTCCTGCCACTGGTCCGCGTCCGCCGTGCGTAGCCGTACCGGTCCGTCGAAGCCGTTGGGGTCCGGAACGCTCAGCGACCCGGCGCTGCCGTGCACCTCGATCCGCGGCGCCTGGGTGGCCACCGAGTCGAAGCTCATCACGATCGTGGACAGTGCCCCGCCGGCATGGGTGAGCACACCGGTGACGTGCGTGGCGACCTGCACCGGGATGTGCTCACCGGCGCGCGGCCCGGAGCCGATGACCCGTTCGGGCGCGGAGGTGCTCGCGGCTCCGATCACCGAGGTGACCCCACCGAGCAGGGTCACCAGCGCCGTCAGGTAGTACGGCCCCATGTCCATCAGCGGGCCACCGCCGGGCAGGTAGTAGAAGTCCGGGTTCGGGTGCCAGCGCTCGTGCCCGGGGGCGGCGAACGTGGCGTTGGCTGCGACCGGGACACCGATGGTGCCGGCATCGATCACCGCACGCGCGGTCTGCACGCCGGTGCCGAGCACCGTGTCCGGAGCCCCGCCGGTGCGCAGCCCGGCCTTCTCCGCGGCCGCCAGCAGCACCCCGGCCTGCTCGCTGGTGGCGGCCAACGGCTTCTCCCCGTACACCTGCTTGCCCGCGGCCAACGCCGCCTGGGCGATCTCAGCGTGCGCTGCTGGCACGGTGAGGTTGAGGACCACGTCGACCTCGCCGTCGTCGACGAGCTCGGCCACGCCCACTGCCCGGGCTCCGGTACGGGCAGCCACCTCGGTGGCCCGTACCGGGTCCAGGTCGGCGACTGCCACCACGTTGGCGCCCTGCGCACGCTCGAACGTGTCCAGGTACTGGCGCAGGATGGTGCCCAGGCCCACGATCCCGATGCGCGCCTCCTGGCCGTTGCGCCACTCCTCGTCGACGGCGGGACTCACCTGCGTGGTGGCGGTCGCCGTGCTGGTGGGGTCGTCGGGGCCGGCGACGGGCTCGCTCATCGGGCCGCCCAGAGCAGGCCGCGCTCGACGATGGTGCGCACGCTCGGGTGCTCGAGCACATCGACGGAGTGGCCGGGGGTGGCCACGAAGATCCGGCCTGCGCCCCACTGCCGGGTCCAGACCGCCGGACAGGTCATCTCCCGGTGCCAGGGCTGGTCCTCCCGGGCCGGATGGGTGGTGGTGGCGTGCACGTCGATGAGGTCGTCGGTGAGCACCCAGTACTGCTCGGTGGTCAGCTCGAAGTTCTCGATGCCGGCCACCACCGGGTGGTCGTCGGTGATGTGGATGGTGTGGGTCAGATAGTTGTCCGCCTCTCCCCCGGGCCGTTGCTCCGCGGGCAGCGCCGGGTGGGTGGCGAACTGGCCCCCGACCAGGTGCAGGTAGTCCGAGGAGGCGCGGAAGGAGTCGGCGATACCGCCGTGCCAGCCGGCCAGCCCGGTGCCGTTCTCCACTGCTGTGCGCAGTCCGGAGACCTGGTCGCCGGTGATCGTGCCCATCGTCCAGCACTGCATGATCAGGTCGGTGGCCGCGAGGGTCTCGGCGTCGGTGTAGACGTCCAGGTCGTCGTGGACCGTCACCTGGAAACCATGCTGGTCCAGGAACGGGATGAACAGGTCGGTCGCAGCCTCGGGCACGTGCCCGTCCCAGCCGCCCCGGACCACCAGCGCTCGCCGGTCGGGGGTAGAAGCAGAAGTCACAGTGATCCTCGTCGATTCTCGGGTGCCGTCAGTCTAGTTGCACCGCGCAATCAATGCGTCCAGATGTGCCGGGTGTCGTTGCTCAGGCGGGTGGGGGTGCAGTGGATCGGCGCACCTCCAACCGGGGTTGGAAGATCACGTTGTGCTCCGGCGTCTCCCCGCGGATCAGTGCGTGCATCCGGTTCCAGGCGAGCTCGCCGAGCACGTCCTGCGGTACGGACGCGGTGGTCAACGACGGCGCCATGTAGCGGGCGAACGGGATGTCGTCGAACCCGGTCACCGAGATCTGCTCCGGGACAGGAACCTCGCGTTCCAGCAGCCCGTGCACCACGCCGATCGCGACCAGGTCGTTGAACGCCAGCACCGCGGTCGCACCGCTCCTGAGCACCTCGTCCGCCGCCGCCACACCCTGCTCGCTGCCGGCACCTCCCGGCACGTGCACGATCTGCGCGTCCGGCGCGAAGGCCTCGAAGTCGGCCAGTCCCCGCAACCGGTTCTCGTTGGCCACCCCGCTCGGTCCGGCCACGTAGGCGAACCGGCGGTGACCCAGACCGTGCAAGTAGCGGGCCAGCCCCTCCGCGCCCTGACGGGAGTCGACCGTCAGCGTGGGCACGGAGACCGCCGGACTGAACCGGTGCACGAGCACCACTGGTGCGAGCATCTCAGTGGCCTGGACGAGCGCGGCCTCGCTCATCCGGGGTGCACACAGCACCACGGCGTCGCAGCGACGGCGGATCTCGGCGGCGAGCAGCGGCTCGTCCTCGACGGCCTCGGCCGAGTCGGCCACCATCACCCGGTAGCCATCGTCCCCGGCTGCCTTGCTCAGACCCGCCAGCACCACCTGGAACGACGGGTTCGCCAGGTCCGGCACCAGGAACGCGATCGCGTTCGTCTGCCCCATCGCGAAGCTGCGGGCTCGCTGGTTCGGCCAGTAGCTCAGCTCGCGGGCGGAGGCTCGTACCCGCTCGGCGACCTCGGGCTCGCCGAGGAACCGGCCGTTCATCACCCGGGAGACGGTGGCCGGTGAGACCCCGGCGTGCTTGGCGACATCGGCGATCGTGATCGCAGACGAACGTCGGGCCACCAGGCACTCCTCCCCTGCTCTATCCGGACGTACTCACCGGTCCAGCGACCGGCACCGGGACCAGCCTAGCGGTGAAATCGCTTTCTCCTCGGCAGCGCGGCTGTGCTGCCCGATGGTCCGGTCAGCGGCGTACCCGGCCCGATCCACACCTCAGTCGACGTGCTGCGTTCTCGTGGCGCGGCGCCGGTCCAGCACTGCCGCGGCCACGTTGGTGGCGGCCGCTGCGAACAGCAGCACGCTCACCCCGCGCACCACCTTCGCGCCGGCACTCATCGGCTGGCCGGCTCGCGCTGCCCGGCCGGACCTGCGCCAGAGCAGCGCCCCGATCAGCAGGTCCACTCCCGCTGCCCCGTATGGGCCCCAGGCGCGCACCGGCTCCTCAGCGGCGTCGGCGAATGCCACAGCGTTCGCGCGCGCCTCGTCGGCCATCCGGCGGGCATCCTCGGCGGCCTCCTGGGCTCGACGGCGAGTGTCATCAGCGGCCTGGCTGGCGGCCCGGCGGGCGTCCTCGGCTGCTCGGCGGGCGTCGTCAGCAGCCTCCTGGGCGCGGCGGCGCATCGCCTCGCCGAGCGGGACTGGTTCGATGGTCACGACGTCGGCAAGATCGACCAGATCGGTCCGGCCGGAGAGGAACTCAGCGAGCAGATCGGCGACCGGATCGTCGGGGAGCAGTCCGGGGAGCACGTCCAACGGCCCTGTTCCGGACTCGATACCCTCACGCACCCGAACCGGGTCGGCACCGGGCACAGCCCCGACCACCTGGCCGGCCAGTGCACCGAGACCGAGCACCTCGTCAGCGAACGCCTCCGCTGTCGGAGCGTGCAGGGGAACGACCGCTGCCTGCAGGCCCCAGACGTACTGGCACTCGTCCGCACCGGTCACACCGAGCGCCGGGTAGTCGGCGGTCTGCTGCAGCACGACTGCCGGCGTACTGAGCAGCTCAAGTGGAAGGTCCTCGACGGCCGGCCCGTCCTCGAGGAGCACGGCGTGCCCGAACGCGACCGGAAGCACCTGCACTGCGGTGCCGGCCTGGGTGGCGAGGTGCTCCAGGCTGTCCCGGTCGGCCGGGGTGCAGACCACCGCCCGGTCGGCGACCACTGCGATACCGATCTGCGGGTCGAACGGGTCGTCGTCCTCCTCCTCGTCGCCCTCTCCGGGCGGCAGCGCTCGTGCGGTCTCGTCGGCGAACGTGACCACCCCCTGCACCTCTTGGGCGAGCGCCGCGACGAGGTCAGCCAGCGGCGGGCCCGCCACCACGTCCGCCCCGCTCTCACCGAGGACTGCGACCCGGTTCTCCTCGTCGACGGCGACCGTCACCCAGGCACTGGTCGGATCCTGTGGGTCGTACTCCAGCCGGGCGACCACCTGGGCTCCGTCGAGGAAGCCGGTGCTGCGGTGCACCCTGGCGGCAGGCGCGTCCACCTGCCCCGATGTGCGCTGCCACGTGCTCATGCTGTCAGCCTACCCAGCGCTGGGGATGCTCCGCTCGCGCGCAACACATTCGAGACTTCTCCCGCCAGGGCGATACCGCAGAGCACGACCGCACGCAGGAAGTCACGACTGAATGGATTCAGCGCGGGAAGGGGTAGGTGGTGGGGCGCCGGGTGGGACGGGCCGGGTGGCGGTCAGGCGCCGCGGCGGCGGGCCACCTCGTACAGTGCGATTCCGATCGCGGTGCCCGCGTTCAGCGACTCCACCGCCGAAGCGATCGGGATGGCGACCACCAGGTCGCAGGTCTCCCTGACCAACCGGCTCAACCCCTTGCCCTCCGACCCGAGCACCAGCACCAGCGGTTCGGGGGCCAGCTCCAGGTCGGCGATACCGGTCAGGCCGTCTCCGTCCAGCCCGACGACGAAGCAACCGGCCTTCTTGTAGGCCTCCAGGGTGCGCACCAGGTTGGTGGCCCGAGCCACCGGCACCCGGGCCGCAGCACCTGCCGAGACCTTCCAGGCGGCCACGGTCACCCCGGCCGCCCGGCGGGCGGGCACCACCACGCCGTCCGCACCGAACGCGCCGGCCGAACGCAGCGTGGCGCCCAGGTTGCGCGGGTCGGTGATGCCGTCCAGGGCAACGATCAGCGGTGCACGTCCCGCACCGGTGGCACGGTCTGGTAGGTCGGCAGGGTCGGCGTAGCGATACTCCGGCACCTCGATCGCCACACCCTGGTGGGCGCTGCCGCCGGTGAGCACGTCCAGGTCCCCGCGGGTGGCCTGGTGCACCGGGGCACCGGCATCGGCGGCCAGCTGCAGGATCTCCCGGGTGCGCTCGTCGGCGTCGGCGGCCGAGGCCAGGTACAGGGCGCGCACCGGCAGGTCGGCGCGCAGCGCCTCCACCACGGCGTTCCGCCCGGCGACCACCTCGTTCCCGGCGGTCTTCGGCCCGCGCCTCTTCGGCCGGGCCTGGTTGCGCTTCTGCTCAGCAGCCTTGCGCTTGCCGGCCGGGTGGTACGGGCGGTCCTCGGCCTTCGGGGTGGGGCCCTTGCCGCGCAGCGCCTTGCGACCGTGCCCGCCGGTGCCGACCTGCGGCCCCTTCTTGCTGCCGGTGCGGCGCACCGCACCCGGTCGTCGGGAGTTACCGGCCATCGTTTCCTCCACGCAGGCTCCACCGGGCACCGGCGGCGCCGTCCTCGACCACCACACCCGCAGCGCTGAGCCGGTCCCGCAGCTCGTCAGCGCGGGCGAAGTCCTTGGCCGCACGCGCGGTCGCACGCTCGGCGACCACCTGGTCCACCAGCACGGACAGCGCCTGGTGAGCTGCGCCGTCACCGGCCTGAGCACCGGACCACTGCTCGGCCAGCGGGTCCAGACCGAGCACGTCCAGCATGCCCCGCACCTGCCGGTGGGCGGCGGCCACCGCGGCATCATCCCCTGCGGCCAGCGCAGAGTTGGCCTGGCGCAGGTGCTCGTGCAGCACCGCGAGTGCGGCGGAGACGTTCAGGTCGTCGTCCAGCGCGGCAGCGAACCTGTCCGGCAGCTCGGCGGCGGCGACCTCCTCGGCGGTGGCCGTACCGGTGCGCTCGGCGGACTTGGTGACGAAGCCTGCGATCCGGTCCCAGGCGGAGGCGGACTCGGCCAGGCTGGCGTCGCTGAACTCCAGCGTGGAGCGGTAGTGCACGGCGCCGAGGGCGTAGCGCAGCACCACCGCAGAGCTGCGCTCCAGCACTGCGGCCACGGTCAGGGAGTTGCCGAGCGACTTGCTCATCTTCTCCCCGCCCACGGTCACCCAGGCGTTGTGCATCCACAGGCCGGCAAAGTCCCAGCCGGCGGCCTTGGACTGGGCGTTCTCGTTCTCGTGGTGCGGGAAGCGCAGGTCGATGCCGCCGCCGTGGATGTCGAAGCCCTCGCCGAGGTACTTGCGCGACATCGCCGAGCACTCCAGGTGCCAGCCCGGCCGACCACGGCCCCACGGGGTGGCCCAGCTGGCGCCGTCCGGGTCGGTGTCCTTGCTGGCCTTCCACAGCGCGAAGTCTCGCGGGTCGCGCTTGTCCGAGGCGTCCTCCTCCTCGGTGGTGAGGTTCTCCAGCCGCTGGTGGGTGAGCTCCCCGTAGGCCGGCCAGGAACGCACGTCGAAGTACACGTTGCCCTCGTCGCCGGCATAGGCGTGGCCGCGTTCGATGAGCCGCTCGATCAGCTCGATCATCTCCGGTACGTGCCCGGTCGCGCGCGGCTCGTAGTCCGGCGGCAGCACACCGAGGGCGTCATAGGCGGCGGAGAACTCGCGCTCGAACCGGTGCGCCCAGGCCCACCAGGGCACGCCCGCCTCGGCCGACTTGATCAGGATCTTGTCGTCGATGTCGGTGACGTTGCGCACCAGGGTGACCTCCAGGCCGGACCGGCGCAGCCAGCGCACCAGGATGTCGAAGGCGATCGCGGAGCGCAGGTGCCCGATGTGCGGGGCCCCCTGCACAGTGGCGCCACACAGGTAGATGCCCACGTGCCCAGGGGTGCGGGGAACGAGGTCGTGGACCTCACGGGTGGCGGAATCATGCAGGCGAACACTCACCCGGCGGAGTTTACCGGTGCCCGGGGTTGGTCAGCCGCCGCGCCGGTGCACCACGCGCTCGGGACGCAGCCGGAGGATCACGCGCTGGTGGTCGGTGCCCTCGTCCTCGGTGAAGGGCTCGCCGGTGTACTTCTGGCTCAGCGCCTGGATCAGCGAGCCGGACGGGTCGTCCTCGATGCTGACCGTACCGCGCACCTCGACGTACTCCTGCGGGTTGTCGGCCGGGTAGACCAGCAACGTGGCGCGGGGGTCCCCGCGCAGGTTGCGCTCCTTGCGACGGCCGCGCACCGTCGAGACGAGCACGTCGTCATGGTCACGAGCGATCCAGACCACGGACAGCTGCGGTCGTCCGTCCGGTTCAACAGTCCCCAGAACTGCGTACTCCGGCTCATCGAGGAGGCGTTTCGCTTCCTCCGACATTGCTGTCATGGTCGTGACCGTACCCCACGGACGCCGGCGGTGCAGGCGAGGCATACCTCACTCGGCGGGCATGCAAAGATCGCCCCATGCACGCGCTGGTCGATCTCGACGTGGCCTACACCACGCCGCTGGACGCCGAGGCGCTCTGGGACTACCTGGCCGCCCGGGTGATCGCCGGGGTGGAGGAGTGCGACCGGCTGACCTACCGGCGTGCTGTGCACCTGCCCGGCGGCCCGGGAGTGCTGGTGCTGCGGCGAAGCGGTGACCAGGTCCGCGCCGGGGCGGTGCTGTCCGCGGCGGCCGATGCGGGAGCGGCCCGCGAGCTCGCGCTGCGGACGATCGACGCGGCGGCCGACCCAGCGGCGGTGCTCGACGGACTGGGCGCCCACCCGTGGCTCGGCGAGCTGGTCCGCACCCGGCCCGGGCTGCGGGCGCCCCACCATCCGGGCACGTTCGAGATCGCGCTGCGGGCCGTGCTGGCCCAGCAGGTGTCGTTGCGGGCGGCGCGTACGGTCACCGCGCGGGTGGTGCAGGCTGCCGGTACGGCGCTGCCGGCGCCGGTGGGGTCTCTCACGCACCTGTTCCCCACGCCGGTCCAGGTGCTCTCGCTCGCCGATGACGGCGCAGCCTTGGCCATGCCCGCCAGTCGCCGTCGGGCAGTGCTCGCCCTGGCAGAGGCGGCCGCCGCCGGGCTGGGCGATACCGGCGGGGACAGCGCCGCCGGGGACCCGGATGCGGTGGAGCAGGCGCTGCTCGCACTGCCCGGGATCGGGCCGTGGACCGCGCAGTACGTGCGGATGCGCGCACTGGACGACCCGGACGCCTTCTGCGGCACCGATCTGGTGCTCCG
>Ga0209487_1004807_pt1 | contig 10263 bp, 8 predicted proteins | sample Poulit2012_FD_187524 | JGI IMG/M metagenome (GOLD analysis project Ga0209487, IMG submission 187524) | Agricultural soil microbial communities from Georgia to study Nitrogen management - Poultry litter 2012 (SPAdes) (version 2) | ecosystem: Environmental > Terrestrial > Soil > Agricultural land... | reverse complement strand
AGTGTCCCATTCTTGAAATTTATCTTCGAAAACACAATTCGGATTTTTTGAAAAAGTGTCGCACCATAAGAGCCTAAAGCGTATAGCCTAAAGCATAGAGCATTCGATCGAAACTGTCGCATGAACCCTGGGAATAGTAGACGTCCTCGTCTACCGCAAGCAGAACGACCCACTGCTCTTCCTCCTCAAGCCAGCGAAAAAAGATGTACCGGGGGCGCATGCCCCAATGTACCGGGGGCGCTCGCCCGTCCACCATCGACAGACGGACATAAGTTGTAATTCAGCAACCCAATCTTGATCTAATGAAAAAAGTCGCATGAATCGCCATTCACCATTCACCTTGGCCTACCTTCTGCGTGTCTTTGCCTCTCTCCGTACCTCTACGTTACAACTATGTACATGTCTTCTTCGAAAATACAATCCTGATTTCCTGGAAAATAGTCGCAAAATCAGAGTTTATCGCTTAAAGCCTATTAGCGTACCGCATTTGCTATTCCGCCTTGAGTCCACCAAATAACTCCATCCACAGATAACTCCATCCACTACTTCCAACTCTTTTTTGTAATTTGGGAGTTCTTTAAATTCTAAAATTTTTGATATGAAATACGTGCACCGGATTTGGATTTTTACGATTGTCCTCTTTCTGTCGGGAGGATGGATTTCGGACATGGAAATGATCGCACAAAATCCAGACAAAAAATATGTGATGGTCATTCACGGTGGTGCAGGCACCATGAAAAAAGAAAATATGAGTCCGGAACAGGAGAAAGAATACAAGAACATGCTTCGGAAAGCACTTTCCACCGGATATGATATTTTGAAAAAAGGAGAACCGGCTGCCGATGCTGTCGTTGCCACGATAAATATTCTTGAAGATTCCCCTCTCTTCAATGCCGGTAAAGGAGCCGTATTTACCCATGATGGGAAAAATGAACTGGACGCATCCATCATGGATGGAAAAACTTTGCAAGCAGGGGCAGTAGCAGGTGTGACCAATATCAAAAATCCGATCAATGCCGCCCGCGCTGTGATGGATCATTCTCGTCACGTGATGCTTACCGGACGCGGGGCAGAAATTTTTGCGGCGGAACAAGGATGTGATACCGTACCGCCCTCCTATTTTCACACTCAGTCAAGATGGGAATCTCTCCAACGAATTTTGGAACAGGAGAAGAAAAATGATATGAATGATCTCTATCGCACGCCCGATCCTTTTCAAAATGAAATATCATCCCCCGATGAAAAATATGGTACGGTAGGTGCTGTGGCGATGGATGCTGCCGGCAATATTGTCGCCGGGACATCGACAGGCGGACTGACGAACAAACGGTTTGGAAGAGTGGGGGATTCCCCGATCATTGGCGCCGGAACTTATGCCAACAATGAGACGGCGGGTATTTCCTGTACCGGAACCGGAGAATACTTTATGCGGAGCCTGGCGGCTTACCGTGTTTCTGTTTTGATGGAACTTGAAAATCTTACCATTCAGGAAGCAGCTGATCAAGTGATCTCGGAAATAGGAGTACTGGGCGGAGACGGTGGACTGATTGCTCTGGATCAGGAAGGCAGGATAGCGTTTTCTTTCAATACCTCAGGGATGTACCGCGGAACTGTAGATGAAGACGGCCATATCGAAGTGATGATATTTGCCGGAGAATGAAGCATGTGATGACCGTTTCTGATATGATTCGACAAACCGGGATTTGGCTTGGAATGATGGTATTATTGACAGGATGTGCTATCAAGCGTCCCAGTAGGTCAGTGCCCATAAAAGTGAGATTTTTGGATGAATATGTGGTTTCACCTGAGTTAAAAGTGGATGGTCTGGAAATCGGAGGATTGTCAGATTTGGATTTTGATGGTACCTATTTTTATGCTGTATGTGACCTTCCGTCTACTCCGGCTGTTTTTCAATTTTCGATGCCTCTTCAGGGAAATCAGATCGATACGGTGATCTTTGAAAGAGGTATTTCAATCGACGGAAATTCGGCTGATTTCGATCATCTTTTCTTTGATTCTGAAGGTCTGATCTATCATCCGGACAAGGACATATACACCGTGAGTAGCGAAGGATCGGTGAAGAATGGGCGTGATCCTTTTATCGCAGAGGTTGATTCGAAAGGAGAAGTTATTGACCTATATGAACTTCCCTCACATTTTGATCTTGGAAAGAAAAAAGGCCCGCGCAACAATGGTGTTTTTGAGGGGCTCTGCGATGCTTTTGCCGGGGATGGAATCTGGGTGGCGACTGAACTGCCGCTGAAGCAGGACGGAAAAGCACCCCGCGTTGCCAGCACATTCTCTCCGGTACGTTTCACACATTTTGATCAGGAAAATAAAAGAGCTACCCGGCAGTTTGTCTATCCGCTGGACCGGATTCGAAAATTTCCATTACTCCCATATGGGATCAAAGGGGTGACGGCGATTTTGGAATATGGAAAAGATCAGTTTTTGGTTCTTGAGCGAGGTTTCCCGGCGGGCTACGGGAAGCATGGATTTCGGGTACTTCTGTATCATGCGGATGCCGGTGCTGCCGATTCTACGCTTGATCTACATCAACTAAAAGGATCTAAACGTGATATTTCCGTGGCGCGTAAGGAACTTGTTTTTGATTTTAACCCGGATTATTCATGAGTTTTGCTTTATGTAGATCCGAGGCGACGAAAGCTGCAGGAATAGTATACTATTTCAAAGCTTTTGCAACGAAGGATGATGCACGTGTCTCGGCCATAAGACGAGATGAAGCAAAACCAAACAACATCCATTTTTGAGGAGTTTCAACTCCTCAGAAATGACGACAATTATCTAATAATCAGCGAGACAGGACAAATAAAACAATGTTGTGGTGAATAATGTGGGTTAATAGTATCCGTAAGAATCTTACCCGCCATTCGGTAGACAATCTGGAGGGGATGGCTTTTGGGCCGCGTCTTCCCAATGGCAACAGAACCCTGGTGATTATCGCGGATAACAACTTCAATCGGATCATGCCTCAGATGAATCAGATCATTCTTTTGGAAGTGATCGAAGAGTGAAATTTTTATTCAAAAATCCGGGATTGTTATCTTGGAGGAAAACTTTATTTCCAGCTTAGGATTTCATCGATGATTCTCTCTGCTGTTTTACCATCCCATTTCTCCGGAACTCCTCCTTTTTTCCAGTCCCCTGCAAATAGCCGGTCCAAAAACGGTGGAATCGCTTCGGGATCCGTTCCTACGAGCTCATTGGTGCCGATGGTAATCGTCTCGGGTCTTTCTGTATTATCACGGAGTGTCATGCAAGGAATTCCCATTACGGTGGTTTCCTCAGTGATTCCTCCTGAATCGGTCAGGACAGCCAATGAATTTTTGACCAGATAATTGAATTCCAGATATCCGATCGGAGGCACCGTATGCAGATGATCAGCCTGGATACCCAATTCATCAAATACACGGGCTGTACGTGGATGAATAGGAAAGATCACCGGGTGGTTTTGGACGTGATCCAGGATCTGCGTCATCAAAGCTTTTAGTTTTTTAGCTTCGTCCACATTGGCCGGACGATGCATGGTCAGTACAAGATACTTTCCTTTTTGCAGGTCCAGTGAATCAAAAAAATCGGGTTTTTGCAATCGTGGAAGATTAGCTAACAGAGTATCAATCATCACATTTCCGACGAAAAATATTTGTTCTTCCCGTGCTCCATATTTTTGCAGATTCTCATTTGCGATTTCCGAAGTGGTGAAATAATAATCGGCGAGGATATCGGTCACCATACGATTGATCTCTTCCGGCATGGACATGTCCCAGCTGCGGATCCCGGCTTCGATGTGAGCCACTTTTGTTTGAAGCTTTTTGGCGACGATCGTGCATGCCATTGTTGAGTTGACATCCCCCACGACAATAACCAGATCAGCTGGATTGTTTTGGAGTTCTTTTTCAAATGCGATCAAAATAGCCGCGGTTTGTTCGGCCTGGGTGCCGCCTCCGCATTCCAGGTTGATATCTGGTTTTGGTATATTCAGTTCTTCGAAAAATGTCTGGCTCATTACGCGGTCATAGTGTTGTCCTGTGTGTACCAGCCGGTAATGCAGATCATGTCCCTCTTTTTGCCGCTGATGGATCACATGGATCAGCGGGGCTATTTTCATAAAATTGGGACGAGCTCCTGCGACAAGTGTAAGTTTCATATTTTTTGTATGGTTTTTGAAAATTTATATTTTTCTTCCGACCGGAAGTCTCCGGGAGAAGAATCAGTAGATTTTGGGGAGATGTAAACGTAATAAATTTAATCTGGACATTTGGTTTTTAGCCAGGGTGGACTTGATAAAAATATTGAAATTTTCATTTTGGTAATGGTTTGGGTGTTTTCGAGAGGTGTATATGGTTGTAACGCAGAAGAACGGTGAGTAGAGTCAAGTTGAATGGTGAATGGTTGGTGGAATATGCGGCACTTTTTCAAAATATCATAATTGTGTTTTCGAAAAGAAATCATCACCGCTGCAACCTCACAGGTATGCGATGAGAGCTATGCGGGATGGTTTCCTGCAAGGTTTATCATCATGGCCGTTAGCTGTAGGCAGTGGGCTTTGATTGTACGACTATTTTATTAGGATGCTCTATGCTTTAAGCCGTAAGCTTTAGGCTTTGATATTGCGACTGATTTTCAAGGGGGCAGGATTGTGTTTTCGAAAAGAAATTTCAAAAATGGGACACAGATGATCCGCCGGAGACAATGAGCAATTTAAATGCTTGTCCGCCGGAGGAGGAAAGAATGCCTGTCCGCTGGAGGAGGAAAGAATGCCTGTCCGCCGATAAGGAGGAAAAAATGCCTGTTCGCCGAAGGAGGAAAAATTGATAATCCTTAGCGTCCTGCTATCAGATCGACATTTTGGACATGTTTAATCGCTCCTTATAAATTTATTCATTGATTTGAAGAGGAAGATCAGTGGGTCGTCCTGCTGATGAGTAGACGAGGACGTCTACTGGTCCCAGGTTCGTGCGACAGTTTCAATCGAATGCTCTATGCTTTAGGCTTTGATATAGCGACTATTTTTCAAGAAATCAGAATTGTGTTTTCGAAAAAATGTTTTGGAATTCAACACAGAGGAGGCGGAGAAGCGAAAGCACAGAGGCCACAGAGATAAACCACAAAATAAAAAACTAAAAAGCAGAACAACCAACAAAACCAGAAAGATCAACGTCGCAACACACCAAGCCAGCGTGGGGACCCGCCTTCGCGGATATGAGCCAGGATCTACTGTATGAAAATGCGTAAAAAGTGCCAACCTGTCCGAACTGAATGAAGCTCAGGGAAAAGAGCTTCATTCAGGAGTCTCGTCTTATGGACGAGATTTGGTCATACTATGAGATGTGTCTGTCGACGACATCTCAAGTTATGCCTATCATTTTAGGCACTTTTCGCATTTGAATACTTAGTGGATGGCTCATGAAGCGACAGCGGAGGTTTTTGCTTCTTTTTTCCAAAAAAAGCCTGTCCGCCGAAGGAGGGAAGGAGAAAGATCCTTGATCTTTGCTCCCTGTCTGCCTTTGGATGATACTTTGCATCAAGGCAAAGTAGAAGAAAGATTCATCATGACAAAGTAGATGAAAATATTATCAATATAAATCACCCCTCTTTAAAACTTCCACCAGGGTTTTTTCTCCTTTATACTTCCATATCCGTAACCATAACCGTAGCCGTAACCATATTTGGTGTTTTTCAGATCAACAGAGTTCAGAACCACTCCTACATTTTTCAACTTGTTACTGTTGATCAGTTCGCGCAATGTACCCAGCATCCGTTTATCCAGTTTACCGGATTTGACGATAAAGAGCGTTGCATCGGCCCGATTTGCTGCGATAAGCGTGTCCGCTACCAATCCCACCGGTGCGGTATCAAGAAGGATGACATCATATTCTGATTTGAGCGTTTCCATGACTTTGTCCAACCGGTCCCTGAGAAGAAGTTCACTGGGATTGGGCGGGATGGGGCCGGAGGTGAGCACATCCAGATGGTCCGCCCCTACATTGTGATATATGTTTGCCATTGGGTCGGTTGCGTCGTCCACCAGAAGATTAGTGATTCCGGCGACATTGTCCAGCTCCAGTCGTTTGGCTACTTTGGGTTGGCGCAGATCCAGATCGATGACCAGGACTTTTTTCCCTGACAAAACCAGGGAATGAGCAAGATGAAGCACTGAAAATGTTTTCCCTTCCTGTGACAAGGTCGATGTGACCATGACCACTTTCCCCTGCAGGGTCATATCGGTCATAAAGGAAAGATTGGTCCGCAGCATACGGAATGCTTCTACTACCAGCGAATGAGGATCGCGCATGGTCGCACGTACATCTTCTTCCGATGTTCGCGGAATCAATCCCATATAAGGCAGTCCTGCGGCTTCGATGTCTTTGGGACCTTTTACTTTTGTGTCAAACTGATCCTGGAGATAGATCGCTCCTGCCGGAATCAGAAGACCTACCAGGAAGGATGCCAGGAGGATGATGTTTTTCCGGGGGGCGACCGGGGCGCTGTTTGTGATGGCCTGATCGATCACTTTGGTATTGGAGATGGTAGCTGCGGAAACGATTTCATTTTCTTCCCGCTTTTGTAAAAGATAAAGATAGAGGGTTTCTTTGATCTGTTGCTGTCGCTGGATATCCCGGAATTCTTTTTCAAAATCGGGGATTTTTGACAAGCTTTCCCTGAAAAGATCTTCACGCGACTGAAGTGATGTCAGTTCCATCTCCGAAGCTCGTACCAGATTTTGGAGACTGCGCTGGAGACTGGTCCGTATACTCTCGATCTGTTCGTTGAGCTGCATCACCATTGGGTTTTTTTCTGTTGAATTGGCGAGCATACGAGAATGTTCCATTACGAGGTTGTTGTAATTATCGATCATCCGGGCGATCGATTGATCCTGGAATCCAAGATTTCCCGGAATGAGGACATTATCTCCGGACGGATATTCATTGAGGTAGTCATCCACGAACCGCGCCAGCTCCAGCTGGATCTCTACTTCGATGATTCTTCGATCAATCTCGGTCTCACGTGACATAAATGCACTTGCATTGGCCTCGATATCGATGATTTGATTTTCTTTTTTGAACTGAAGGCTTTTCAGATCTTCTGCCTGCAGCTCTTCGGAGATCACCTCCATTCTTTCATCGATAAATTCCCTCGTTTTTTGAGTGACCTCTTTTTTGTCGTTGAGTTTATCCAGCTGATATTGCCGGATCAATTCATTGACGATCGCTTCATTTTTATCCGGCAGATTACCTTTATATCCGATCGAAAGGACAGATGACTCTTTGTTTACGGGTGCGATGGTCATATTTCCGATGATGGATCTTGCCACCCGGTTTTTTGAAAAATAAAACACCTCATACTCCTGCTGATCTTCCGGTTCGGGTGTTCCGCCGTTTCGTTCGAGACTGATCGTTCCAAATGGATAATTCTTTTTCTGACCAAAGGAGAGCAAAGAGGGATCCGATTCATCTTCGTCACTTATTTTATAAGTAATAGAAAACCGTCTGTGGCTTTCCATTTTTATTTTAAACCGGATGGTAGAGCTTTCCGTGATCGTATCATGAATTTTTAGATGAAAGGGAAGGTCCTGATATATTTCCCGGTCGGGAAGACCAAATTTCCGTGCTTTGACGACATATCTTTTTTGAAGATCCAGTTCTTCTACCACTTTTTCGACGAGGGAGTAGGATTTCAACCATTCGATTTCATTTTGGAGGTTGGAGATCCGGGAGAATATTTCAAGATCACTGAAAGCAGCCAGATCAGCTGTTCCACTCCCTGATTTTTTGTCATCCTCTATCAGGAGTTTTGCCGTTGTCTGGTATACAGGCAATGTATATCGGAGATACGCATAGGCACAAAACATCACTATCACAATGGATAATATAAACCACTTCCAATGATAGAGGTATTTCTCGATCATTTCTTTCAAATCAATCGTTTCCTGGTCTTCGTTCGTGCGGATATAGTCGTCCCGGTTCATCTGTATGTCATTTTATCTGGTCAAAACACTGATTGTGGAAATGATTACACCCGCTGTCGAGATAAAAATCGAGGCAGAAGTTCTCCAGAACGATCCTTGTGTTCGTGCAGAAACATTGGGTTCCACATACACCACATCATTCTGCTCGAGATAGTAAACGGGAGAGTTGAATACACTCTCTGTGTCTGTCAGGTCTATCCTGTGTTGTTCTTTGATGCCATCCCTGTCCCGGATGACGAGGACATTGTTTCGCACTCCGGTGATTCGGGAATCCCCGGCCAGTCCCAGTGCTTCTATTACGGTCAGTCGCTCATTGGGGATTCTGAAAGTTCCCGGGGAAGTCACATCACCCAGAACCGTTACCTTAAAGTTGAGGATTTGGATTTGTACCACCGGATTTTTTAAGTAATCCTGAAGGCGTGATTCCAGCATTTGTACGGCTTCCGTTCTTCTTAGTCCTTCCATCCGCATTTTTCCGATGATTGGCATATGGATGAATCCTTCCTCATCGATCAGGTATCCTTGTCGCTCCCTGTTCCCGGTCGAATAACCACCTGTTGAAGTAGATCTTTCAGTAGGGTCGGCGGATAGATTAAAAGGAACGGCCGTCTCAGGATCATCAGCTGTGATTTTGATCCATAGCAGGTCATCTTTTTTAAATGTGGGAGTGTATTGGGAGGGTGTGGTATCTTCCAGTTCCGTTTGGAAATAAACCATTTCTTTGCGAAGATTACAGGAGGAGAACAAGCAGATCAGGAACAATACTCCAAGACCTGTGCCCCTGTTCAGTGAAAAATGGAACCTGTACGTTTGGATCATTTATTATGATTTAGTTTTTAGGTAAACCGGACCGTTCATGGCGTTTCTCTGAGGTTCCTTCACTCCATCCATGGTGTGATGGTAGCAGTTTCCATGATCTGGCCGTGCAGCGGAAGATACATGTTTTTTATTCCGGACTGGAATCTTACTGACTATCGCAGGCGGAATTCTTCCTCTGGCTCTTTACACCAAAATAAGCGCTAAAATTATGGATATTATTATATAATACAAGGAAACAGACTTGCATTTGTCACTTTAGATGTTAAAATCTGCTTTTGGAATCGCTATTTTAGAACCATGAAAGATAGGGTGTGTTCATGAAATGCTCCATTTAGGAAAACTGAATTTGTGATCACAACCGGATTTTTTGCGCCCAGTAATTTTGTGGTTGTTATTATCCAGACCAACTTCCTGTCCTCACTGGGATTTTTGCAAAGAAGTGTTTAGAAAATATAATATTTTCTTCTTCAGATAATATCTGTTTCATTTTTCATTCTGATGATTTTCGCATCGGGTGCTGTTCCTTGCAAAAATCACATCCTGATGATAAACGGATTATTTTTTCTGATAATAAAAATGTAGGTATTGAAGGGATTCCCGTGCGAAAAGTCCTTTCTTTGCGGTCAAAAGGTACTGTGGTTCGAAATTCTCCCACGTTAAAAAACTAAGAAACCTTATGCATTCGATTGAAAAACGTCAATTAGCCCTTTTGCTTGCGGGCTTCCATATATGGATCATCGCGGCCAGCAATTATCTGGTCCAAATTCCTGTGTCTGTATTTGGCTTCAAGGCCACCTGGGGGGCTTTTACTTTTCCGTTCATATTTTTGGCGACTGATCTTACGGTCCGGATTTACGGTCCGCGCCTGGGTCGTCGGATCATATTTTATGCCATGTTTCCCGGATTGCTTATCTCCTATGTGATCTCTGTCGTATTTCAGGATGGTGCCTGGATGGGCTGGAGGGAGCTGATGTCTTTTGATCTTTTCGTGGCACGGATTGCGATTGCGAGTTTTTCGGCATATGTACTTGGACAGATTATGGATGTGTATGTTTTCAACAGGTTGAGGCAGAACAAGCAATGGTGGCATGCGCCTGCTGCCTCTGCTGTGGTGGGAAATTTGGTCGATACATTCACATTTTTTATGATTGCTTTTTACAAAACGTCGGATCCGTATCTGGCTGATAATCTGTTGGAGATTGGTACGGTGGATTATGGATTTAAGATGATGGTCAATGCGATTTTCTTCCTGCCGCTTTATAAAGTAATCCTGGATCAGTTGTTGGGTAGGATAGGTGTTAAATATTAAGTGTTAGGTACTAGGTGTTATTGCGCTGTGAAAGCCCGTGAGATGGGGAATGATCAAGCGATAAATATATAAATATTAAAAATGAAACATCTCAAAGTTACCCAACAGGTAGTCAATCCTGTCTGGCAAGGAATAGTCAACCACC
>Ga0209487_1004805_pt1 | contig 10264 bp, 7 predicted proteins | sample Poulit2012_FD_187524 | JGI IMG/M metagenome (GOLD analysis project Ga0209487, IMG submission 187524) | Agricultural soil microbial communities from Georgia to study Nitrogen management - Poultry litter 2012 (SPAdes) (version 2) | ecosystem: Environmental > Terrestrial > Soil > Agricultural land... | reverse complement strand
CGGGCAGGTCTTCCACGGCTGGCTTGGTGCTCGCGGCAAGCGCGCGCTCACCCGCGTCCGTGAGCCACCCACCATCGTCTGGCAGTTCCAGGGAGACCCCGGGAGCGCCGCTCGCTCCCGCTGCAACCGCGTAAGAATCAAACCCAACGAACAGCTCGCCGTCCTTAGTGAAACCCACCGCGGGAGTGCCACTTGCGAGCACCTCAATCACGGCCTGCGCATCGAAAGTGATGCCGCTGCGTTTCAGTTCGGTGATGACCTGCCGAGAAAGTCTGGAGCGCGCCGTTTCGGTGAGCAGGTCCCGCCATTCCACGAGATCACCCGTCGCGGGGTCGTACCACACAATTTCGCGGAAAACTCCCGTGCTCGCGCCGGGACTGTAGGTGCTTTCGAGATAGAAACCCACCATGGTCGGCGAGATCCCGGTGGCGGACCACGTCGCGCTAAGGGACGGCGTGGCTAACTTCGTGATTGGAGCCTCATCTGGGCCGAAGTCCTTTTCGAATTCCCGTTTTTGCTCATTCGCCCAGTCCTGCATGTGCGCATTGAGATCGGCGTGGCCGGTGAGCTGGGGCACCACAACGTGCATACCGCGCTCGTTATTGCTGAGTGTGTAGGTATCTAGTTGGTCCATTCCCGCCGGATTTACTTCTTGGGGTCGGGACCACTTTGGCGCGAAGGCGGGCTTCGCCTCGGGCAGCTCGGTGGGGGCGGCGGTCGATGTTTGCGGTGCCCCAACGCTTGGGGTTGGGTCGGCGCTACCGCCGCATGCCGCAAAGAGGATTACGGCAGAGGTGATGAGGGCCGGGAAACGCCAGCGGGCAAAAAACCGCATTGCTTAATGCTACGACGTGACCTTCGCATGTCGGGCGAGGTGGGGTCGCTAATCAGCGCCATTGATCAGTTCAATCTCGTCGCCGTTCAAAACGACAGTTTCGGCCTCTGAACTGTCCTGGTTCGGCGGTACTTCAACCACGGCCGCGTTGGGAACCAGGTCCATCGTGCACGCCACATCGCCGTAGTCGGTGCTACTGGCGATTGCCAGAGTTGTCGCGTTCGACCACGTAATGTTGGTGGGGTATTCCGGGCACGTGGAACTGCCCCAAGTGATGAGTGTCAATTGGGCCGGATCCGTCGAGTAATCGATGTGCGCGGCCCGCGTCTCCTGCTCCGGCATCTCAAATCCGAGGTTGGCCTCGTCCGCGCGAGACGTGTCGATTGCGATTGATTCCACCGGGGCATCCTCGTCCGCGCCCGGCTCGTCCTCACTCCCACAGGCGCCTGCCAGCGCCAAGATCGCAACCGCACCAACAACCTGCCAAATTCGCCGCACTAGCTCTCCTTTAAACGACACGCCATCACCCTATGTCAGGAGTGCAGGTGACGTCTTTTATTCGCAACTCATTCGCGGCGCAGTGATCGTGCAGTGAGCTTGCCTCCGATGGCGGGCAGGGTGGCTAGTGCGACGAGGAGGGCGGCAACTGCCGCTAGGCCGAGAGCAATACCGATGGAGCTCCAATACGAGGTAGTTATCTTCATATCGTCCAGCGTCGTATACGCCTGGCCCGCCAAAAGTCCTGCGCCTCCAGCCAAAGGCATGCCTACCGCAAGCGGCAAAAGTGCCTGAAGGACCTGAGTGCGGCGCACGCGGGCTAGCGAAACGCCGAAGGCACGCTGCATAGCGATCTGCGGGCGGCGCGCGATCCCGTTATCCACTGCCGTTATAAGCAGCGTGATTAACGCAATGCTTCCAGCGATTGCAGTGCCGATCCAGATGCCGAGACGCACATTTTGCACCTCTTGCAGCGCGTAGGTATCCGGCGTCAGAACCCAGTGGGCTGGGGAAATTTCACGTACCTCGGTATCTGCTAAGAGCCACGCCTCCTCATGGGGAGGCGTTTGGAGGATCCAACTATTAGGTTGTAAGTCGCTTAGCGCGGCGAGCTCTGGAGTATCGGGGGGAAGCAAAACCTCGAAGTTAGCGATTTGTTCGGTCGTATTAACGAACCGCTGCGGCGCAACATCAGTGATAGCGATGGTGGCCGTTTCACCTCCGTATTCCAACACAACATTGGTCGGCGACCCGAAGAATCCCCTCATCATGAGCGGCTTACCCTCCACGCATTCACCATCGATTTCTGCCCACGTTTCCAATTCTGCACATGTAGCCACCAGAGCTCGGACATGGAGTGGGCCATATTCGGGGCCATCTGCGGATCCTTCCAACACTGTGAGCGGCTCCACTCCCGTGACGCTAGAGATGTCTAGTAACTGCGCGGCATCCAATCCGTGGGACTGGGAAGAAGTGGGATCTTCAGGAATTACTGAGATATAGGTGTGGTTCCCACTGGTGGCCGCGTGTGCTCGCTGATACTGCGGGGTGCTCTCAAATGCCAACACGACCGCCTGGCCACCCGTGGCTATGAAAAGCACGAGCACTAGCCCGCCCACTAGCCGGTTCAACACAGCTGGTTCGTACTGGGTGCGTCGGGCCGCAAGCAACAGTGTCGCGCGTGAGGTTTTGCGCCCCAGGAACGCCGCCAGGCGGCGGACCAGCACCGGGACTGCGACTAAAATTCCGATTCCGAGTAGTACGGCAGCGAGCAAAAACACGTAGGCGGATACGGCCTGCTCTATCTCACCGAGTTTGCGAAAAGCCCGGCCGATAATGAGCCCAGCGATAACGGCGCCCAGCACGAGCGGAACGAGCCGCCAATACGAGGGCCTCGGGTTAGCCGATTTGCGGCGGATCTGGAGCGGGTTGCTCGCGATTTTTCGTAACACAACGAGCGAAGTTGCCGCGGTTAGCAGGGGAATAAACATCAACGTAGCGATGAATAGTCCGAGTGATGGGCGAAAATCACTCGCGAACCACTGCATCGTGAAAAACTCTTTACCGGCGGTCAATCGCGCTATCAGCGGTATTGCGGCCGTGCCTGCCAGCACCCCGACAACGGCGAGACTTCCCGCTTCAATACCGGCGATCAGCTGGGTGCGCATCCGCCCCACACCCAGCAGGCGCAAAGCGGCCATGCGTTCGGTGCGCACCGAACTGGCCAGACGCGTTGTGGTTGCGAGCAGAACTACCGCCGGCATGAGCATGAACGCAAATATCGGAAAAGCGGCACCCTGATTCGGGTTCATGTATTGCGTTAACCAACCGTAATTGACGCCCCAACTTAGAACTGGACGCTGATCAAAAATCTCGGCATCGAACTCATCTAATTCCGCCCCGATGTAAGCAACAAGCTCACCCGGATGCAGCAGCCCTGCGGCAGAAATCTGCTTTAATTCCATTCCGGCCACAGCGCGAGCGGCGACCTGCGAGGTGCGCACTTTCTCAAACAGAGCGGGGGAAAGATACGCCGTGCCGGGTTTCGGAATATCCGCAATGCCCGGCGGTACTGGTCCATCGCCGGTCATCAGGACAATTTTTGCGGGGCCACTTATACCGAACTTGCTCTTATCTCCCACCCCGGTATGCAGGGTCGAAGTTTCATCGAGGGCATTATCTGGGTACGCGGTCGGCTCATTTATTATCTCGCCGTAAAAGCCGTCGTCTTCTAGTGCCGGCTCTTGCCCGTAGTATTCGGTGCGATCCATCATGCGTTCCCACTGCTGGTCCACCGCGTGCTGGACACTAAATGAGATCAAAATCAGAACCGACCCCAAGAACGCGCCAAACACCACGAGCGACATTCGCGCCTTGCCACCGGCCCGCGCCAGGCGCAGACCAAGGCGAACCGTATTGCCGAAACCGCTGCGACGTCGTCCCAAAACTGCCATTAGCGCACCTGCTGCAAAGCACTGGGCGAGCGATACTGCTTACTCGAGGCAATGCGCCCGTCGCGAATAATGATTTCGCGATCAGAAACCGCGGCAACATCGACCGCGTGGGTCACCAAAACAACTGAGGAGTCGTGTTCGCGCGCCAGGTCTACCAGCGCGTTCAAAACAAGTTCACCGGTCACGGTGTCAAGCGCGCCCGTGGGCTCGTCGGCAAATACGACTGAGGGCCGGTTTATCAGGGCGCGGGCCACTGCGGCGCGCTGCACCTGACCGCCCGAGGCTTGAGCGGCGCTGTGAGCGGCGACATCCGCGATTTCGAGGCGCTCCAGCATGTCGATCGCCCGGCGCATCGAGCGTTTGCGACGCATCCCGGTCATTAGCAGGGGCAGCGCAACATTTTCGGCCAGCGACAGCTCCGGGATCAGATCGCCGAACTGGAATACAAAACCAAACTCGCTTAAGCGCAGCGCATCGCGATGGCGCGAACTCATGCGGTCTAGGCGCTGACCGTTATATGTGACCGCACCGGAATCCGGCTTCAAAATGCCTGCCAGTACGTGCAGGAGCGTTGACTTACCCGAACCGGAGGGGCCCATCACAGCGAGGACTTCGCCGGGCTGGACCTCGACGTCCACCCCGTCCAGGGCCGTGGTCTGCCCGAAGGCAAGGGCGAGATTTTTTCCTGTGATGCGCGCGTTCATTGCGTTTCCTCCAGGGATTTTTTCCAGCGTTCCAATCTCTGGCCCGCGGTTTCGATCCACGCGAGATCCGCTTTTAGGTGCGCGGTTTCGAAGTCGGCCGCGAGCTGGGTCGGCAGATCTGCGCTGCGGCGCAGATGCGCCAATTCACGCAGCCGCTCCAAATACACGGCGCGCTGGGAGTCGAGAATGTCGGCGGCCGGGCGCCCCGAAACCAGCGCGAGCGTCACCTTTACAAACAGCTCGCTCGGCGCGGTGGGACGCACGGGTTCGGCTTCGAATAGCCATTGTTCGAGTTCCGTTATGCCCTGGTCGGTGATGGCGTAGTTGCGCCGATCAGGGCCTTCCCCCGATTCGATCGCAACCGTGTGCGCCAGGCCATCGCGCTCGAGGCGCGCGAGCGTGGCATAGACCTGGCCGTATTTAATATCGCGGGCGGTGCCGAAGTGGGTGTCATAGGCGCTCTTAAGGGAATACCCGTGCGCCGGACGCGGTTCCAACAGCCCAAGCAGTGTGTGGCGAAGTGACATAGCCGGGACTATACACCGAGTGAATACACTTAGTGAATAGTCGCGCCAGGGTGTCGCGAAGTCCTTGACATCGTGATCAATTTCCGCCACTCTCATCAAGAGCGCTCGCGCTCGCAGGAGTTCCTGCGCCAAGGTTTATTTCCAGCGATGAAAAAGGGGGAGAGCAGTGTCCGGTTCCATGTTGGCCGCCCGTGCTGCTGTCTGTGTTTCGACCCTTCCTTCATTCGGCTGTTGTTGTCGTCGCTAGCGATTCTTTTTAGTACTTCGCGCTAGTTCGCGGGCTTATCCCGCAATCCCCATTATTTTCCTCGCGCCCGACTGCGCTTTTAGCGTCGCTGCTGCGCGGGCAATTGGCGGCCTGGAGCTGCTTAAGGATGACGACACATGCTTCGTGAAATTAAACTCACCATGAACAAAACTCAGGCGGAAATCAACCGTGAGTGGGACGTAATCGTGCCCGCTCGCGATGCACAACAGCGCTCGGGCGATGTTTCCTTTTTGCGCGTCTTGCGGCCCTGGATCGGCTCGGCAGTGCGCGATGCCCGCTGCATCTTGGATGTGGGCTGCGGCTCGGGGCGCCTTACGCAAACCCTGCGCGCCGCAGGAGCGCGCGTGGTCGGAGTCGATCCCAGCCCGCGATCCATTGCCCTGGCGCAATCCTCTGACCCGGTTGGGATTTACCACGCGGGCACTTTAGAGCAGTTCGCCGCCGAAAATCAGCAGGAGCGCTTCGATCTGGCAGTGGCCAATATGGTCCTCATGGATGCCCCCGACTTAGATGGGCTCCTTGCCGGAATCGCGCGCCTGGCCTCCGGCGGGCGATTCGTCGCCACGCTGGCGCACCCCGCATTTTGGCCGCTGTACCTCGGGTACGCGGGAAATGATGCCTTCAGTTACGGCAAAGAGGTGTTCGTTGAGGCTCCGTACGTCGTCAACAACCAGCGCTTCCAAGCGGCGACCACGCACATTCATCGCCCGGTTTCGCGCTACATTTCGGCGTTCGCGCAAGCTGGCATGACGATCACCCGGATGGAAGAGCTGCGGGGGACTGAGCCGCGCTCCGCGTTTCCCTTCCCGCGGTTTTTGGCCATTGAGGCAAAAATCACTCGCTCGGAGGAATCTCTTCAATAAGGCGCTGCAGCAATTCGGGCATGATGCGCAAAATCTCGACGTTAAACACCTGCTCTTCGTCAAGATCCCCTGAGAGCATCGCCTGCAGCATTGCCGACTCGTACTGCAGCATCACCAGTCCGGTGACGTCCTTGGCGTCCAGCGTAAATCGCAGCCCCATTTTGGCGGCGCTGTGCTGGAGAAGTTCAGCCAGCGCGGTGCGGAAGGAGTGGTAATTGGCTAAAAAGCCGGACGCAACTTCCGGGTCACGCAGCGCGAGCAGTTCAAATTCGCGATAAATCAGTCCCCATTTGCGATCGCTTGGCAGCGCCGCAAAAACCTCGTTAATAACCTCAGAGATGAAGTCCCAGTTCAGCGCCGCGCGCCCGCCCCCGGGCTGGAGGTTTTCGTCCATGACCTCGCGCAGTTTTTCCAGGCGCGTATCCCACTCGCGGTTGGCCAGTGCAAAGAACAGTTCGCTTTTGGATTCAAAATTTGAATAAAACGCCCCGCGCGTAAACCCGGCCGCCTCCGCGATGGCCTCAATTGAGGTGGCGTGCACCCCATTTTCGGCGAAAAGTTCGTAGGCGGCGTCCATGAGCCGCTCACGCGTCCGGCGGCGACGAGCGGTCTCTTTCGGTCCATCATTTTCACCGGGCGCTAAGCCGGGCAAATCAGGATTATGACTCACGAACAAACTCCTTGCGGTAATACCGCCAATCTAGGGGAGCACACTTTGCGATACAAAACTGTATCGCATACAGTTGTGTATCGGATACAACACTGTATCGAAAATATTCCGTCGTAAAAACTGGAGTTCGTGTGTCTTCTGCGCTGTATTCTCTGGGCCGCTGGGCCGCGCATTCTCGGCGAAAAGTCTTTGCCGGCTGGTTCGCTCTCCTGATTGTGTTGGGCGGAATGGTCGCGCTCTTTGCCGATGGTTTAGATGACGGAGTTTCCATCCCCGGCACCGAATCGCAAGAGGCCCTAGATACGCTCGCCGCAACTTTCCCGCAGGTCAGCGGCGCCTCCGCGCAAATAATTGTGGTGGCTCCCGAAGGGCAGACGGTCCACGAGACCGCCATCGTCGATCCGATTACGGACGCGGTCACAAAACTGGACGAGATGGAAGCAGTGGCCCAGGCCGCCTCTCCCTTTGATGAAATGCTGGGCGACGGCGCGATTAGTGACGATGAGCGCGCCGCGATCATTACCGTCCAAATGGCTGACGGCATGACCGATGTCACTCCCGAGGTTAAAGACGATCTCACCAACGTGGCGGACGATCTGTCCGGCGCCCTACCCGCCGGGACGCAATCCGCAATCGGCGGCGAACTCTTCAGCAATGAATTCCCGGGCGTCAGCATTTCGGAATTGCTCGGCGTCGTGATCGCGTTGATTGTGCTCATCGTCACGCTCGGATCCTTCATCGCCGCGGGCATGCCCCTGCTCAACGCCTTCATTGGTGTTGGCGTGTCCACGCTGCTGATTTTTGCGGCCACCGCCTTTGGCCAAATCAACTCCACCACGCCGATGCTCTCGCTCATGCTCGGTTTGGCCGTTGGCATCGACTACGCCCTGTTCATCGTGGCGCGCCATCAAGATCAATTGCGCAGTGGCGTTGAACTGCACGAATCAATCGGACGCGCCGTCGCGACCGCGGGATCGGCCGTGGTTTTTGCCGGTATTACCGTCATGATTGCCCTGCTGGGCCTCGGAGTTGCCGGTATCCCGTTCCTGACCACCATGGGTGTGGCCGCCTCAGCGGCGGTTGGGGTCGCCGTCCTGGTTTCCCTTACTTTGCTCCCAGCACTTCTCGGCGCGGCCGGCATGCGCCTGGCCCCCGGCCATAAGCGCTCCGAGCCCAAGCCGTCGCGGTCGGCCGGATTCTTTCGCGCCTGGGTACGTGTCGCCACCCGCCGCCCCATCTTGGCGATCATCGCGATCCTGGCGGTCGTGGGCATCGCCGCTTTCCCGGCCCTGCACCTGCGCCTGGCACTGCCCGATGCCTCGGCCCTGGCCGAAGACGACCCCGCGCGCGTCACCTATGAACTGGTCAGCGACAACTTCGGCCCCGGATTCAACGGGCCCCTCATCGTTACCGGCTCCCTCATCACCAGCACCGATCCCGTGGGTCTCATCGAGTCAGTCGCCACGGAAATTGAAGACCTCGACGGGGTCGCCGACGTGCCCCTGGCCACCCCAAATGAAACGGCCGATACCGGCATCATCCAAGTCGTCCCCGCCGGCGCCCCCGACTCGCAGCAAACCAAAGACCTCGTCAACGAACTGCGCGACCTCCAGCCCCGGATTCTCGACGAATACAACTTTGACCTCTCGGTAACAGGCTTCACCGCGGTGGGCATCGACGTCTCCGACAAGCTCGGTTCGGCGCTGCTGCCATTTTCCATCGTCGTGGTGGGGCTCTCGCTCGTATTGTTGACGATGGTCTTCCGCTCCATCGCCGTTCCCATCAAGGCCACCCTCGGCTTTCTGCTGAGCGTCGGCGCAGCATTCGGCGTGGTCACGCTCGTCTTCGAAGACGGCTTCATGAACACCATCTTGAACGTCGCGCGCCTGGGCCCGATCATCAGTTTCATGCCCATCGTGGTGATGGGCGTGCTCTTCGGCCTCGCGATGGACTATCAGGTATTCCTCGTCTCCCGGATCCGCGAGGACTATGTACACACCGGTGATGCGCGCCGCAGTATCGAAACCGGATTCGTGTCCACCGCGAAAGTCGTCACCGCCGCCGCGGTGATCATGGTCGCGGTATTCCTCGCATTCGTGCCCGAGGGCGACTCCAACATCAAACCCATCGCGTTGGGTTTGGCGGTAGGCGTATTTGTTGACGCCTTCCTAGTGCGCATGACCCTCGTGCCGGCGGTGCTCCAATTGCTGGGAGACCGGGCCTGGTGGATCCCGCGCTGGCTCGACCGCATCATGCCCTCATTCGACGTTGAGGGTGAGGGCATCACCCACGAACTGGAATTGCAGGACTGGCCCACCCCCGACAACACCGACCTGGTCGTCGCGGCCGAGGTCAGCCTCGCAGATCCGCAGCAGCCGGCCGCCGTGATTTACCGTGATATTAGTTTCTCAATCCCGCAGGGCAGCAACGCGTTCATCCGAGCAGAAAGCCCGGAAGAACTCAGCGCCGTGCTGCTCACAATCTCGGGACGACTAACCCCCGATTCGGGCGCCCTAAAAACCTGCGGCTACGTGCTCCCCACCCGCGCCCGCGCCGTCCGCTCCCGCGTCGGCTACCTCTATTTACCGGAAGCGGGCCGGGCCGGGATCCGCGAATTATTAGCCGAGTCACCCCAGGTATTAATTTTGGACGGCGCCGATGATCTTGATCAGTACACCGCCACTCAAGTGCAACGTGAGTTGGCCCAGCACGCGCACCTACCGGCCCTGATCGTAGGAACCGTCACCGGCCGCGCCAAGGCCATCTGGCCGGAACAGCTCGCGGTGCGCGACGTCGTCCTAAATCAAGCTCCCGCCCCCACAGCGCCGCGGCCTCTGCAGCCCGCGCTGGAGAACTCCTCTTCTGCAAGGTAGTTAAGAAATGAACCGTTTTGCTCCGTTTGCTGCGAAAAAGCCGCGCCCAATTCTGGGGGTGGTCGTCGCGATCCTGGTCCCGCTGATTACGGCCGGGATCCTGATCGGCGTCCTCGCCAAGCCTCAAGATCGCCTCGACCAGATCACCGCTGCGATCGTCAATAATGACGAACCTGTGGAATTAGAGGGGCAACTTGTGCCGCTGGGGCGCCAGCTCGCGGGTGGTTTGGTCGAATCCAGCGAAGCGACCAAGGATCGTCCCGCCGGCTATCAGTGGGAAATAACCGACCCCGAAAAGGCCGCCACTGGGCTCAAGGACGGCACCTTTGGGGCGGTTGTCACGATTCCCGAAAACTTCTCCGCCGCCGCCACCTCCACGGCGGGCGATATCGCGGACGTCGAACAAGCCACCATCGCGGTAACGACCTCACCCCATGCGCGGCTCATTGATGAGGCACTAACCCAGGCGATCGCCACCACGGCAACTGACGTCCTGGGAACTGAGCTCACGCGCACCTACCTCGAGAACCTCTTCATTGGCTTCAACACCCTAAATTCCGAACTCGGTACCGC
>Ga0209487_1004804_pt1 | contig 10264 bp, 10 predicted proteins | sample Poulit2012_FD_187524 | JGI IMG/M metagenome (GOLD analysis project Ga0209487, IMG submission 187524) | Agricultural soil microbial communities from Georgia to study Nitrogen management - Poultry litter 2012 (SPAdes) (version 2) | ecosystem: Environmental > Terrestrial > Soil > Agricultural land... | reverse complement strand
TTTTATGAAACTATTGTTTTTAGACAATGGTCGGGAAGACAGGACTTGAACCTGCGACCCCATGGTCCCAAACCATGTGCTCTACCAAACTGAGCTACTTCCCGTTAAATAAATACGCGCCTGAGAGGAGTCGAACCCCTAACCTCTTGATCCGTAGTCAAGCACTCTATCCAATTGAGCTACAGGCGCATTCTAGATTTAAAGACACGATTTATAATGTACCACAATGATTCGCTTTGTTCAAGTTCAAACATCTGAATGCGGCCGAGAAGATTTGAACTTCCACAGGGTTGCCCCCACTAGGCCCTCAACCTAGCGCGTCTGCCGTTCCGCCACGGCCGCAAATTTATAAACATTGTTCTGATAAATCTTTTATCTATATAAAACTGATGAGCCATGGAGGATTCGAACCTCCGACTCTCTGGTTAAAAGCCAGATGCTCTACCGACTGAGCTAATGGCTCGCAATATTAATTTGCGATTCTTCAAGATTTTCTCTGTTCCAAAAAATGATTAAACAACTATTCACTATATAGACCATTAAAATTACTTTCTTCTATATAGTAATAGTAACTATGCCGTCATAAGTGAAACAAGGATGACCCGTACGGGATTCGAACCCGTGATACCGCCGTGAAAGGGCGGTGTCTTAACCGCTTGACCAACGGGCCATTTAGATGGCGGAGAAGGAGGGATTTGAACCCTCGCGCCGATTTCTCGACCTACACCCTTAGCAGGGGCGCCTCTTCACCACTTGAGTACTTCTCCATTTAATGGCTCCACAGGTAGGATTCGAACCTACGACCGATCGGTTAACAGCCGATTGCTCTACCACTGAGCTACTGTGGAATATTCTTTTATCACAAAACCTTTGAAAATACGACAACGTTATTTATAATACCTTATATTTCATTTCCTGTCAACACTGAAATTCAAAAAACAATTAACTATTTTATGTTTTTTAATAATCATGTTATATTTTCCATCACTTCTTTATAGAAGTAGAGAATTATCCCAATGTTTCTTAAGACAAATTTGCTTGTGAATGAAATGACATTTAAATGATCTCAATGTTATTCCGAAAATGTGCGATCGTTTAAATCATCCAATAAAATAACCGTCAAACATTTGACGTTATGTTTATTTATTCCAAACATAATTAAATGAACACATTTTTGTAGCGGAGGCTATACTACTTCAATTCCCTAATTTTTAATCCATATTCGAGCATGTATTATAAGTTTATTTTGGTTTCTTTAATTTATCACGTTTAACACCAATCGTCAATTTTCTTTTAAAATCAAAAGGTAAAACTAGAAACTTCATTATATAGTAAATAACAAAATATACAAATTGACAAGTTTAAATATAAATAATATTAAACATGTTCATACATTGTGATCTTACCTCGACATCTTCCACATCTATATTTTTCGAGATTGACTTTCCTCATTCTTTTATAAGTAATATTACAATCTCTACATCTGTATTTATATTTGTATTTTTTCATTGTTGAAGGAAGTGGTTGACAATGGCGAGGAGAATCAGTTTCTTTTAGCAATTTTTTAAATGTTTGATCTCCGTGACCAAAAGGCTTTCCTTCTATATGTAAATGATAATGACATAATTCATGCTTTATAATACCAATAAATTCTCGCTCGTCCATTTCAACGACATACTTAGGATTTAGTTCAATCACTTTTTGCATGGGGAGATAACGCCCACCTGTACTTCTTAAACGATGATTAAATTTAACTACATGCATAAAAGGTTTTCCAAAAAAATCAAGCGAGAGTTGGTTAACAAGCTTATATAATGTATTTTCATTGATTGGATCCATCATGTACCTCTCCCTTACATCACACTCGATACATATTTTACCACAAAAAACTTGGCTTTTATAATTTCTTTTTATCAATCAACGTCCAGACTATTTTATCAATTAGATATTCTAATTGATAAAATGGACTTTTTAAAAAACAGAAGGTTTATACTATCCTTCTATTTTTATAGCTCATATAAATCCTCATTTTCCATATTTAAACAACGATTACAGCACGAGTTTTCACTTAAGTTCACTAGTATAAATTTGATGAAATTAAAGTTCTTAATTCTATTAGTCTATTTTTATAGAATTATTATAATGAATATGATATTATAATAATTGTAGTTAACAAACACGGAGGTGCGGAATATTGAGTAAGAATCATGAAAACAAACCAAAACTAACGACTGCTGCTGGTGCTCCAGTAGCTAACAACCAAGACTCTATGACTGCTGGACCAAGGGGACCAATGCTTTTACAAGATGTATGGTTCCTTGAGAAAATGGCTCATTTCGATCGTGAAGTTATCCCAGAGCGTCGTATGCATGCCAAAGGATCAGGTGCATACGGAACATTTACTGTAACAAAGGATATTACCAAGTATACGAAAGCCAAGATTTTCTCAGAGATAGGCAAGCAAACAGATATGTTTGTTCGCTTTTCAACAGTGGCTGGTGAACGTGGAGCAGCCGATGCCGAAAGAGATATTCGCGGCTTTGCCATGAGATTTTACACAGAAGAAGGTAACTGGGATCTAGTCGGGAATAATACACCTGTATTCTTCTTTAGAGACCCATTAAAATTTCCAGACTTAAACCACGCAGTTAAGCGTGATCCACGTACGAATATGCGGAGTGCCAACAATAACTGGGATTTCTGGACTGGTTTACCTGAAGCTTTACACCAGGTAACGATTGTAATGAGTGACCGTGGTATCCCTGATTCTTATCGTCATATGCACGGATTTGGAAGTCATACATTTAGTATGATTAATGATCAAAATGAACGTGTATGGGTGAAATTCCACATGCGTTCCCAACAAGGTATTCATAACTTAACAGATGAAGAAGCAGAAAGGCTTGTTGGTGTAGATCGTGAAAGTCATCAACGGGATCTGTATGAAAACATTGAAGAAGGTAACTTTCCAAAATGGAAAATGTACATCCAAGTAATGACAGAAGAAGAAGCTAATAACATGCCTTATAATCCATTCGACCTTACAAAAGTTTGGTACAAAAAAGACTTCCCACTTATAGAGGTAGGAGAATGGGAATTAAATCGAAACCCTGACAACTATTTTGCAGAGGTAGAACAAGCGGCATTTACACCTGCCAATGTAGTACCTGGAATTAGTTTCTCACCAGACAGAATGTTACAAGGTAGATTATTCTCCTATGGTGATGCACAACGATATCGTCTAGGTGTTAACCACCATCAAATTCCAGTGAACCAACCAAGATGTCCAGTTCATAGTTACCATCGTGATGGCGCGATGAGAGTAGACGGTAACCAAGGAAGCACACTTCACTATGAACCAAACACTTATGGTGAGTGGCAGGAACAACCTGAATTTACTGAACCAGATTTAGCTATTAACGGTGCAGCAAGTCGATGGGATTTCAGAGAAGATGATGATAATTACTTTGAACAACCTGGTAAGCTTTTCAACTTAATGAGCCCTGAGCAACAAGAAGTGTTATTTGCAAATACAGCTCGTAATATGATCGGTGTTGAAAGACATATCAAAATCCGCCATATCGGCCATTGCTACCAAGCGGACCCTAAATATGGTGAAGGTGTTGCAAAAGCGCTAGATATCCCATTAAGCGAAGTTGAAGCAGCAAGTGCTAAAGAATAAGCAAAAAACTTCCAGTAAAGTTTTAACTTTCACTGGAAGTTTTTTTATTCCTATTTATTTTCAATCATCGATAAAGCAATGCGCCCTCGATCTAAATCTACCTCTTCTATCCATACTGTAACTACATCACCTACAGATGCGATATCCATTGGGTGCTTCACGAATTTATTAGCCATTTTGGAAATATGAACAAGTCCATCTTGTTCAACCCCGATATCAACAAACACACCAAAATCAACTACATTTCTAACTGTTCCCTGCATTTCCATTCCCGATTTCAAATCTTTTAATGATAAAACATTTTGTTGTAGTAACGGTTGCGGGAAATCATCACGCGGGTCACGTTCAGGACGACTTAGTGCATCAATGATATCTTCCAAAGTCATTTCTCCGATATCTAATTGTTCCGCTGTTTCTTTTTTATTCAACTCAGCTAACTTTTGCCGTAAATGGTCTGAGCCAATATCATCTAATTCACAATCAATTCTCTCCAACAACTTCATAGTGACTTGATAACTTTCTGGGTGAATCGGTGTACGATCTAATGGATGTTTTCCATCTAATATACGCAAGAAACCAATTCCTTGTTCATATGTTTTTGGCCCAAGTCTAGGTATTTTCTTCAATTGAGTACGACTTGTGAACTTCCCTAAATCATTTCGTTCCTTCACAATATTATGAGCGACCGTTTTACTTAATCCAGCAACATATTCAAGTAATGCAGTTGAGGCAGTATTAACATTTACACCAACTTGGTTAACAGCCGTTTCAACGACAAAGGATAATGATTCATTTAATTCTTTCTGACCCACATCATGTTGATATTGCCCTACGCCAATAGATTTCGGATCAATTTTTACCAGTTCTGCAAGTGGGTCTTGAACCCGTCTTGCAATTGAAACAGCACTTCTTTCTTCTACTTCTAAATCAGGAAATTCATCTCTAGCAAGTTTTGAAGCGGAATAAACACTTGCACCAGCCTCATTGACAATAATATACGGAATATCTAACTTATTTGTTGTGATCACTTCGGCAATAAATTGTTCAGTTTCTCTTGATGCTGTTCCATTACCAATTGCGATCAGTTCAATATCATATTTTTCAATATACTTTAAAACAAGCTTTTCAGCTCCTGCAACATCATTTCTAGGGGCTGTTGGGTAAATTACGTTTACTGCATGCATTCTTCCTGTTTCATCTACAGCAGCTAATTTACAACCTGTTCGAAATGCCGGGTCAACTCCTAATATACTTCTACCTTTTAATGGAGGCTGTAGCAAGAGGTTTTTTAGGTTTTCTGAAAACACCTCGATTGCTTGGGCTTCCGCTTTTTCAGATAATCCATTTCTAATTTCACGTTCAATAGACGGTTGAATGAGTCGTTTGTAGCTATCCTCAATCGCTTCTTCTAAAATAGTTATACTAGATGGGTGTCCATTACTCTTTATAACCTTTTTTTGAAGGTAAGTAATAATTTGTTCAAAAGGCGCTTCAATAACGACACGGAGAACACCTTCTTTTTCACCACGGTTCAATGCCAAAACGCGGTGTGAAGCTATTGAACGTACCGCTTCATTATAATCATAATACATTTTATAAACGCCTTTTTCATCCTTGGATTCATCTTTAACCTCGACCAAAACAGTTCCCTGTTTAAATGTAGTTTCACGGATGAATTCTCGGTATGTAGGTTCATCTGATATCCATTCAGCAATGATGTCATTGACACCTGATATAACGTCTTCTATAGAAGACAGCTCATGTTCTTGCGAAAAATAGTTCTCAGCCTCTTCTTCAAGATGAATGGCTTCTTGTGACCAGACAAGCTCTGCCAATGGTTCTAAACCTTTTTCTTTAGCTATTGTAGCCCTCGTTCTTCGTTTTTGTCTGTATGGACGATATAAATCCTCGATACGCTGTAATTGAGTAGCTTGATGAATATCACGTTTCAGCTCCTCGGTTAACTTTCCTTGTTCATCAATTAATCGAATCACTTCTTCTTTTCGTTCTGCTAAATGAACAGCATATTCCCACTTATCTTGAATCGATTTAATTTGTACTTCATCTAAACCACCTGTTGCTTCTTTTCGGTAACGTGCAATAAATGGCACAGTATTTCCTTCTTCTATTAAAGAGATCACAGCAGTTACTATTTTTCCATTCACGTTTGTTTCACTCGCTACCCATTGGGTAAGGTCTTGATTTGCTTGATTTGACACAATGGTTCCTCCTTTGCATACGTGTATATTTTAACAAAGATTCACTATTTTTCCTAACATGATCCACAATTGTAGATCACGTTTAAATAAGATGCTTTGGGACACTTCCTGAATTCATTGAAAATGCTTGTTCAAAACGAGGATAAATAAAACCCACTATGCCATGTAGCTTTATTTACTAGAAGCACTACTACACAGGATAGTGGGTAATTTATATTTTAATGATCAATTATATATCGTCTACCTTTGTTCATGGTGGATTTTACACCAATCCGTTAAAGTTTATATCTCATTGCGAGCAGAGTCGTATCATCTTTTCTTACTTCATCAATTGAATGGGAAAATGTTTCGATCATGCGATCCACATTTTCATCGAATAGACAAAGTTTGGCTAAGTCTTGATCTGTCACACCATCTGAAAACATGATAAATCCCATTTCTTCTTTTAAATCGCCCTCAATCATCTTCAGTTTTCGCTCATAATTTCCGAGAAAACCTGGTCTAGGGATTGACCTTGTTCTTTGTTTTGAATCCGTCATAATCACGAGACTTACATTTCCTATAGAGGAGTATGTATATGTTTGTTTCTCATAATCTAATCTTAAGACTCCTAAAACAGAGCCACGTTTCCCTGATAATTTTTGGACGCACTTTTTGACTAAGGCTTCATCCGAGATGTTAACATTATTTTTTATGATATCAACAACTGCCTGAGAAGATTCACCAGCTGTTTCACCGCTTCCTAAACCATCTGCAATTACACATATAAAGCCATTGTCTTTTTCTGAAAAGAAATAACTGTCTCCACAAAAATCATTGCCCGTTTTTTCCTTTTGATAAGTTGCCATACATATTTTTTGATTGTGCTTCATTATTCAAATGCCTCTAGATTTTCATATGGGATTGCTTCTCTAAGTTTTCTAAGTGATCGTCTTTGCAATCTTGAAACATGCATTTGTGATATACCAAGCAGTTCTCCTGTTTCTTTTTGATTCATATTTTCAAAAAAGGTGCATTTCAAAATTTGTTGTTCACGTTCAGATAAAACCGGGAAGATTTTTTCTAATAGCATTTTTTGGTCGATTTTTTCATATTCTTCTTCATGATCTCCAACTAGATCTACAATAGCTACCCCAGCGCCATCTGAATCTGTTTCAGCTTTTCGATCAACTGATAAGGCGCGATAACTTTTGCTCATTTCCATCGTTTCAAGAACCTCTTCCTCAGAAACTCCCAAATACGATGCGATCTCCTGAACAGTTGGAGAAGATTGGTTCAAATTCGTTAGTTCATCTGCTGCTTTTTTGATCTTAGGTCCTAACTCTTTAATTCGTCGTGGAACATGGACACTCCATGTCTGATCACGAATATAACGTTTAATTTCTCCAAGTATGGTTGGAATAGCAAATGTCTCGAATGAACGTCCGAAGCCTGTATCAAATCTTCTGACTGCAGCAAGTAGACCGATCATTCCTACCTGGACGAGATCTTCATGAATAGAACTGTTTCTAGAGTATTTTCTCGCAAGTGATTCTACTAAATTTTTGTACGTATGAACAATTTTTTCTTGAACTCCTTCATTGGTTGGGTCTTCTTGAAGTAGTTTTATCCATTCATACACTTCATCATTATTGTGTGTTTGAGATTTGGTCATTAAGACCCACTCCAGTCCTCTCAAGATACTTTGTCATCAATACAATTACACCATACTTATTATTAAATTCTACTTTATCCATTAATGATTTAATTAAAAATAAGCCAAATCCGCCCTCTCTTAAGTTTTCAACTTTCTCAACATTTTTATCATAAGGGCCTATCTCATCTTTTATTTCTTGTAAGTCGAAGCTTCCACCTCGATCGGCGACCATGACTTCCAAGCGGTCTTCATATACACCAAAACCGATTGTCACTTCGCCCTCATCATTATAGGCATGTGCCACAACATTTGAAACAGCCTCAGACATGGCAATTTTCAAATCTTCTATATCGTCATATGAAAATCCCATTCGACTAGCAATTCCCGAAATGCTTAATCGGACCACACCTACGTATTCTGCTTTGGCCGGAAACCTCATTTCTATAAAATCAAATGTTTCCATTTCCGTTTTTACCCCCAATGGTATAGTTGATATCTATAATTTCATCTAACCCAGTAATTTTAAATAAACGTAAAACGCGATCCTGAAGATTAACAAGCCTTAATGTACTACCATTCTCTTTTGTAGATTTTAACGCTCCAATGAAAACGCCTAATCCTGTACTATCCATATAAGTAACATGATCAAAAAACACTTCTATGACATTATTTTCGTATTCTGTTAAAGGTAAAATAGATTCCTTAAGCCGTGGCGCTGTATATACATCTATCTCTCCCGATAGATGAACAGTTGTTTTATTCTCTTCCGTCTCTATATCAATCAATAAATCCATACTCGCCCTCCTATGTCTTGTCTATAAAGAGATATATACCCCAACTAATGTAATTTTAATCTACTTTTTTTATAATAATTAATGTAAAATCATCTCTTAAATGGAAATTTTGCAAACGTTCAAAATGTCGATAAACTTGGTTAACCAATTCTTGCGCAGTCAAATGGGCATATTCTTTGATCACCTCTAATATTGCTGAGACTTCAATAAATTCGCCATTTGTTCTACATTCTGTAACACCATCTGTTAATAAAATGATCATATCATTTTTCCCTAAATGGCATTCATAATCATTGTAAGTTGAGTCTGGTAATACACCTAATACAAGTCCTTTCGTTTTAATTTCACTAAATTGATTTTTTTTAGCATCATAATGATAGCCAGGTTCATGACCAGCAGACGCATATTGAAATTTACTCGTTGCAGGCGAATAATGACCATAAAACATTGTAATAAATATGCCCGGGTCCACATTCTTTTCGACTACTCGGTTAAGACTACCGAGGATTGATTGGGGACTCATAGATTGCCCTGGGAAACTTTCCATCGCATATTTAATCATTGACATACATAAGGCAGCCGGGACACCTTTACCAATCACATCTGCAATAGCCACACCTAATGTTCCATCTTTATCTTTAACAAAATGATGATAATCTCCATTCATTTGTTCAGCAGGTACACTAACTGCACCTATATCTAAACCAGAAATATCGGGTTTAGATGTTGCAAGTAATGTTTCTTGCATACTTGCTGCTACTGATATTTCTGATTTCAATTTAAATTGCTCTTCTCTTAATGTCTGAAATTCTTGATGTGCTAAGCCATAAGAGATCATCGTTTCTAGTAAAAAGCTCATAGAATGCTTTAATTCCTCATATTGTTTAGGATATAACTCCTTTAACGCTTGGTTATGCAAATTAATAATTTCTTCAGGTAAAATGTTCTTTTTAATAAATGATTTACTAACAAGCTCTGCTCGATAGAGGGCGTTTTCGTCTTGTGTTTTAATATAATCTTTCAAAAGATCTTTATAATTAAGCGCATTTTCATCTATAACGTCTCTCATAAACACAGCCTCCTGCCGTCTAATACCATCTGTATTTTAAATATGGCAAATCATTTCATTTGTCTCTCACCCATTTGATTGTTTCAATTTTGGTACCTTTTCCAATTTCAGATTTAACATCAAATTCGTCCATTAGGCGTTTGACTCCTGGTAAACCAGTACCAAGTCCTCCAGAAGTAGTAAAGCCGTCCTGCATAACTAAACTGATATCCTTAATACCAGGACCTTCATCAAGTGCTATCAAACATATACCTTTTTGATTTACATTTTCAATTACTTCAAAGCACATTTTGCCTTGACCAGCATATAAATATATATTTCTTGCTAATTCAGATATCGCTGTCGTAATTCGTGCTTGATCTACGGTCCCAAAACCAAGACCTCTTGCAATATCTCGTCCAAGTTGGCGAGCCTCAACGATATCCCATTCATATTTAATATTAATAGAGGATTTCAGGGGCACTTTTATTCCCCCAATTCCTGATGAAGTTTAATTAAACCTTGTTCTAGATTTAGAGCAGTTGAAACATTTCTTAATAGAATACCTAGTTCAACTAATGTCATTGCAACTGCTGGTTGAATGCCAGTCAATACTACTTTCGCCCCCATAAGATCTGACATCTCGACAACATCTCCGAGAACTTTGGCGATGAATGAATCAATCACTTTTACCGAGGTTAAGTCGATCACTACTCCCAATGAGCCACATCTGTGGATCTCTTTTAGTAAATCTTCTTGAAATTTTAATGCTGTATGATCATCTAATTCAGTTTGTATTGAAACTAACAGGTATTTTTTAAGCTTAAGAATAGGTATTCTCAATTTTCATCACTCCGCATCCATATGTAAAGAACTAAGCATTTT
>Ga0209487_1004803_pt1 | contig 10269 bp, 10 predicted proteins | sample Poulit2012_FD_187524 | JGI IMG/M metagenome (GOLD analysis project Ga0209487, IMG submission 187524) | Agricultural soil microbial communities from Georgia to study Nitrogen management - Poultry litter 2012 (SPAdes) (version 2) | ecosystem: Environmental > Terrestrial > Soil > Agricultural land... | reverse complement strand
TGGTCTATTTCGTATAAAGATGAATAAAATAATTACAAAGGAGGGTCAAGTCATTCCGAAACCATTTAACAACCTTGAACCGAGTAAACAAAAACGAATTATTGATGCTGCGTTAAAAGAATTTGCAGAAAATGGGTATGAAAGGGCTTCGACAAATCAAATTGTTAAACATGCTGAAATTGGTAAAGGAATGCTTTTTTATTATTTTAAAAACAAACAAGGACTCTACCACTATTTAATCGACTATGCCATCAGCACGATAGAACGCGAGTATTTAAAACAAATATATATGGAAGAAAGAGATTTTATCGAACGGTTTAGCCAGATCACAGAAGTGAAAATGACGTATCATTATGAGAATCCTAATGTAAGTAATTTCATCTCAAATATGTATCTAGATGATGAATTAGATTTACCAGAACACCTTGAAAAGCGATTGGGTGAGATGATGGAAGAGGGATTATCTAAGCTGTATGAAGATATCGATTACACCCTTTTTCGTGAAGATATTGACGTGGAAAAGGCTTTTCAACTTATTCGTTGGTCAATGGAAGGCTATCAGAATGATTTATTAAATGAGCTCAAAGGACAGAATATCGCTTTACTTAACTTGGATCCATATTGGGATGAGTTTTACGAATATCTAGCTATTTTAAAAACGACTTTTTATAAAACGGAGGAGGAGTAAAATGTCTGTCTTAAAAATCACGAATCTTACAAAAACATTCGGTAACTTTACTGCCTTAGATGGTGTCAATCTTGAAGTTAACAAAGGTGAAGTGTATGGGTTTATTGGTCCAAATGGTGCGGGAAAATCAACAACGATTCGCGTGTTACTCGGTATTATGAAAGCGGCTTCAGGTGGGGCAACGATTTTCGGTCAGGATGCTTGGAAAGAGGCAGTTGATATACATAAGCGGATTGCTTATGTACCAGGAGATGTAAATCTTTGGCCCAATTTAACCGGTGGAGAAGTGATCGATCTATTTGTAAAACTTCGTGGAACGAACAATAAAAGCAAACGGGAAGAGCTCATTAAAAGGTTCGATTTAGATCCAACCAAAAAATGTCGCACCTATTCAAAAGGCAATCGCCAAAAAGTCGCATTAATTGCTGCTTTTTCATCTGATGCGGATTTTTATATTTTAGATGAACCGACATCAGGTCTTGATCCATTAATGGAACGGGTTTTCCAAGAGTGTGTTCTGGAAGCGAAGGGCAAAGGTAAAAGTGTCCTTCTTTCCAGTCATATTTTATCAGAAGTGGAAAGATTATGTGATAAAGTTAGTATTATTCGAGAAGGAAAGATTATTGAATCAGGTTCTTTAGATGAGTTACGTCATTTAACGAGAACGATTCTTCATGTTGAAACAAAAGATCCGATGCCGGCTTTAGATGAGGTAAAAGGTATTCATGACATCGAAATTGAAGATCAAACATTTACATTTCATGTTGATACAGAGGAACTGGATCAAGTTATGAAATATGTGAGTCAATTTGGGATTGTGAAGCTCGAAAGTGCCCCACCAACATTAGAAGATTTATTTATGCGCCATTATGAAGGGACTGCCTCAGAAAATGGGGGTGTATCGTAATGAATAAGCAATTATACAATAAAACAGGTACTCTATCACGATTCATCTTACGGAGAGATCGAATTCGGATTCCCCTCTGGTTAATCTCTCTATCTCTCATTACATTTGTCGTCGCTAATGCATTTACGAATCTATATGCGACAGGCCAAGATCGACAAGCCATTGCTGAAACAATGAATAATCCTGCTATGTCAGCGATGGTTGGTCAAGGATATGGCTTGGATAACTATACAAATGGGGCGATGATGGCCCATCAAATGTTACTTTTCACGGGACTTGCTGTGGCGATTATGACCATTTTACTCGTTGCGCGTCATACACGGGCAGATGAAGAGGATGGTCGGATCGAAATGATTCGTTCCTTACCGACTGGCCGCCTAGCAAACTTAAATGCTACTGTCCTCGTTGTATCTGGAGTGAATGTATTGTTAGCTTTAATGGTTGGTTTTGGATTGTATGCTTTAGGAATTGAGAGCATGGATTTACATGGATCCTTATTATATGGGGCTGCTTTAGGTGCAACAGGAATCTTTTTCACAGCAGTTACAGCATTATTTGCCCAGCTTTCTGAAAATGCTCGTGGCACGATTGGACTATCTTTTGCAGCATTAGGTGTCGCATATTTGATCCGGGGTATTGGTGATGCTGGCAATGGAGCTGTATCTTGGTTTTCACCACTTGGCTGGGTGCTAGGTGCGGAAGTGTATGTGAATAATTATTTGTGGCCCATTTTATTAACAATCGGTGTGGCACTTGCACTTATTATACTTGCGTTTTACTTGAACGCCATCCGGGATTTAGAATCTGGATTTATTCCAGCGAAACCTGGCAGAAAATACGCATCCCGGTTTTTGCAAAATCCGCTTGGTCTGGCATTCAGACTTCAGCGTACAGGCATCATTGCTTGGATGGTTGCTATGGTGCTACTCGGAGCCTCCTATGGTTCGGTATTAGGTGACTTGGAATCCTTTTTTGCGGGTAATGACATGATGAAAGACCTTTTAACGTCTGTTGATGGATTTTCACTAACCGAACAATTTATCCCCATGTTGATGACTGTTATGGCAATGATAAGTACGGTTCCAGTTCTGATGACCATGTTTAAGCTTAAAGGTGAAGAGGGAAAAAATCGTACCGAACATATACTGGGGCGGGCTGTATCCCGTACACAACTGCTTGGAAGTTATTTTATTATCTCCATTGTTGTCGGCTTTGTGATACTTTCACTAACTGCGGTTGGCCTTTGGTCAGCTGGATCAGTCGTAATGGAAGACGGAATCGCATTTGGTAGGATCTACGGAGCGGCAATGGTTTACTTGCCAGCACTATGGATGATGACAGGTCTTGCGGTATTATTGGTCGGTATCGTACCGAGGTTAACTGGATTGACGTGGCTTTACTTAGGATATTCCTTTATTGTCGTCTACCTAGGTGGGTTACTACAATTCCCGGAATGGATGAGTAATCTTTCACCATTTGGTCATATTCCCCAACTACCAGTTGAGGATATGGACTTTATGAAGGCAGCTGTATTAACGATCATTTCGATTATATTGGTTGTTATCGGATTTATTGGCTATCAAAAGCGAGATATTGAAGGATAATAAAATAAGAAGGGGTCAGTCCCCCGCTATGCTAGCGCTTTATCACTGTAAAGTAGCAGGGGACTGACCCCATTTGATGTTTTGGTTATTATTTTGTGAATCCGTTCATATAGATGAGATAGGGAGAATTGGACAAGGGGGCTAACTAATGATTGCAGGCTTACCATGGTGGGTATATACGATGATTGTATTTATCTTTTTAAGTGGATATATGGCATTTCGAGCGATGCGTGCGGAACGGAAACTTGAACAACAATATATTGAGCATGAGGGAAACGTATATATGGATCGGATGCGTATGGAGAGAGAAAGAAAACAAACGAATCAAAGACAAATTGAAAATTAAAAAAAGCCCACACAAACTTGTGTGGGCCTTCGAATTATGTCACTAGGATCTTATTCTTCTACTGGCGCTTCCTCTGCAGGAGTTTGGGGTTCAAATAAATCTTCGAACTCCTCTACTTTAACATCTACTTTTGCGTCTTCTATGATCTTATCAATTTTAGCTTGTGCTTCAGCAGGGTCAATCGCACTGATTTTATCCGTTAATAATTGATCTTTAATTTCTTTCTCGTTATCTTCAAGCGATCCGATATCGTCTTCGCTATCTCTTGTGTCATTTACTTTAATAATATGAAATCCAAACTGGCTTTGTACAGGATCACTAATATCGCCTTTCTTCATATTATAAGCAGCTTCTTCAAATTCAGGAACCATGTCTCCGACTGAGAAGTAACCAAGATTTCCACCGTCTTCAGCCGAACCATCAGATGAATATTCTTTCGCTAGCTCCTCAAAATCTTCATCCTTATCAAGCTTTTTCACAACTTCATTAGCGGTTTCTTCATCCGCAACTAAGATATGTTGGGCATCGATTTCCTTGTTCATTCGATCATATTGCTCTTTAATTTCTTTATCCGTTATTTCTAATCCTTCAGAAAGGGCAGCTTTTTGTAATAAGCTTTGTTTAATGACATCTTTAAAGGATTCTTCGTCCGTAAACCCTTCATTTTGTAGCCACATTTCAAAATCCATACCTGTTTCTTCTGCTTGTTCTTTATATTTTTTGACTTCACTATCGATTTCGTCTTTTTCTACTTTGTATTTATCTTCTAACACTTTAGTCGTAACAAGCTGATATAAGGTTGCTTCACCATAATCATCTTTTAAAGCTTCATAAAATTCTTCCTTTGTAACGTCACCGGCAGCAGTTTTGACAACCGCTTCATCACCAGAACCACCGCATGCGGCCAACCCTAAAATGCTACCTGTTAGAATAAAGGCAGTAACTATCTTTTTCAATAAGAACACTCCTAATTTTAATAATACAATCTATTTGTCGTCTGTCTAATATATCATAGTTGCTTTAATCTGAAAAATATTAGAACACTTTCTATCTGAAAATAAAGTTTTCGCTAAAAAAGAGGATGAAGATCTTAATGAATTTCATAATCCCTATTTATAGTTACATCACTCCATATCGAAGTGACTTCGCTTGTTACAGTAATTATGAAATTCATTCATCTTAAACCTTCATTAATTGATAGTATATAGGTAGGTGTCGAAGAAGGGCGGAAAAATAGTTGGTAATTGTAGAAATATGACGTAACATATAACTGATCACTCTGTTTTCCGGCAATGAAGAGAGGGTTATTGACGTATCATGTAGAAAAAACTATAAAATAAGCGATGAAGTCGAAAAAAAAGTAGGTTGAAATAGGTAATGCTAAGGAATAGTTCGTTATGGATAGCATAGCACCGTAAATGAATGAAAAACACCTTAACTATCAATTATATATCGGCAGTGAGAACTATTTCTGCATAAATCATGAAATTCATCACTTGATTAATAGATAGGAAAGACTGTATAGTATTATGGTAGTCAGCTTATTGAACGGACTAATAAATTAACGAATGATATGAGTGTGAATTGTGTGCAGGCTATAGTTAGAAAGACAGGGGACGAATGACCCTGTTATATGTAATGGTGTTATAAAGGATAATGAGGTGGAGAGAATATGCCAGTAATTGAGATCAAAGACTTAACAAAAGTCTTTGGCAGAAACCCAAAACAAGCATTAAAAATGCTTGATGACGGGTTAACAAAAGCGGAAATTTTAAAAAAGACAGGTAATACGGTGGGGGTAAATCGGGCAAGTTTCTCTGTAGAAGCAGGTGAAACTTTCGTGATTATGGGACTATCCGGAAGTGGTAAATCCACATTAGTGAGATTAATTAATCGATTAATCGAGCCAACAGAAGGTAGTATCCTAATCGATGGGGTCGACTTATCCCAAATGGATCAATCCTCATTGCGCCAAGTGCGTAGAGAGAAATTAAGTATGGTTTTTCAAAGCTTTGCACTGTTTCCACATCGAACCATTTTAGAGAATGCGGAATTTGGATTGGAAATTCAAAATATCCCGAAGGAAGAACGATTCGAAAAAGCGGCAGAATCATTAAGGATGGTTGGGCTTGGAGATTATTTTGGTCAATATCCGAACCAGTTATCAGGTGGTATGCAACAACGTGTTGGACTTGCAAGGGCCTTGGCCAATGATCCAGCAGTCTTATTAATGGATGAGGCATTCTCAGCACTTGATCCACTGATTCGTAAAGGCATGCAAGATGAATTATTAGATTTACAGTCTACAATGAAGAAGACGATTTTATTTATCACGCATGATCTTGATGAGGCATTAAGAATTGGTGATCGGATTGCACTCATGAAAGATGGATCGATCGTACAAATCGGAACACCAGAAGAAATCTTAGTTAATCCGGCAAATGATTATGTAGAAAAGTTTGTTGAAGATGTTGACCGTTCTAAAATATTGACGGCGCAACATATTATGAAAAGGCCTGAAACTGTAAATATAGATAATCACGGTCCACGGATTGCTTTAGACCGGATGCGTGAAGTTGGCTTATCAGGTGTGTATGTTGTGGATAGTAAACGAAATCTAAAAGGTTATGTAACAGCAGATGATGCAGCAGAAGCCTTAAGAAATGAAGTGCGAAGTTTAGATGGGATTTTAACGAACGATATACCACGAGTAGATAAAGATACACCGATGCATGACATCTTTAATATTATTCATGATTCACCGATCCCGGTTGCAGTAGTAGAGGATGGTAAGCTATTCGGAATTATTGTACGTGGGGCAGTTATTGCTGCTTTATCGGAAGATGGCGAGGTGAATTTAAGTAATGATTGATAAAATTGTTGACTTTTTTACAACGAAGATACCTATTGCAGAAGGAACGAAGTGGTTTACCGATCAGGTAACAGATAAATTCTCATTTTTATTTGAACCGATAAAGAAATATTTTGGAAGCTTTATGGATTTTACCTCTGATACATTAATAGGTATACCCCCATTCATTATTATTATCATCGTTGCATTAATTGCTTTCTTTCTATCAGGAAAACGATTTGGGCTTGCAACATTTTCAGTTATTGGTCTTTGGCTGATTAATAACCAAGGGTACTGGGTTCATTTAATTGATACCTTGACATTAGTGTTTGTTGCGAGTCTTCTCTCGATTGCTATCGGGGTGCCGGTAGGAATATTAATGTCTAAGAGTAAAGTGGCAGAAGCGATCATCACACCAATACTTGACTTTATGCAGACGATGCCGGCATTTGTGTACTTAATACCTGCCGTTGCATTTTTTGGGATTGGTATGGTTCCGGGTGTATTTGCTTCATTAATATTTGCAACACCACCGACTGTTCGATTCACTAATTTAGGGATAAGACAGGTTTCCGAGGAATTAATTGAAGCCTCTGAAGCGTTCGGTAGTACGGGTGCCCAAAAGCTATTTAAGGTAGAATTACCAATGGCTAAGGAAACAATTATGGCTGGAATTAACCAAACTGTTATGCTTGCCTTATCCATGGTTGTTATTGCTTCCATGATTGGAGCACCGGGTCTTGGTAGAGAAGTACTGTCTGCTTTACAACGTGCGAATGTAGGGACAGGATTTGTTGCTGGTTTAGGAATCGTTATTTTGGCAATTATCATTGATCGATTTACACAAACCGCTAGTTCAAATAATGGACAAGATTAGAACAAAAATTAATATACCGCTTATTTAAAGGCTTTAGGCAATCCTCTATACTGTTGGTTGAACGACAGTATAGAGGGTCGCCTAAGGCTCAATGAGCGGTATTCAGGCGTTAATACAATTCATCACTAAGGAATTAGTATTATAAAATTAGAAAAGGGGAGTAAATTATTTATGGCTAAATTAAGTTGGAAAAGTCTAGGTATTGCAGCTGGACTTTCATTATCACTTGTTATTGCTGGTTGTGGATCTGATGACGATAGTACAAAAGAAGAGTCAACAGACAACGATGATGCAGTAAATTATAGTGAAGAGCTAAACTATTCAATCACTGGTATCGAGCCAGGTGCAGGTGTCTTTTTAGCATCAGAAGATGCAACTGAAGAGTACGAAAATCTAGAAGGTTGGGAAGTGCAAGCATCTTCAAGTGGTGCTATGGCAGCAACTTTAGGTGAGGCAATTGCTGATGAGGAACCAATTATTGTTACAGGGTGGTCCCCACATTGGAAGTTCTCTGAATATGATTTGAAATATTTAGATGATCCTGAAGGAGTATTTGGTGAAGAAGAAATAATTGGAACAATGGTTCGTGAAGGTCTTGAAGAAGATAGCCCAAGTGCGTATGAAGTTTTAGACAACTTTGAATGGACTTCAGATGATATTGAAGCAGTTATGCTTGAAATTCAAGAAGGTGCAGATCCTGCCGATGCAGCTCAAAACTGGGTTGACGAGAACGAAGATGTAGTTGCTGAGTGGGTAGACGGTGTAGATGAAGTTGATGGTGAGAAAATCGAACTCGCTTATGTAGAGTGGGATACAGAAATTTCTTCTAGCAACGTAGTTAAATTAGCACTTGAAGATATTGGCTTTGATGTAACAATCACTCCACTTGATAATGCTGTTATGTGGCAATCAGTCGCAGACGGTGAAGCAGATGGTATGGTTGCTGCTTGGTTACCAGGAACACACGGTGAACTTTATGAAGAGTATAAAGATGATCTGGTTGATTTAGGAGCTAACTTAGAAGGTGCTAAAATTGGTTTAGTTGTTCCAGCTTATATGGACATTGATTCAATTGAAGATCTAGAACCTGCTAATTAATAGCTTAACATAATCATTGAAAAAACTAAAAAAGCTAGCTGACATCGAATATGTCAGCTAGCTTTTTTGCTTTTATTTATTTTTAACCTTCTCTTCCAGATCTTTTATGCTTAATTCGATATGTTCAAGGTACTCTTGGATATTTTCTTGATGAGGTTCGACAGCTGATTTCCAATCTTCTACAGACTGACGCATTTCTTGTGTTAAATCACTAATAAGTGCAACACCCTCTTTTGAGGTTTTTCTTACTTGGTCTTTAAGATTTAGAGCATCCTGCTTCACATTATCCAACATTACTCTCCATTCAATACTTTGGTTCTTCACACATCCACGTAGATCTTTCCCTGAAGAAGGTGTACTCAGCAGTGTTGCAACAGTAGTAGCTGCACCACCAATCATAAATCCTAATAAAAATGATTTACCTCTGGACATCATAAATCCTCCTTTTATGAGCTATATAGTATACCATTTCCACTATATGCTCAGCTCAAACACTTTGCTAAAAAATGGTTATGTATTCTTTAAAGATTTCTGACTAATCCGCCAAAAAGAGATGAACTCTTTTTTAAAAACATCATATATCCTCTATAAATGAGTAGCTTCTTATTTTAATCACTGTATAAATTATATTCCCATTATAACAAATCACAACCAAAATGAAAAGTGCAAATCTTTAGTTGTCAATGGTCACTTCACTTTGTAGAAAGGAAGATCATTAATGATCAAATGCTTGATCAATTGTCTGTGCAATATTCTGTAAATCATCTGGTGTATAGTCATCCTGATGCGTTTCCCATTGTACGGTAAACCCTTCATCTTCCTCATACTTTGGAAGGAGGTGGATGTGTAAATGAAAAACAGTCTGTCCAGCTGGTGCCTCATTATTAACGAGAATATTCATACCAACAGGCTTATAAGCTACTTTGATTGCTTGAGCAATCTTGGGTATACGAGCAAATAATTCTTGAGAAACTTCAGGGGGGGTATCATAAATATTGCGAGAATGTGTTTTAGGTATGACTAATGTATGTCCTTTAGACACTTGACTAATATCTAAAAAGGCATAGACATGGTCGTCTTCATATACTTTCGCAGACGGAATTTCTCCCTTTATAATTTTGCAAAAAAGACAATCATCATGTTCCATTTTATGCATCTCCTTATTAGTTACTGAGCTGAATCTTGCAAAGGTTCGAATTCATGAACCCACACTTGCATCTTAGGTGCCCATTTCATACCGGGATGAATAGAAAGAATCGAATCTTTATATGCTTCTAGATTTGAAAAACCTTCTGATTTAGCATCTTCATCGGTCATTTCTCCTAAAGCTTGTGAATAGACTTTATGAACGATAAAATCTTGACCATTGAGCTTCATAATTTCATCGACATCAGCATAGCGCCTATTTCGGCGTGTAGCTGTTTTTGTTCCTGCAAGTACCTTGTTGACATCCTTGTCGAGGGTGACAAGGCGATCAATCGTACATGACTTTGGCGGTAATGGTTGTGAACCTTCTGTTTGTGTCAAAGTTATTTCCCCTTTATAAATAAGATAGAATGATTATCCTTTATACTACCATAAAACACCCGGATAAAACAGGAAACAGACGAGTCCGATTATTTAGCGGGACTCGTCTGCCTTAAGAAGAAAGAGACATATGATAAACTTCAATGAAGTGAACCCAACACTGCCTTTATGAGAGAAATATCTATCGGCAAGTCTCAGACGAGTTCTGGGGTGTCATTTGGCTTCACTTCGTTGATTAGAATATCCATTATCAACAGATAACTGTCTTTGGATACCAAAGTTATCTGATCTGAATCAGCCTCAAATCTTCCTCCCTATTTTGAACAGATCTTATTTTAATATACATTAAAATGAATTTCATAATTACCGCA
>Ga0209487_1004802_pt1 | contig 10269 bp, 4 predicted proteins | sample Poulit2012_FD_187524 | JGI IMG/M metagenome (GOLD analysis project Ga0209487, IMG submission 187524) | Agricultural soil microbial communities from Georgia to study Nitrogen management - Poultry litter 2012 (SPAdes) (version 2) | ecosystem: Environmental > Terrestrial > Soil > Agricultural land... | reverse complement strand
GGGCTTGCCCACGTCGGTGTAGGTGAGCTCCTCGGTGTACTCGAAGGGCGCGATGGTCGGGTACTCACCACGGCCGGGACCTCGCCAGGTGCCGACCAGTCCGGCAACTGGCGCGAGCTTCGGATCCAGCGCCATGCTCCCGACCATAAGCCAGCGCCCCCGGCAGCATCCAGGTTCCGCAGGTGCGCCGCTCACCCGTCACGAACGCAGCGACCGTGGCAGGCTGGAGACCTACGCAGCGCAGCGGGCGATCCCCGAGGAGGCGTCATGACCGCACCCACCGGCTATCCGAGCCAGACCCCGCAGGATGTCACCGAGCTGGTCGACGAGGCAGTCTTCCTGGCCCACGAGTGGCTCGCGGCCACCGAAGCCGGTGAGACCCCGGCCGAGCGGCGCACTTCCCAGCAGCTGTCCTCCCTGGTCAGCGACGCGGAAGGACTGGACCTGGCCGTCCGGTTCGTCGACCGGGTGGCCCGCCCGGAGGACTCGCGGGTGGCCGCCCGCGAGCTGGGCGGCCTGTCCACCGGGGCGGCCCGCTTCCTCTCCCCGACCGACCGTGCGCTGCTGGGACTGGGCGCCCGCGTCGCCCCCCTGGCCCCCGCCGTCGTCGTCCCGCTGGCCCGGCGCCGGCTGCGCCAGATCATCGGCCACCTGGTCGTCGACGCCCACGACCCCGCGCTGGGCCGGCACCTCGCCCGCGCCCGGGACGCCGGATTCCGGCTCAACCTCAACCTGCTCGGCGAGGCCGTGCTCGGGGAGGCCGAGGCCCGCGCCCGCACCGAGCGCACCCGCGCGCTGCTGGAACGCCCGGACGTCGACTACGTGTCGATCAAGGTGAGCTCGCTGGTCTCCCAGATCACCACCTGGGACACCCCCGGCACCGTGGACCGCGTTCTCGAGCGGCTGCGGCCGCTGTACCGCGCGGCGATGGCCCGCAGCCCGCACGCCTTTGTCAACCTCGACATGGAGGAGTACCGCGACCTCGACCTCACCATCGAGGTGTTCACCGCGCTGCTGGCTGAACCGGAGTTCGCCGACCTGGAGGCGGGCATCGTGCTGCAGGCCTACCTGCCCGACTCCGCCGCCGCCCTCGAACGCCTCCTGGACTTCGCCCAGCGACGCGTGGCCGACGGGCACGCCGGCATCAAGATCCGCCTGGTCAAGGGCGCCAACCTGTCGATGGAGCACGTCGAGGCCGAGGTGCACGGCTGGGCCCCGGCCCCCTACCCGGACAAGGCCGCGGTCGACGCCAACTACCTGCGCCTCGTGGAGCGGATCCTGCGCCCCGAGCTGAACGGCGCCGTCCGGGTCGGCGTGGCCTCCCACAACCTCTACAACCTGGCGCTGGCCCACCTGTTGTCCCAGCGACGCGGCGTCGAGGGGATGCTCGACGTCGAGATGCTCCAGGGGATGGCGCCGGCCCAGGCGCGCGCCGTGCAGGCCGCGGTCGGGTCGGTGCTGCTCTACACCCCGGTGGTGGCCCCGGAGGACTTCGACGTCGCCGTCTCCTACCTCATCCGGCGCCTGGAGGAGAACGCCCAGCCGCAGAACTTCCTGCGCGCCCTGTTCGCGGGGGAGGACGAGGACGGCGCAGGGCTGCCGGCGTCGATGGCCGACCAGGAGGCCCGCTTCCGGGCTTCCGTCACGGACCTGGCCACGGTGTCCGCCGAGCGGCGCCGCACGCCGGACCGCGAGCCGGCCGGGGACTACTTCGCCAACACCACCGACTCCGACCCGGCCCTGCCCGAGGTCCGCGAGTGGGCGGTCGAGCGGGTGGCCGCCACGCCCCCGCCGCTCACCTCACCGGTGCTCCAGTCCACCGCCGCGGTCGATGACGTCGTGGCTCGCGGGCGCGCCGCGCAGCCCGAGTGGGCGGGCCGGTCGGCTGCCGACCGCGCCGCCATCCTGCGCCGAGCCGCCGAGGAGCTGGAGGCCCGGCGCGGGGCGCTCATCACCCGGATGGCTGCCGAGGGTGGCAAGACGATCGAGCAGTCCGACCCCGAGGTGTCCGAGGCGATCGACTTCGCCCGCTACTACGCCGACCGCGCCCTGGAGCTCGACCCCGACGCCTCGCTGCACACCGACGGCGCTCGGTTCACCCCCGACGTCCTCACGCTCGTCACCCCACCGTGGAACTTCCCGGTCGCCATCCCCATCGGTGGCGTGCTGGCCTCGCTCGCCGCGGGCAGCGCCGTCATCATCAAACCGGCACCTCCCGTGCCAGGGTGCACGGAGACCGCCGTGGCCGCCCTGCACGCGGCCGGCGTGCCCGAGGACCTCCTGCAGGTGGTGCGCTCCGACGAGGGCGACGTGGGTCGGGCGCTGGTCACCCACGAGGGCGTGGACACCGTCGTGCTCACCGGCGCTGCCGAGACTGCCGCCCTGTTCAGCTCCTGGCGTGCCGGGCGTGAGCGCGGGCCGCGCGTGCTGGCGGAGACCTCCGGGAAGAACGCCCTGGTGATCACCCCGGCCGCCGACTACGACCTCGCCGTGGCAGACCTCGTCAAGAGCGCCTTCGGGCACTCCGGGCAGAAGTGCTCGGCCGCCTCGCTAGGCATCCTCGTGGGCAGCGTTGCCGACTCCGAGCGGTTCCGGCGCCAGCTCATCGACGCCGTCGCCTCGCTGCGGGTGGGCTGGCCCGAGGACATCGGCGTGACGGTGGGGCCGGTGATCGAGCCGCCGTCGGGCAAGCTGGAGCGCGCGCTGACCACCCTGGACGCGGGGGAGCGCTGGCTGGTCGAGCCCCGCCGGTTGGACGACACCGGGCGGCTGTGGGCGCCGGGGCTCAAGGAGGGCGTGGTGCCCGGGTCCTGGTTCCACCACACCGAGTGCTTCGGTCCGGTGCTGGGACTCATGCACGCCGACACCCTCGAGGAGGCCGTCCGGCTGCAGAACGCCACCGCCTACGGACTCACCGGCGGGCTGCACTCCCTGGACGAGGGCGAGATCGCCTACTGGCGCGACCACGTCGAGGTGGGCAACGCCTACATCAACCGGCACATCACTGGCGCGATCGTGCAACGCCAGTCCTTCGGCGGGTGGAAGGCCTCGGTCGTGGGCCCTGGCGCCAAGGCCGGCGGGCCCAACTACGTGGCCCAGCTGGGCACCTGGAGCGCTGACGGACTGCCGCAGCACACGGGTGTTCCGTCGCCGGGCGTGACGGCAGCGCTGCTGGACTACTCGGGGCTGCTGACCGACGACGCGGACCGTCAGTGGCTGCGCCGGGCGGTGGAGTCCGACGCCGCGGTGTGGGACGCCGAGCTGGGTCGGGAGCGTGACCTCACCGGGCTGGCGCCGGAAGCCAACATCTTCCGCTACCGACCCGCGCCATTGACGGTGCGCACGGTGCCCGGGGCTTCGGTGGCCGAGCTGGTGCGCGTGCTCCTCGCCGCCGAGCTGACCGGCACGCCGGTGCGGGTGAGCCTCGACCCGCAGACCTCTGCGGCGCTCAAGGCGGGCGAGACGCCCGCTACGCAACCCGGGCTGCGCCGTCTTGCCCGTGTCGTGGACCGCGGGGAGACCGACGCCGAGTTCCTCCAGCGGGTGCGTGTCGAGGGGATCGAGCGGGTCCGCGTGGTCGGGCCCGAGGGTGCGGCACGCGGGCTGGTCGACGCCCTGTGGTCGCCCGAGGTCACCGTGCTGGCCGGCCCGGTCCTGGCGACCGGTCGCCGCGAGCTGTTGACCGTGCTGCGCGAACAGGCGATCAGCCATACCCTGCACCGCTTCGGACACCTGCCGGCGCCCGTGCACGCTGGTTCCCGAACTTGACGAACCCGGCGGTCGGCCGGCGTCCGAACCTGACCAACCCGGTGGCGACCCGGTGTGGGAGGGGGACAACCCGCGGTTCACGGGCCGGCGCGTTGGCCGGTAGATGAGACAGTTTCCTCTCGTCCATATGGTGAGATTCACACTGTGGGCTGTATCAAGTCCATAACGAAACCCCCTTCGGGGCGTCCCGGGTGTCGGAAGTGCTCTCCGGGCGTGTGAAAGTTGCAACAACCTCGGCGTGTGCCGTCGTGACCCCCGGAAGACCATTCCGCGGACAGGCGCGGCCACGTCCTACGCATCCAGGAGGAACATTGAAGATCAGGCGAACGGCAGCGGCCGTTTCAGCGTTGACGGTCAGCGCGCTCGTGCTCGCCGCCTGCGCGACCTCGGAGCCGGAAGGCGACGGGGAAGGTAGCGGCGGCGAGGAGACCGGCACCGAAGAGGCCGGCTCCATCGAGCACGTCCAGACCGACTACGACAGCACCGGCAAGGTGGACGCCGGCATCACCGAGTCGGCGGATGACGACATCTACTACTCGGTCGGCAACCAGGAGTGGACCGGTTACAACGGTGACCACGCCGAGACCTACGCGGTCTGGACCTCCGTGATCAACGCACGGACCCAGTCGGCCTTCACCTACTACGGCACCGACGGCGAGATCTACCAGAACGAGGAGTACGGCAGCTTCGAGGCCCTCTCCGAGGACCCGCTGGTCGTCGAGTACAACGTCGTCGAGGAGGCCGCCTTCTCCGACGGCAACCCGATCGACTACGCCGACGCGCTGCTCGACTGGGCCATCCAGAACCCGGCGTTCGCCGACGACGAGGGCGTCCCGCTGTTCAACTCGGTCAGCCACACCCTCGGTGAGTACGTCCCCACGCCGCCCGAGGGCGAGATGGGTGGAAAGACCTTCACCTACACCTACAGCGAGCCCTACCCGGACTGGCAGCTCATGATCGGCGCCTTCTACCCGGCACACGTGGTCGCTGAGCAGATCGGTCTGTCCGAGGAGGAGCTCGCCCAGGCGATCCTCGACGAGGACATGGACGTCATCGCCGACGCCGCCGAGTTCTGGAACACCGGCTGGGAGAACCCCGAGCCCGGTGTGTTCCCGGACGAGGAGCTCATCCCGGTCACCGGCCCCTACAAGTTCAGCACCTGGGAGGCCGGCCAGTACGTGACCCTCGAGGCCAACGAGAACTACTGGGGCACCCCGCCCGGAACCGCGCGGCTGACCTTCCGCTTCGTCGAGCCCGACGGGCAGGTCCAGGCGCTGGCCAACGGTGACCTCAACGTCATCGAGCCGCAGGCCACGGTGGACACCCTCGAGCAGCTGCGCGCGCTGGACGACCGCTTCGCCTACCAGACCGGGGACACCCTGACCTGGGAGCACCTGGACTTCAACTTCAACACCGGAGTCTTCTCCGATGACGAGGGCGGCCTGGAGCTGCGTGAGGCCTTTGCCATGTGCGTCCCCCGCCAGGGCATCGTCGACAACCTCATCAAGCCCCTCAACGAGGAGGCTGTGGTGATGAACGCCCGCGAGGTCTTCCCGTTCCAGGAGAACTACGAGGCCATCGTCTCGCAGTCCTACGACGGCCAGTACGACGAGACCGACCTCGCCGCCGCTGAGGAGCTCGTCAACGCCTCCGGCATCGAGACCCCGATCGACGTGCGCATCACCTACGCCGAGGGCAACCAGCGTCGCGCCGACCAGGTCGCGATGATCAAGTCCGAGTGCGACCAGGTGGGCTTCAACGTCATCGACTCCGCCAGCGCCGACTTCTCCGACCGGTTCTTCACCGGTGCGGGTGAGCCGTGGGAGGTCGCCCTCTTCGCGTGGGCCGGCTCCGGGCAGATCGCCTCGGGTCGCAACATCTACAGCACCGACGCTCCGCAGAACGGTGGCGGCTTCTCCAACGAGACCGTCGACGAGGCGTTCAACACCCTCGCCGGCACCGTGGACCCGGAGGTCCACGACGAGCAGCGCGCCATCCTCGAGCGCGCGCTGTGGGAGAACCTGCACGGCATCCCGCTGTTCGCCCACCCGGGCATCGTGGGTTACGACGCGAGCATCCAGAACGTCCGGGCCACTGCCACGCAGACCCAGGTCGTCTGGAACGCGGAGCAGTGGGTCCGCTAGGACCTCGCTGAGCCAGCAGCCGTAACGGCTGCCACTCGCTGACAGTGGTGGGGCAGGGGGCCACGCGCCCCCTGCCCCACCGCCACGCTGTCCGCAACCTCCGACCGCAATGCCTTTCCGGCATTTCTCACGTGCTGGGACGATGGCGTATCGTCGCCCGGATGGCGCGGCCCGCTCACGCGGGCGGCGCGCCTTATTGAGGCAACGGCGGGCGGTGCCCGCCATGGAAGGTTCGTAGCTCGTGCTCAAGTACATCCTGCGTCGGCTCGGGATCTCCGTGCTGATCATGCTCGGCGCCTCGCTGCTGCTCTATGTGCTGACGATCAACTCCGGTGACCCGCTCGAAGACCTGCGCGAGAACCCGGATGAGAACGCCCAGACGCTCATGGAAGCGCGCATCCGCAACATGAACCTCGACCTGCCCTGGTACGAGCGCTACTGGGAGTGGCTCACCGGCGCGGCGAAGTGCGTCACCTTCAACTGTGACCTCGGCACCAACCGCACGGGGGTCCAGGTCACCCAGATGGTCACCCAGGCGGCCGGGTCCACGCTGCGGCTGGTCCTGCTGGCCACTCTGCTGGCGATCGTCATCGGGATCACCATCGGTATCCTCACCGCGATCCGGCAGTACTCGGGCTTCGACTACGCGGCCACCTTCGTCTCGTTCCTGTTCTTCTCCCTGCCGGTGTTCTGGGCGGCGGTGCTGCTCAAGGAGTTCGGGGCGATCCGCTTCAACAACTGGATGGCCGACCCGCGGTTGAGCCTGTGGGCCTGTATCGGCATCGGTGCCGCGCTCGGGCTCCTCCTCCAGGTGATCCTCGGCGGCGACACTCGACGTCGCCTGCTCACCGGCGGCATCACCTTCGTGTTCGTCACGGTGGTGCTCTACTACTTCGACTCCATCAACTGGTTCCGCTACCCGGTGCTGGGCCCGGCCGTCGTCGCCGCCGGCAGCGCGGGGGCGGCGGTCCTGGTCGCCACGCTGATGTCGGGCCTGGACAACCGTCGCAACCTGTACGCCGGGCTGACCACGGTGGCAGCCGGGATGGTCTCCTACTTCGTCTTCGCCGACACCCTCGCCGAGCCCACCTGGGGCGTGCTGTTCGGGCTGTTCGCACTGGCCATCGCCGTCTCGGTGGTGATCGGCCTGCTGTGGGGCGGCTACGCCAAGCGCCAGGCCGTGTGGACCTCGGTGATCACCGGCATCATCACCTCCGGGTGGGTACTTGCCGACAAGGTCGTCTACGCCTGGGGCAACTACGTCGACGTCATGCCCCGGCCGATTCAGACCATCGGCTCGCAGAGCCCGAACTTCTCCGGCACCTTCTGGCAGGAGTTCCTCGACAGGGGCACCCAGCTGATCCTGCCCACCACGGTCCTCATGCTCATCTCGCTGGCGTCCTACAGCCGCTACACCCGCTCCTCGATGCTGGACGTGCTCGAGCAGGACTACGTGCGCACCGCCCGGTCCAAGGGCCTGTCGGAGCGCACGGTCATCACCAAGCACGCCTTCCGCAACGCGCTGATCCCGCTGACCACCATCGTGGCCTTCGACTTCGCCGGCCTCATCGGCGGGGCGATCATCACCGAGCAGGTGTTCGGCTGGAAGGGGATGGGTGAGCTCTTCCAGACCGGCCTCACGCAGGTGGACCCCAACCCGGTGATGGCCTTCTTCCTCGTCACCGGTGGCGCTGCGGTGCTGATGAACCTCGTCGCCGACATCATGTACGGCGTCCTTGACCCACGGATCCGCAGGTGAGTGGCATGCAGCTAAGTCCCGCCCCGATCCGCACCGTGACCACCGGAGGCAGCGATGTCTGAGCCTACGGACCAGCCGAGGAAGGAAGAGCTCGGCACCGTCCCCACCCCCGCCTACGGCGGGATCGACCCCGTGGCCGGCCGGATGGAGCAGGCCGACGCCGTGCTCCAGGGGGAAGACAAGTCCTACAGCCAGGGCCAGCTGGTGCTGCGCCGGTTCTTCCGGCACAAGGGCGCGATCGTCTCCGGCATCTTCTTGCTTGCCGTAGTGATTCTCGCCTTCTCCTCGATCGGGTTCGGCCCCATCCCGGGCTGGTGGGACAAGAGCTACGTGAACTCCGCACCGGTGGTCAACGGCGGGCGGCCCACCCTGACGCTGTGGCCGTTCAGCCTCGGCGAGCACCCCTTCGGGCAGGACAACACCGGCAAGGACTACTTCGCGCTGGTGATGCGCGGCACTCAGCGTTCGCTGACCATCGCCTTCACCGTGGGCATCGTCAGCACCATCATCGGCACCACGATCGGTGCGCTGGCCGGCTACTTCCGCGGCTGGGTCGAGGCCGTGCTCATGCGCCTCACCGACCTGTTCATCGTCGTGCCGCTGCTCGTGCTGGCCGCCGTGCTGGGCCAGATGGCCAGCGGTCGGGGTATCTGGGCCCTGGCACTCATGCTCGGGCTGGTCACCTGGACCAACCTGGCCCGCCTCGTGCGCGGTGAGGTGCTCTCCTTGCGGGAACGCGAGTTCGTGGCCGCTGCGCGCGCGATGGGCACCGGTTCCGGCCGCATCATCGTCAAGCACATCCTGCCCAACACGGTCGGCGTCATCATCGTCGCTGCCACTCTCGCGATCGCCGCGGCCATCCTGCTGGAGACCTCCCTCAGCTTCCTCGGCTTCGGCGTGCAGGCGCCGGACACCTCGCTGGGCAGGCTGATCAGCGACTACCAGAACTCCTTCACCACCCGTCCGTGGCTCTTCTGGTGGCCAGGCATGTTCATCCTGGCGATCGCCCTGACGGTGAACTTCCTCGGCGACGGACTCCGGGACGCCTTCGACCCGCGCCAGAACAGGAGCAAGGACTGATGGCCAGGAAGCAGACGTCGACCCTCGTCGAGGGCGACCCCGTCCTGTCCTTCCGGGACCTGGACGTGCGCTTCGGCACCGAGTTCGGCACCGTGCACGCCGTCAAGGGCATCTCCCTGGAGGTGCACCCGGGTGAGGTCGTGGCCCTGGTCGGGGAGTCCGGCTCGGGCAAGTCGGTGACGTCGATGACGGCGCTAGGCCTGCTCCCGCGCAACGCGACCGTTGCCGGCGAGGTCACCGTGGCCGGCAAGAACGTGGGAAAGCTCGACGACAAGGGACTGCGCCGGCTGCGCGGTAACGACGTCGCGATGGTCTTCCAGGAGCCCATGACGGCGCTCAACCCGGTGCTCACCATCGGTACGCAGCTGACCGAGTCCCTCGAGCTGCACGGCAAGGCCTTCGGCCGGGCGGCGGAGGCGCGCGCCGCCGAGCTGCTCACCATGGTGGGCATCCCCGAGCCGGAGCGACGCCTCAAGCAGTACCCCCACGAGCTGTCCGGCGGACAGCGCCAGCGCGTGGTGATCGCCATCGCGCTCAGCTGTGACCCGCAGGTGATTATTGCCGACGAGCCGACCACAGCCCTGGACGTCACGGTCCAGGCCGAGATCCTCGACCTGCTGCGCTCCCTGAAGGACAAGCTGGACACCGGCATTCTGCTCATCACCCACAACATGGGCGTGGTGGCGGACATGGCCGACCGGGTCGCCGTCATGCTCAAGGGCGACATCGTCGAGACCGGCACCGCCGACGAGGTGCTCAACCACGCCAAGCACCCCTACACCCAGCGGCTGCTCAAGTCCGTGCCCCACCTGGGAGCCGGGCCGGGGCAGTTCGACGAGGTGTACGGGCACGACTCGTCCGCTGAGGCGCCGCCGGTCAAGCACGAGAGCGAGCCGGGCGACCATCCCGCGCTGGACCTGCGCAACCTCGTCATCCAGTACGACCGGCCCGGCAAGCCGACCTTCACCGCTGTCGACGACGTGTCCTTCACGGTCGAGCAGGGCGAGATCGTCGGCCTGGTGGGGGAGTCCGGCTCCGGGAAGTCCACGATCGGTCGCTGTGCACTGGGGCTGATCCCCGCAGCGTCGGGCACCGTGTCGGTGTTCGGGCAGGACCTGGGTGCGCTGCGCCGTCGGGAGGCCAAGGCAGCCCGCCGACGGATCGGCGTGATCTTCCAGGACCCGGCCGCCTCCCTCAACCCGCGGATGCCGATCGGTGACTGCATCGCCGAGCCGCTCGTGGTGCACAAGGTGGGCGACCCGCGCTCGCGGCGAGCCAAGGTGCAAGAGCTGCTGGACGCCGTCGAGCTGCCCCGCGGTGCTGCCAACCGCTACCCGCACGAGCTCTCCGGTGGCCAGCGCCAGCGCGTGAGCATCGCCCGGGCGCTCACCCTGGACCCCGAGCTGCTCGTGGCCGACGAGCCGACCTCCGCCCTAGACGTGTCGGTGCAGGCCGCGGTGCTCGCGATGTTCACCGAGCTGCAGGAGCGGTACAAGTTCGCCTGCCTGTTCATCAGCC
>Ga0209487_1004801_pt1 | contig 10270 bp, 10 predicted proteins | sample Poulit2012_FD_187524 | JGI IMG/M metagenome (GOLD analysis project Ga0209487, IMG submission 187524) | Agricultural soil microbial communities from Georgia to study Nitrogen management - Poultry litter 2012 (SPAdes) (version 2) | ecosystem: Environmental > Terrestrial > Soil > Agricultural land... | reverse complement strand
AAACGGTAAAGAAACGTAGTCCCGTTGCTGGAATATCATACAGATGACTATAGGTATGAGCCATCAATTCATTCGTCTTCTTCGTCGCTGCGTAAAGAGATACTGGATGATCAACAAAATCTGTTTCTTCAAAAGGAACTTTCTTATTTGCCCCATAAACAGAACTCGAAGACGCATAAATTAAGTGTTCCACAGGATAATGACGACAGGCTTCTAAAATATTATAAAAGCCAGTTACATTACTTAGCATATAAACATCTGGATTTTCTAAAGAATATCGCACCCCAGCTTGAGCTGCTAGGTTGATAACGATAGTTGGTTTGTATGTATCAAAAATATCTTGGACTTTTTCTTTATCAGAAATATCGGCTTCAATGAAAGTAAGGTTGTCATATTCTTTTAATTGATCGAGTCTATATTTTTTTAAATTAGCGTCATAATAATCGTTTAAATTATCAATTCCAATGACTGTTTGTCCTTGATTTAATAATGATTGTGATAAATGATAGCCTATAAAGCCAGCTGAACCGGTTACAAAAATTCGCATTTATATACCGTCCTCTGTAAATTATAATATTTTAATTTCTAATTGAAATTTTCCTAGTCTTTGCTATGAATACTGTAATAACTATCAAACAAAAATCCAACGCAGACTTTGAAATACAAAACATTGAAACAGCCACAATATCGTTTTCAAAAACATAAAAACCCAATGATAATGCAGTTATACTAACAAGGAGTGTAATAACAGTATGTAATAAGTGTAGTTTTTGAGCATTAAAAACTGGTAATGATCTGACACTCGGTCGGACTAAAAAGCCTGAAAATGATAATAAAGATACCCATTTGGCATATTGACCTGCTGTTTTCCATGAATCACCAAAAATAAAAGAAAACAACTCTGGACCAAAAAGAATTATTGTTCCGAATGGTATAAATCCCACCGTAGCTAAACCAATTGTGGTATTAATTAAAATTTTATCAGTTCTTTTCCCTTTATTTGCCGCTTCAGTAATTTTGGGATAAAACACATCACCTACCGCTTTTCCAATTAAATGGGACGGGGCTCTTAATACAGTTCTTCCTAGGGTATAAAAACCTGCAGAAGCCGGACCAAAGAATGAGGTTAACATTAATACAGGTAAACCACCGGTTAATGAATTAAGTAAAGCCTCCGGAAACCTATAAACTGGAAAATCTTTGTACTTTTTAGCTATTTCAACTAATTTCTTTTTAGAATGTTGTCGTTTATTAAAAGTCAGTTCTTTTCGATTAGATAAATAATACATTAATATAGCCTTAAATCCGTTACTAGTCGCAGAAATAAATACTAATACCAAAGCAAGTGGAAAAAACAAACCAATAATTACCTGACTACCATATCTATAAATAGACTGATAAAAAGTTACCTTAGCATTGATAACAAACTGTTTAGTGCGAATTAGCCATTGCTCCATGATTTCCATTAAACCGCTAAAAAGTATAACTAAGGGAATGAAATATAATATATAAGAATATGCCTCTATATTTAAAAGTGAAATTAGTAAATCTTTAAATAAAATCACAATAAAGAACACAAGAATCGCGAAACCACTAGTTACAAACGTAGAAAGACGTATAATTCCAAGAGCTTCGACTTGTGATTTAGGTAAAACTATCGCAATAGGGTAGGTTAATGCTGCGATAGGAACAATTATATTCACAAAAGAATTAAAGGTACCGAGTATTCCATAAGCTTCTGGACCGTAAAGCCTTGTTATGATTGGAAGTGTTAATAATGCAATTATTTGTGCACCAGCTGCTCCAGTTGCCATTATTGTTACATTTTTTATAAATTTTGATTTAAAGACTTTTTCAAATAATTGCTTCATGTATTTTCTCCTTGAACAAGAATCTTTTAGCATACTTATTGATTAAAGCATACTTTTAAAATGTTTAATTAATCTTTTTCTTTCAAAATTAGCTAAAATATTGTATTTCAATCCGAATGATTTTTCTAATATAGTTGCTGTTTCAAAGTCTATGAAATACGGTTCTTTCGTGTTATTTTCAATAATAATGTTCCCGTACTTAATATCATTTATTATTATTCCGCATTTATGTATTTCATTTAGTTGTTGCGATAACTTCAAAAATACTTCTTTATCTATAACTTTTGGTAGGAATCTTCGTCCTTCCTTTAACCTTCGCCCTGCTACAATTTTTCTTTTCACATAAGTGTAATCAGAATTTTTTCCAACTTGTTTATCTCTAATTAAAGCACCTTGTTCCGCTAGCTTTTCTCTTAGCACTTCACCATCTATAAATGAAATAATTATTGTTAAATTATTAAAATCAATGTCTAGTATTGTAGGTACATTAACATCTTTCTCAGATAGCTTATATAAAGATTCTAGTTCTTTTAAGAATCTATATTTATTTCCACGATAATTCTTTTTAATTCCTAAGTAACCATGGGAAATAACCAGAAAAATTTTAAAACGTTCTCGTTTCAAAAAATATTCTTCAGATGTAAGGGGTAAAAACTCAATATATTTTTTATCTATAAAAGGCAAAAAAAACCCATCTTGATCTACTTCAGCAACCACAAACTCCTTTTTTAAATCATAAATATCAGTAGGAATACCAAAGGTACTTGCATGTATTTTATAACCCCTTTTAAAACTATTAAGTATTTTCTTCTTCCTATTCTGGAAATACCTAAACTTTTTCTCTACACCTTTCTTATATTTTTCATTTTCAACACGTCTTAATAACTTAGGTATAATAGGCAACGTTAAACATTCACCACCATTAACTATATTTAGGGTATTAATTCTTATTCATATAGGTTTTTGAAAAATAAATCTCATTTGTTTTCTTAGTTATAGGTTTTGATAAATAATTATCCTTTAAATCTTTTTGCAAAATATTCATATAACAAATGGAGATACATACAAATAAAGTCAGGATTGTTCGATAATAACTTACAGTCCCTAAATCGTGAACAAGAAGTGAAACAATTAAAGCAATTAACAAAGGAATTAAAGGATCTTTAATTGTTTTCATTTTTAACATTAAGTAAATTAACAAATACAAGAATATCCAATAGAAAGCTATTAATCCTAATATTCCTGTACCTGAAAGTAATTCTAAATAATTATTATGTGCGTATGTTTGATAAGTGTTTATTGTTCTAAATGCACCCAACCCAACACCTATTATTGGATGTTCCTTTACAACAGAGAATGCTTCATTTAATAATCCAAAACGAGTTCTAGTTGAACCATCTATCCTACCTTCACCAGTAAAATAATTTAGTAGCCCTTCTACTCTATAACCTATAACATTATAGAAAAAGGTATTTTCCATAATTATTTGATATCCAACTAATAAAATTATCATGATTAATATTAAATATAACAAATTTTTAAATACTCTATTTCTATTTTTAAGTGTTAGCAAAACAATAATGAATACTATTGGAATAATCATTACTTTTTTATTTCCCGAAATAAAGTTCATAAACAAAATAAATATCGATAGAGTATAGTATAAGAATATATTTCCTTTTTGGTATACTAGTTTCCAAATCACGATACAAAGTGTTTGTAAGCTCACATAAGTATACTCCATTCCAAACGATAAAGAACTAAAGCTTCCTGTCATTATTTTGTTTAAATTATTTATAAAAACCAAACTTATAAATAAAGTTCCACCAAAAATAAAATAATTTAATATTCTATATATATCCTTTTTAGTTCTTGTATATTGAGATATAGCCCCTAAGAAAATCAATGATAATATTAATGATAAAATTCGCCCTATAGATTCATCTGCAGATACTGTAAAAAATACAGAAACTAATGCAATGAATAAAAACCCTATCCACCAAATAAAAAATTTTAAATTGATTATTTTATAGTTATTTCTATGAACGGCTAGGATTAGTAATATTAAAGATAAAGTAGTACTTAGTGTTAGCCTAAGGAAATCTGGTAATAAAGGGTGCAGTTGCAGTTGTATAATTAACAGAAAAACAGTAATGTTTATTAAGTTAATATTCGACTTCGATAAACTTTTCATTAGATTTACTTCCTTATCTAAATTTAAATTGACATACTCATAAACTTTAAAATTTTTTTAGTTCTTCTATCTAAAGTTAACGCCTTCGCTTTCTCCAAACTACCCTTATTCAATTCATTCCTTAATTTCTCATTATTTTTTAAGGTTTTAATTGACTTTTTGATTTCGTGTATATCTTTTGGATTAATCAATAATGAATTATTTTTATCTAAAATGTTGTCATTAAAAGGTAATTTAGACGATACAATAGGTAATCCACAGGCCATAGCTTCAATAATTGCATTACTACAACCTTCATTTAAAGTTGGTAACACGAATATATCTGATGCACTATAAAAATAAGGTAAATCCTTATGATTTACTGGACTTTGATATAAACACCTGTCACTATTAGGTGTCAGTCGACCTTTTCCTGCACAAATCACATAAACGTCATCTAAACCTTCTACGGCTTCGATTAGTCTTTCTACACCTTTCCTATGATCAAAGCTACCCACAAAAGAAACAATAAATTTATCTTTAGGTAGTCCAAACATTTCCCTTGATTTATCTTTATCTCGAGGATAAAACCTTTCAGGGCGATAACCATTAGGAAACACCCCGACTTTCTCTTCTTTTACCACATTAAGCTCTAGTAATTCATTTTTATTGTGGGTAGATACCGCAACAATCCCGTCTATCGCTTTAAGTTCTTTTCTTGTTTTTTCTACACCAAAGTGCTCAATCGTCCAAGGTGTTGATTCTCCATATGCACAGAATGAAGGTATATTAAGTTTTTTACCAATTCGTGCAGCCGCTATTCCTGCCGGTGTAATAAAATGGCCATACAAAGCGTCTGGCTTGATATCAAGTTTTTTAATAACCTTTTTAACCGCCTTGGTAAATGTACTTGTTGTTATTTTTGCAGGGTTATAACCTAAAATTTCACTTTGACCAAACCCTATATATTTAGGGAAATATACACTTATTGTATTACCATTCTCTGTTTTCTCTGTTTTTTTATAAGGTAACTTATAATATTTAGGATTAATATTAACTGGCACAGGACAAACAACTGTACACTTATTATTTAAATTTGACATTTCCCATACTAGTTGTTGTAGAAAAACAAGTACATTTTCCTCAATCGGATTAGGATATTTATTAGTTATAAAAATTAGATTTTTCATTCTGTTCTCCTATTCTTATGTTTCTTTAATGAATTCATCTAAAATTTCAATAATATTACCACTACCAGAAAATTTCTTTGTAATAGGACTTCTCTTAATTTTCTGTAGAGCAATTTCTAATTCTGAAGGATTATCTACTTTATAAATATAGCACTCATCGAAAAAGTGATTTACTATTTGTAGTTGGTGATCATCTGAATGTTCTTCATATTTTGCTAGCCGTGGAACCGCAATGACTTGCTTATTAGCTTTCAATGCTCTAATAATTGCACCAGTTCCACCGTGAGTTATAACTAATTTTGCTTCATTAACATGGGAGTCGTATTCATTAAGGTCCATAAACCGCTTATATTTATAATTTTTAGGCTCATATGTTGAATGACCTATTTGAGCAATAACTCTGTCTTCAATAATTTTATCTTCAACTAGTTCATCAATTTTCTTTAATAATCGATTGAAAGAAAATCGTTTTGTTCCCAAACAAACAAAAATCAATATATACTCCCCCCATAGATTGCATTAGGATAGTGCTTCAACAAACTCTTCCATTGAACTATAAATAAATCAGCATGTTTATACATAAATCTCCCTGTTCTAGTTGTATCATTTATTCTTGCAAAAGTTTCTATAAATATAATTTTTGTACCTGTTAATTTTGCCAAATACACAAAGGGAACTACAATAATTCCACCTGTGCTAATAATATGAGTAGGTCTTTCTTTCACAAAAATATATAAAGCGATTAAACAATTCAAAAACATACGAAGTAATACGGGTCTCTGTTTTGCCCCTGCCTGAATCATTTTATAGTCTGTATTGCTTTTGATTTTTGTCTTTTCGCTTACTGTCACACTTTGATATTTTTTCATCAAGGGTTTTAACATGAATAGTTGTTCTAAATGTCCACCTGACGCTGAAACAAATAATAACTTTTTTCTATATTTGTTATTATCCATTCGATTGTCGAATCCTTTCGTTTCAATAGTTTTTCTTCTTTCTTAATACTACATATTCACCTTCAGGTTCTTCACATAAAATAATTCTCCTTAAAAATCGTGATACATTTGCATCACTGTAATACTCAAAACCTACTGCTTCTGATGCTCTAATACTTGGAATATTTTCTTTTTGGATGTAATCATAAGCAAAGCGATATTCCAAAGGGATTTTATGAAGTACTATATCAAGTAACTTAACCGATAATCTTTTTCCTCTATAATTCTCACTAATAAAATAAGGACCAACAATTATATCTTTACTCGTTGAAAATTTATATCTATTATCTTTTCCATTCTGAACTAAACAATAGCCAATATAGATTCCATTTTCTTTTAAATAATAAACTTTAAATCCTGTGAAGTATGCTTTGATAAACCTTATTCGCCGACGTAATGTCAATGGCTCTAGGTTAATCTTAAAGGGTTTTAAAATACTTGGTTTAAATTCATACAAAGAAAAGTTCTCTTCTTCATATATCTTTTTCATTTCTATCCCCTACTTTTACTTTGTGTTTGCCCCTAACTTTACAATGAGATCCTGAATATTAGTAACTAAATTTAAGATTAGAGATATGAGATTGGTAAAAAAAGGCTTTATATCGCTTTTGGAGAAAATTGCATGTGTTAACTTCTTAGGCTTTTTGAAAAAATAACCATATTCTTGTTTAAATCGCTTTTTATTAAAAATAAAATTTAATAAATCTCCTGGTATTAGCCACTGACCAAATGAGTTAAACTCTTCATTAATTTTTCCTTGAATCTTTTCTCCCAAGGATAGTTTTGTATAGTATAATGGAAAGTCGATTCCCAAGCTAACTGCCAATGAAATATTAGCCGAGAACCTTGGATTTATTTCAATGAGATAGAACTCGCCTGTATCAACATTAAACATATACTCAGCTTCAGCAAAACCTGTCCATTTAACTTTTTCTAGAAATTCAAAAGTTGTTTTTTCAATCTCTGGATAACTAGCAGTTTTCCAAAACGTCACTGGTCCCCCGGAAACTGGAAACTCCCTGATTCCTCGATAGGTACACGAAGCCTTTATATTACTATTTTGATCAGCGATAACCAAAACTTGAATCTTTTTAAAATTTCCCTGTAAAAATTCTTGTACAACCGGATTGGGACACAATCTATTAACTTCATCGTATTTCTTTAGAAACTCATTACTGCTTTCTACAATTGTAATTCCTCGGGAACCTGAGCTTATTCTCGGCTTTAATATTATTGGATATCTAAAGCCTTCAGATCTTCTAGCTAAATTATCATTATTAGAAATATTGTAAGTTTTTGGTATTGGTACGTTATATAGCATAGCTGATTCAACAGTTTTTCCTTTATCGCGTGCAAGCCTAAAGGCTTCGTAACTTGGTAATAGACTTTTAATATGTTTAAACTTTTCTTGATGTTTGAGTATAAGCTCCAAAGTATCATCTTCCATTGGAATGATAATTTCTATGCTATAATCTTTAATAACCTTTAATAGTTCTTTAATAAATTGTTCTTCGTCTATATTATAATCAGTTATCTTTCTAAAAGCTGAACAGTATTTACTAGATCTAGATATATCAACATTATAATTAGATGTTGCGATTACATTATAACCTTGCTTTCCTAGACTTCTCACTACACATAAAGATTTTCGTGAGTTACTATCTGTAACTAAAACATTTTTCAAGTTTTTTCACCTACTAAAAGGTTGATATTTCGATTAATCTTTATTATAAATAGTTCTTCTTAAATTCCATTTTGGTTTATAAATTTTTATCATCTTATCAAATGAGTAATTTGGAGGATTTATTAACTTTCCCAAATTAACTTTTATTTTTATAAATAAATTAAAAGGTAAGAGCTTCATTAAAGTATTGCTAATATTGTAGATCACGGTTAACAATACTTTTGGAATTGATACTATCCTTTTAGGATTATTAATTTTCTTTTCTAAATTTAAAAATTCTAAAGAGTTAACTAAATCACTATCGCAAACATTCACAATCCCATTAACCTTTGATGGATCTTCCAACCACTTTTTGATGAAGTCTATCAAATTATTAACAGAAAGGAAATGATAATCAATACCTTTTCCAATTCTGAAAGCTATTGTGGGATATTTTAAATAAATTCTTTTATAAATATCTCTTTTAAAATCCTCTCCATAAACTGGAGCAAATCTAGCTATTAAATAATTTATATTTTCATTTATATTTTTTTCTAAATACTTTTCTGTAAGATATTTAGATTTTGCGTAATCTGTTTTTGGGCATACCCTTGTATCCTCTGTCATTTCCTCATTATTTTCTATATCACCATACACATCAACAGTACTAGCGAAAAAGAAATCAATATTTTTCGCAGTAGCCATTTTATATAGATTAATACTTGCTTCTGTATTTACTTTGTAAAAATCATCCCAAGTAATATTTTTACGTCCCTTTAAATGGGCTATAGCTGCTAAATGGATAATGGTATCTATAGGATAAGCCTCTATAATCTGACTGACTCTGTTATGATCTGTTATATTTACTCTTTCAAAAATGAAGTTTTGTTGTTGAGCAATCTTACTCTTTCCAGTAGATAAACCAATTACTTGGTAACCGTCTTCTAATAATTTATTTGTTAACTTACTTCCTATAAGACCATTACAGCCCGTTATTAAAATTGTTTTCATTTTATCAAACATTTCTTTCCTTTAATAAAGTGATTTTGTCGGATATTGTTATAAATTCACAATTTTTTTGTTTTAAATTAAGCAATATCTTTTCTAGCTTGCGTAAGTTATTTTTTCTCCCAACAGAAGCTCTAAATTTATCTTTATAAGTTATATTATTTGGAAACGGTAATTTTACATTAGTCAGTTCGAACGGATGTAAATAAATTAAATAGTTATTGTATTTAGTGAAGTGACTTTTAATCATCTTATTTAAAATTGGAGATGGTATCAGTCGCATATAACCTCCACCAGAAATTGGTACATCATACTTAGCAACTTTATATGTAGGTATTTCAAATTCATAGAAATTGTCTAATTCATAAATAAGATCATCAACTTCAGTAAATCCGTCCATTTTTAAATCTCCATACAAAGGATGTTCTAAAAACTTTATATAACTTGAATCATACTCAAAACCTACTTCTTTTAATATATCTAGTTTTTCACGAGTCATTGAAAAACATGACGCTCTATATCCTTTGACTACATCTTCACCAACTAATTCATTTAAAATATTACGAGCTTTTAATATTTCTTCTCTAAATTGATTATTAGTTTTATTATAAAGTAAATCATGATCTAAACCATGGCATCCAATCTCATGACCACGACTGTATATATCTTTAATAATGTCTTCATATTTATGAGCAACTTCAGCTAATACAAAAAAGGTAGCTTTTACATCTATTTTATTCAATAAATTCAAAAAATCAGTCATATGACGAACTGTTTCAACTGAATTTTTATCTAGTTCATATTTTTTTAAATAGTCAAGATGATACCACTCTTCAATATCGATAGTTAAATAAGCCTGTTTATTGCTCAATGTATATTCTCCTTATGCTTGTTAGATTCTTCCTTCTCTAATGTCCCTGTTCCACCTTCCACAACTCCATCACTTTTGAAAACACTGATAAAAGAACCAAAGAAACATTTAAGATCCATCCAGAAACCAAAGTTTTTCGCATATTCACCATCAAGTTTTGCCTTGACTTCAATCGGGAGTTCGTCTCTTCCATTGATTTGTGCCCAGCCTGTTAAACCTTGGGGTACATCATGCACTCCATATTTGTCCCTTTCTTCAATTAAATCAAACTGATTCCAAAGGGCTGGTCTTGGGCCGACGATGCTCATGTCTCCAACAAAGATATTCCAAATTTGTGGGAGTTCATCAAGAGAAGTTTTTCTTAAAAACTTGCCCATTCTCGTTATATATTGATCCGGATTTTCTAGGAGATGAGTTGGTGTATCCTTCGGTGTATCAATCCGCATCGTTCGGAACTTTAAAATATTAAAGTGCTTTTTATTCAGGCCGATTCGTTTTT